>Ga0307376_10001490_pt1 | contig 25113 bp, 3 predicted proteins | sample TR2MG_FD_202536 | JGI IMG/M metagenome (GOLD analysis project Ga0307376, IMG submission 202536) | Soil microbial communities from Risofladan, Vaasa, Finland - TR-2 | ecosystem: Environmental > Terrestrial > Soil > Coastal area > Acid sulfate soil | place: Finland: Risofladan, Vaasa | collected...
AAGCTAGACTTGAAGGTGAAGGAGCTGCTGTAGAATACCAGGATAGACTTATAGATGAATATTATGCTGAGCATGGTGTAGTTCCTGAAGGTAAAGATGCTGAAGAGATTTATAATAGAGCACAGTCTGTTAAGGCTGCTGTAACTATGTCTAATGATGGTGCTATCTATCTTACTAACAAGTTAGTATTTGCTAATATGTTTGGTAGTAAGACTGGTGCTAAGATTGCTGATTCTTTTTTAAAGGGTAGCGGGCGTGTATTAAAAAAGACTTCTCCTAAATTATATAAACTAGGACAAGATGTTGTAGGTGCTAAAGCTGCTACAGGTTTAGGTAAAACTATCAATACTCTTACTAGTTCTAAGTACTTACCTTGGAGTAAACAATACATGTTAGGTAACGTAACAGAAGGTCTACAAGAAAGTTCCCAGGAAGCTATTCAGATTGCTGTAAAAGATTATCATGATAAGATTTATACTGACCCAACTCAAGTTGGTTTCTACAGCAAGATGGCTTCATTTGGTAAAGGTGTTGATGAGCAATTCAGTGAAAGAGGAGTAGAGACTTTCTTATCAGGTTATTTAATGGGTGCTCTTATCCAAGGTGCTGGTGCTGCAAGTACTAATACTGTAGATAGAATTAAGAGTGCTGTTAAAGGTACTAGAACAGAAGCTCAAAGATCTGCTGAACATGCTACTCAAACGGATAATGATATCATGAGTGCTGCTAACTATATTGGTAAAAACTCATTGCGTTACAGTACTGATAAGGTTGATACTTTATCTAAAGTAAAGGTGGCTAGTGATAAAATGAATGAAGCTGCTGAAGATGGTGACATAAAAGAAAGTAAAGATTTTAGTCATCAAAGTAGTTCTGCTCATTTCAATACTCTTGCTCGAACCGGTAACATGGGTCTTATTACAACTCACGTAGATGAGATGTTAGACTTGACTGATGAAGAATTAGAAACAGCTTATCCAGAAAAAGCTGATGTAATACGTAAGAAGCTAAATGATTTAAAAACCAAAGCTCTTGACTATCAAGCTATGTATGATCAAGCTGTTGAAGATATGCCTAACTTGCATAATCCTTGGTTATTTGATGCTAAACGTCAGCCTGAATTATTTCAACAAGAATATAATTCATATAAAGCTCATGAAGAAGCTTTAGCTGACGTTGTTTATTCTCAAAGTAGATATGCTGATTTAGGTAAGCGTTTAACTTCTATGGCTAATGATCTAGCTGGTAATGGTGATACGTCATTACGTAATTTAGTTAAGGTTAGTAAAGCTGGTTCTCCTGTAGCTAACGCTGTAGGGCAAGATGTTATGTTGTTACTTGACTCTGAGAATCAAGGTACAACTATAGCAATGCTTGATGAGCAGATAGCTGTTTTAAATGGAGGTACTGCGGAGCAACAAAGAGAAGCTAAAAAATTAATTAAGCGTAGAAAACTGATTAAGGATTGGCAGAACTATATTACCACACTACAAGCTCAAATGTTAAACGAAACTGATTCTGCGCTTATCAAAGAGACAGTTAGTAACATGAGAGATACATTTGGTAGATATCTACATAACATTGCTAAAGAGAAAAACGGATACATATTCAATGAGAATATGGACAAAGCTTTTGATAAGATAATTGACTTCTATAGAGTTAAGAGTGATGAAGGTAAAATGGTAGGAATTATCAATGTATTAGCTGATCCTACTTACAGAGCTAGATATATTAATGCACTAGCTAACAAAGACTTTGCAATAAAAGAACAAGAGAGAGACAGATTACAAAAAGCTCTAGATAAATTTACTGAAGCTAAAAAGCTTAATAATTTTTTAGGTAGGTTATTTGATATTGGTGTATTCGCTATGCCTGATGATATTGAGAGATTGAAAGCTTTTACTGAAGTAGATTTCTATGATATAGTTGATAAAAAGATAATCCCTAAAGACTCTGATAGATATAAAGAGATCTTAGATATAATTGAAGAGTACAGTGTTAAAGCTACTGATAAACCTATTCCTGAATCAAAGACAGACGATAAATATAACAACAAGGGTAGAGCAAAAGATGCTGAAGATAAACGTACTTATGCAGATCATGCTAAGCAATTTGGATTTACCACTTCAGCTCTTTCAACACGTATTCCTGCTGAGCAAGTATTGAAAGCTGTTATTGATAGTAAGTTTGCTACATCTGAAGAAAAGGCTTTAGCTAGAAGATTCCTTACAACCGTTGAACCAGGTTATCATATAACTTTCAATAAAAACTTATCTACACCAGGCTCTTATTCTAGATCTTCAGATGTTACTGCAATAGATCCTAGATATTCTTCTTTTGATTATACTAAAGGAGCTGTAGGTCATCCTATAGAACTTATAATACTTCATGAGTATAGTCACAAGCTTACTGTAAATGGCTTACAAAAAGATACTGCTTTCAATGATAAAATAAGTGAACTAAATTCAGCAGCTGAAGCATATCAATTAAGCCCTGAAGGTAAAACTAAGTTTGGAGATAAACCTTTATATGGGACTAAAAACAATGCTGAGTTTGTAGCTGAAGCTTTAAGTAATCCTCACTTCAGAGAAATGCTTCAACAAATTCCTTATGATGTAACCGGAAAACCAGGTGGACTATGGAGTGAATTTGTAAATGCTATTAAAGAATATTTTAATAAGCTTTTAGGTTTAGCTAAGAATACTACCTTATTAGATGAGGCTTTAAATATTATCACAGCAAAAATTGATGGTGCTAAACCAGCAACAACTACAAAAGATACTTCAATTGATCCTGTAACTCCTCTTGCACAAATTAAAGCAGCAGACATTGAAACCTATAATAAACTAATAAATGCTTACAGACAAGAATTAACAGAACGTATAGCTAACGATGAAGCTGTAGATGTTTTACCAGATGCTCCAGCAGAAGCTATAGCTAACTCAAAAGGATTTAAAGATTTTGTTGAGACTAACTCAAAAGCTTTCAAGATACTTAATAGTAAAAAACCTATTGCTCCAGCTGAACCTACACCTGTAAAAGAAGAACCAGCAAAGAGTCGCTGGTCTACTACAGCAATTTATGCATTCAATGGTGTAGTTATTGATTCTGAAGGTGAAGAAATCCGCTTATCAGATAAGAAAGTTAAGGTTATAAATGATAACCAGTATACTGATGAGGATGGTGATTTTGTTCATATGGTAACTGTTAAAGATGTTGCAACGGGTGAGGAGTATATATTTAATGCTGTAGATAATGTTAACAAGAATGCCTTAAAAGAAGTTGAAGCAAATGATTGGATTGGTCTAGTTAACAATGCTGTTACAGAAAGAGAACTAGATGTTATCACTGATCAGAGTACAGCTGCTAATGAGTATACTCCACAATTGCTTGAGCTTATTGCTATTAAGAGAAAGAGTTTAGTTAAAGCTCCTCCTGTAGTAAAGGATGTTATAGCAGAAACCGAAGAGGAAGAAGAGTCACGTGAATATTTAATAGGTAGACTAGGACATCTTGAGGGTCTTAAAGAAACATACAGAATAGGTAAAGAAACTACAGAGACTACTCCATCATCTGTTATAATAGCTAACTGGAAAAAAATCAGCATTGAGTCTGCAGAGGCTGAGACTGGTTTAACGGTTGGTAATAATAAAGATATTCATAACAGTTTGGCAGGTAAAGGCGGTAAGACTGTTGAGGCAGCTGCTGAATACTTTGCTGAGAACTATGAGAATGAAATGGCGGGAATGGAAGTAAGTGATATCAGAGATTTAATCATCGACATCCTTACAGCAGGTAGTATTAAAAAATATACTGAAGGTGATACTACAACAGGTATTCAAGCCATCAATAGAGAGATAGCTGAGATTACAGCTAAGCTTGAAAAGATGGGAGATCTTATGGAGAAGTATGATAGAATCAACTCTAAAGAATCTTTAGATCTTTGGGAGAAAGAAGCAGGTGATGTTCTAAGTAGCCGTAAAAGAATGAATTACTATAAGGCACAAGGTGTAAACATTAGCGCAAAAAATATTGAAAAAATGATTGCAGATAAGGAAGCTTATTTGGCAACAAATATTACCTTTGGGCAACTTATACCTGGTACTGTTGTACTGATGAAAGATGGTAAAACAGCTAAGGTTGTAAAGAGTAAAAATGCTAAGAATGTAGTATTAATTTCATACGCTGACTATGCAAATGGCAACCCTGATCCTAGCAAAACAACTATTGCTAAAGGAGAGATTAAGAATCAGATTAAGATGAAGCATAGTGATTTTATTGATAAGGCAGATGCAGATCCTATATTAACAAAAGAACAAGAAGCTACTTCAGATGAGGTGTTGAAAGCAACTAAGGAAGACAGCCCAATAGCTGGCTTTGATGCTGCTGCAGAAGCACGTAAAGAGAATAAATCTACTGAAGAAACAGATAATGATTTTATTGATGATGTTAACAATTGTAGCAATTAAAAAATATGAGTTGTTTATTAAACACTAAGTCCCGTGAATCATTACGTAAGAAGATTGCTAATGATTTTTTAAAAGAGATTCAATCTGAACAACCTTTCAGTATTGATGATTACATAATAAAGACTCATGCTTGGGTAAAAGAGAAGACTAATAATGAAGGTCTTGCTTTTGATACTGCTAGACTTATACCTCTTCTAGCATCAAGTGTTTTAGTTGATCCTGCTATTAAATCAGCAATGAGAGCTAAGGGTTTAACTGTAGATTATGTTGATAGTCTTTCTGAGAAGTTTGATGATACTACATTTGTTAAAACCTTTCTTGGTCTAGGTGCTATACCTATTGATTTTTTAAACGCTATTCAAGATAGTGTTAATCAGTTATCAGCTCAACCTGATGAGATTCCTGTTCTTGTTGAAGAAGAATTACCTAAGTTTAATGATAGTGTTTTCAGAACTGATACAGTATTAGCTGAGCCTGGTTCTAAAGATGAGATTGCACAAGAGGTACAACATATCATTAATCTAGAATTACGTAAACAAGTTGCTGATAGAGGTATCTCTAATAGTTCTGAAATGGATTATCCAGGTGTTACTGGTGGTATATACATGACAGTAAAATCTGGTCAAAATGATTGGGGTGGTTTAATAACTGTTATTACTGATAAAGCAGGAGTTCCTATTAAGTTTAATCGTCAGGGAGATGTTAACCCTAACGGTATGGTTATGTGGTATAACATAGTGGCTGATCCCATCTTTGATAAGAGTGGTAATATTGTTACTGATAAAGCAGAATTAGAAAAGCTTATTGTTAAGAAGAATGCTAATGATAAGAAAGGTTCTAGAACACGTTTTAATAGAATCACAAAGCAGATTGAAGATGGTATTAAACAAAGAGCTGGTGATGTAGAACTTTCTACTGATGAATATGCTGCATTAAAGAATCAAGTTATTGAAGATTTGAATGAGCAGTATAGTGTGTTACGTCAAGCACGTAAATATTTGAACAAGAATCCTAAGGCAGAGATGACTACTGTTATTAGTGGTAAGTCAAATACTTTTGTTTATACTAATAGCTTTAAACCTACTCCATTAAAGGATGTAGATTTACAAGGAAACTTTGTACCCAACATTGAAAAAACAGTTCAAGATGCTGGTTCAGTATATAAACAAGGAACCTTATACTTTTCTTATCCAAGAGTATCAGAACCTATTATGGCCATTGGTAATCCTATAATGCATTCATCTAATATGATGAACACTATTATAGATTTTTTCACTAAGGATATATATATTAGATTAGCGGGTATCAACAATCCTATATCTGCCAATGAAAGAACAAACTTCATTGATCAGATTATGTTTACATCTGACATGCGTTTTCAAGCTAAGCTTTTATCAGGTGGTGGTAAGAAATGGGTAGACAGTAAAGGTAACTATGAAGTAAAGGTAGGTGAGAAGTTCTTTAAGATTAGATATGATGATTCAGCTGAGTCAAAAGAAATGCGTCAGACATTAGAGATTGCTATATCTGATTTACTTACTAAACCTACACCTAAAGATATTACTCATGAGCTAGATGCAATTGAGAAAGGACAACCTCAGATTATTACTGATTTAAAGAATGCTACTCCTAATGCTGTTTATCTTGAGACAGCAGAAGATGGTACTAAGAAATATTTCAGATTACAGTATCCTACTTTCCATGCTAAGGCTTCTTTATTGAATACTCAATATGATAGTCCTGTTTTAACTGATAAGAACGGGCAACTACTTCTTACAACAGAAACTAAGGATTATAATGAATTTATTGTAGATAACTTTAGTGTTATAGCAAGAGTAACAGATGGTCAAATTAAAGATGAGAATATCCATACATCTGTTGTACCTACAGCAGAAGACTTATTCAAATTCTATAAGAAGAAAGCTAAGGCTGTAGAGAAGACTGAAGCAGGCCCAATAGATGCTAAGTATGCAGGTAAGGTTGTATTCATGACACCAGGCTCTGGTAAAAGTGATTATGCTAGAAAGTATTCTAACATTATTGATGCTGACATATTAACTATTCAAGCCATAGCCTATCTTTATCCTGACTTCAAATATAGACATGACTTAGATGTTGCTGACAATATATTTAATGCTTATGTAGAATATGATGTAAAGGCAGCGGTAATATATCCGGAAGTAGAGAAGATGATCAAACCTCTCCTTGCTGAAGGTAAAACAGTACTTACAGGTAGTTCTCATTTAATATACCTTGCTGATTATGTATATTCACAAATAGGAGCTAAAGTAAAAACAGGTTATCCTGTTAGCAAAGAACTAACTAAAGCCAAGGAGCTTAATAAAGATGTTATTAAAGTTGACGGTTTTGCTCAAGACGTATTAGGTAAACCCACTATAAATAAGATTGATGATACTTTAGATAGTGGTCAGTTATCTTTATTTGGACTAGATACAACAAATCCTGCTAAGTTAGAATTCCATATAAACACTCTTAACGTAGTCTCTGACTTCTTAGAGAAGGTTGGTGTAGAGAGAAGATTAGTTCCTAACTTTTTAAATCAAGATGGTTCTATAGTAGAGGGCGCAGTAGCTGCTGCTAACTTTATACGCGGTACTGTAGATATAATTGAAGATGCTGAGAAGAGACCATCTGCTTGGAATAAACTTCCTGAAGAAGCTGCTCACTTTTGGTATAGATTATTAAAAACTAATACTCCACTTAAGAAAGCTTTATGGGCAAGTGCTAAAACAGAACAGAAAGCAATAACTTTAAAAACTTCTAAATATGGTACTACTTATAATGAGTTTGAGGTATTAAGAGAAGAAGCTATAGGACAGCTTATAGCAGAAGCTATTAAGAGAATAGAGACTGACAATGCTAGTGCTGCTGATTATTCTTTCTTCAAGAAATTCATAGAGTGGGTTAATGAAGTTATTAATAATTTCTTAGGTACAAGTATTGATCCGTTTGAAGTAGCGGCAATGAAAATATTATCTTCTGATATGTCAGATTTAATGACATGGGATGAATATAGAACGCTTAATAATATAGTGAACTTTGCTGATGTACTCACAGAACAATCTGTAGCTCCTGTTGATTATACTTTACTTGAGGATATAGGTCTTATGACTTATCCTGGAATGCCTAGTATTTTTGGTGACAACTATAATAAATTTACTTTTAAATTTACAGATGGTGAGGGCTTAGCAACAGGTAAATCATCTCCTAGCTTTGATACTCAAACAGAACTTGATATGTGGGTATATGGTAATATTAAAGAATATACTGCACTACAAAAAGCTAAGGTACAAGAGGTAAGAGATAACAAGAAATTCTTTGATAGGCTTCTTAATAAGACTGCTAGAAGGAGAAGTACGTTCTTAAAGAAAACTCTTAAGAAGTATTATAGTATTATAGATGATAGTAGTAACCAATCTTTTCCTGAGTGGCGTATATCTGATAGCAAAATCAAGTTAGCTGCTAAGTTGACTGAAGCAGAAAAAAAGAATCTAATAGTAACAAATAATTATACTAATATAGCTCCTACCTTAAAAGTGTTACCGACTATATTGAAAAAGTATAAAAAGAACCCTATTGCTTTATCTCAGAAGATTAAAGTAGATGGAGCTAAGAAACAAGAGTTAGCTATCCTTAATAACATTAAGGATATGATTAGTATTGAGAATCCGGATAAAAAGACTATTACCGCTGAAGAGTTTGTTAATGAGGTTCATAACTGGTTAGAGACTCATTATCTATTAGGATTTGCTAATGAAACAGGAGTTAATGGTGAAATTGGATCAGGGTATCCTGGATATAATGTACCTTCTACTTTTGTGCACTATGACAAGAATAAAAACATTTCTAAAAAAGATTTAGAAGAGTATAGAAATTTAACTGAAGACCAGATTAGAAATCTTACTCCTGAAAAAAGACAGATGTATCTTGATATAGCAGGTTTAGGTAATAGACAATATGATATATATCACAATAAAGTATCTATTAGATTTAATGATTTCTCTCATTATGCTGAAAATGTTGCACAACCTCATTTTAAAATAAAAGCTGATGGTGGGTACTATATAATACCAAGCGCCTTTGGTTCTTTAACTTATTTTTATACTGGAGATAATGACTGGAAAGACGCTGTTCTACTACATGAGATTCAGAATGATAACATAGAATATCTTAAAGAGTTTAGAGGTGGTAAGGTGGATATTGATGAATCTTTAACTAGATATCTACAAGGACTTAATGAACAATTATTAAGTAGTATACAGCAAATTCAAAGCGGAGGTAAAAAAATTAACAAAGATAAGCATGGTGCTAAGTTTGAAGTTGTTAAAGGATTACCGGGTATATTGAGAGAAACCTTGGAAAGTTTACTACATTCTCCTGAAGGACAAGGATACAGAGAACTAAAAGCTAGAATTAATGAACAGATTAGTTTATTTGAATCTAATGATCATTATGATCTTGAAAAGAGAAATGATGCTATAGAAGAAGCTTACATTGATCAAAGACGAATTAAAGATTTCATAAGACGGGGTGGTATTAAATCTCTATTGACAGCTGCAGAATTAAAAAGCTTAGAAGATTTAATACAAAGATTAAACACTCAAGAAGTTGAAGGACCCCCTGTATTTCTTGTAGATGAAAATCAATATGAGCCAGGTTGGCCTGAGCTTAGAACTTTACCTGAAAAGAAACAGGCATTTAAAGAAGCAACTATAGAGCTTTCTGAAAAGCTGAGAGTAAAACTTCAAGAAATATATGGAGAGTTTCCATACTTTGAGCTAAAAATTTCTGCAAAACGTTTATCTAAAGCAGCAAGAGAAGCAGGAGCAATTCAAGAATTAAACCCTAGTATAAAATTTTTAGCAGCAGATAATGAAAAGCGAATGATTGAGAAAGCTAACTTGTTTATCTCTGATACTAAAACAAGTTGGGTACGTGCACGTAATGCTGGTGTAAAATATAATTTTCATAAGCAGCTAGTTAAAATAACTCCTGAGCAATACGATACGCTTATTGAGAATTATGAGTATAATCAAAACTTAATGGAAGAGTTGTTAGATAAAGAAGCTAACAAAGCCTTATTAGAAAAATCAAATGCTTCTGGAACACAGAATTTAATACACAAAGACTTTTATGATGTAGTAGAAAATCCACCTGATGATGTTGTTGAGGTTAACTTTGATTCTGAAGAAAATTTCATAGGCACCCATGAGGCTGGATATACTGCTGTATATGATAATGATACTCATTACTATATAAATCTGGCAGATGGTACTTATGCAAAGGTTAAGAAGGAAGGTTTACAAGATGCCTTAAGTAAATCTAATACTAAAGACAATAGAATAAGTCAACGAGAGTTTGAGTTTGAGAAAGTTAAACAAAAAGCTTTAGCTAAGAAAGCAGAGTTAGATGAAAAATATGGAACTTTAGAACAAGAAGTAAAAGATATCTTGGATGTAGAGATGAATTACTTTACACCTCTAATACATCACCTTATTCAAAAACATATTAAAGAATATGGTAGAGATTTCCCAATGTATTTTAGTGGATATAATATAACTAACCTTACACAAAGCAGTGCTAGAACTGCTTTAATATATGCTGGTAAAGATGAGGTTGCTTATACAGAACAAGAAGCTAAAGAGATAAAGAAACAAGTTGCTATATCATTAGGTCTAGCTAATAAATCAACTCCAGTAGAAGATGCTATTAAAGAGCTTAATGCATTTAAAAGAATACCTAAGTCAGATCCGCAAAGCAGAAACTACTATAAATCTAATATGAGTATGGTTGTAGAGCATACAATGGCTTTAACTAATAACAAACCTCTTGAAACTGGTGCCATTTATAATGCAATGACTCAAGTAAGTGGAATTAAACTTGTTTGGCAAGAGAGCATTAAAGGTATAAATGGTGAACCAGGAGGTTATTTAGTTGACTTGAGTAACTATCATTACAATACTCCTGTATTATACGGATTAGATCAAAGTGCATCAGGGACTACTGCTGTTGCTCGCGATGCTGCTGCTGAGAAAAAGGTTCTAACATTTGAGGAAAGTACTTTACTTGTAAATAGTATTGACTCTGCTATATCAAGTAAGCTCAATGATATGGTTCAAGCAACTAATGATACTGGTCATACTACACAGTACATGAAGAAGGCTGAGAATCGTAAGATTATGTACGCAGCTGTTCTACAAGATTTTAAAGATAGAAAAGCAGAGTATGAACAAGAGATAGCAAATATGCCTGAAGGCTTTGCTAAGACTGATAAAATTGAAAACCTTACACTTATCAATTGGGCTATTGAGAACTTTGGTGATATAGAAAACTTAGCTAAGAATAATGACGGTAAAGGTTTAATTTATCATCACATTCTTAAGTCTCGTTTTTTATCTGATGAGGAACGTGATATCTTATTAGATGACATTGATGAGGTAGGACAATTACTTAAAGCATCTGATTTACATGCTCAGGCAGGTAATGAAAAGAGCATAAAAGATTTAGCTCCTCCTGATGTACAACAGTTAATAAAGAGTATTCACAAGTTTAAAGAGAACGGTGATCCAGAACTTAACGTTTTAGGATTCCAAGAACTTGTTTCAGACTATGATATGTGGAATAAGATTGCACGTACTTTAAGTGGTGAAATGAATAGACCTTCTATGTACAAAAAGCTTATGGAAACAGCTGTTGTTAAAGGTGTTATTACTGATTACTCCATCAATGAGCTTACTAAAAAATTAGGTCATCCTAAAACAACGACCCTTGCTGAAACTAATCAATGGTTAGACTTCTGGAAAACATTCAACTTAGCTGAGATACCTCTAGTTCAAATGAGTATTAAAGCTCAGGAAGATAACAGAGTTACAATTGGTTCAGCACACAGACAAGTATATAAAGTAGGTAACCTATGGAAGCATGGCTTTAATGTAGCTAACACAGAATTTATTAAACCTGATCCAAGTAGATATGACAATCGTTTCTTAGATTTAACTGCTGTTATTGATAAGTTTGCATCTACTAGATCATCTGGTAATAATACTTTTGCTTTAAAAGAAGGTGCACAATTTGATTTCCTTAATGCTATTGGTATTAGGATGTCTAATAAACCTCAGATTAAAGAAGCTTTATCTCAAGGTGTAGGAGCAGTTCCTTATATCTTTCAAAAGATGCAGCGATTAGTTAATGAGAGAGGTATTACTAATGTGTATTCTATTGATGAGCTTTTTAAAGAGTATGAGGAAATACCAGGTAAAAAAGAAGGTTTAAAAGGTGATCAGAAAAGATTCAATGATCTTAAAGAACTTGAAACACAATATGCAGATTACGTAGCTAATGATATGGTTACTAATGCTAACGGTGATGTTCAGTTTGAAAGAAGTCTCCATAATAGTATTAGCATTATGGTTTCTGCAATAAATGAAGCAAAGGATTATGCTACTTTGATTAGTCATCCTTACATGAGAAGTCTAGATATCAAGAAGAATTCTTTTGCTAGAACTTCTATATGGTTAAACTCAATATTTGATTTAAGTAAGTATAGTGAAGGTACTAATTTAAGAGGGCCTAAAAGACAAATAAGTTCTGAGCTTAATGCTGATTCAGTTAAACTTACTATGAATAATTTATCAGGAGTTCAATTGATTGATGAAAATGGAGATCAAGGTTCTGCTGCTGCATCTTCAGATCCGTTTACTAAACTTATATTAGATTTCCATTTAACTACAATGGCTGGAAGGTCTGAGTTAATGAGACATGCTGATAAGAGTACTTCATTTTCTGTATGGCTTAATAGAATTGTAGGTGGTGCTAAGAGTGGTAAGTTTTATGTTGATACTATGACTTTGATTGACACTGATGCACCTGTTGTTGCAGGATATACTCATGTTGTTAAACTTATGAAAGGTTACCTTAATGCTGAGTTAGAGAGAATGCATAAGTTAAAAGAGATGTCTAAAACTAAAGATTTAGTTTATGATGCCGCGTACTTAAAAGCGGGTCAACAATTTTCAATTTTTGAAGATATCTTAACTGCAGATACTAGAAAACAATTGATGGGTTCAGCTACTCTTAATGAAGTTCTAGCATATGACGATGTTCTTACTGATACTATTGAAGCAGAGATTATAAAATACTTTGAAGATCAAACTAAAGAAGTGGAAGCTATTGCTGCTAAAACAGGAGAAGGTTTTATTGATAGTAATTTGATTCTTAAAACTAGACTTGAAGCTAATTCCGGTGTTGCTAAAACAGCTATCAGTGATGTTAAAGTTAAGAAAGCTTTATTCAGATCATTTGTTATTAACAACTGGATTCACAATATAGAGTCAATGATTGTAATATACGGTGATATCGCTCTCTACAACATGAAGAAAGAAGAGTTCCATAAGCGTAATGCAGGAGCTGGTTCTACAGGTAATTTGTTTGCTCATGATGAACATATCATTGATTATGTTAATGATAAAGGTAGACTCTATGGGCGTGGTTTAGGTTATGAGAAGAAACTTGCCAAAGATGGTAGTTTTAATACAGTAGTGCTAGCAGATAGTGAGATACCTTCAGCTAGTTATGATAAAATATTAGCTAATGTTAAACTTGATTTAATAAAGAAAAATCAGTTCTTAAAAAAGAAATTAACTCCTGAAGAGATTGATAACAAAGCTGAAGGAATGGTTAAGAACTATGGTCTTGATAAAGATGGTAAAGGTAAAATGACTGAGGGTGATGGTCAAGGTTGGATTACATTTGACTTTTATCGTGTGCTTTCTATACTTGAAGGTAAATGGAGTTCTGAACAAGAGGCTATGTATAATACAATTATTGAGGGTGGGGATGTTGATATGGGAAGTGCTGTTGAATTTTTCCCTACACGTAAGTTTCAATATTGGGGATCTGTGGAAACTAAAGAAGATTACCCACCACTAACAGCATTCCATAAGTTCTCATTATTTCCAATGATACCTACAGTTATCAAGGGTACTAATTTAGAGAAACTGCATAACAAGATGGTTATGAAGGGTATGGATTATGGATTGTTTAAATCTGGTTCCAAGGTTAACACTGTTAGTAGAATTGATAGTAAAGGTAACGCTATAGAAGATAAGTTTTATAGTGATGACAGAACTCATACTTTTGATGAGGAAGGTTCTTTTACTAGTAATACTATTTATTTACAATTCTTGAAAGATCAGTTGGAGATAGCTCCTTACTATAAAGGTAAAAATACTTTCCCTACTCAGATGCGTAAGCTTATTGAGAATGGGTTAATGGAAGCTGGTGTACCTATTGACTTTAAACCAGAACTTGAATTAAAAGCTAGAGAGAAGGCGTGGAAGGCTTTACCATCTGAGTCAGCTAAGAAAGCTATATCTCCATTTTATGGTAAGATTAAAGCTTATGAACAAACAATTGCTAAGTTAACAGAACTACGTAAGCAAGAATTAATAAAACAGGCTGATATTAAGTTTGTAAATGGTGTTGTTGAATTAACACCTAGATTACGTGCATTTTTGATAAGTGAGATGAGTAATCAAGATTTAGCTGAGCATGAAATTGATTTTATAAATCAGCAAGGTGCCCTTGATTTCTCTACATCATTATCTGCTGAGAAAATAGAAAAGGTATTGCAGTCTATTGTTGTAAGGAAGCTTGTTAAACAGAAGTTTAATGGTGAAGGTCTTATCCAAGTATCTGGCGCAGGTTTTGAACAAACATTACGTGGTGAACTTACTGAGAGTGAAAAGAATAAGTATGCTACCAATGAGCTTCCATTCTATCAACGTAATGCTGATGGTAGTACTGCGGCTATGAAGATTAAAGTAGCTTTACAAGGGAAATTTATGAACTTGCTTTATCTAAAGCATCCTGATGGTAATTCTATAGGAACTCTTGATAGGTTAAATGCTTTATTAAAAGATGATGTCTGGCTTGATACCGGAAATCACAGAAAGATGATTACAATGATTGGTCCGCGTATTCCTGTTCAAGGATTAAACTCTATGGAGTTTGCTGAGGTATATGAATTCTTACCTACAGAAGCTGGGAATATCGTTGTACTTCCTTCTGAGATTGTGGCTAAGTCAGGTGGTGACTTTGATATTGATAAGCTTACCTTTATGATGCCTAATATATCTAGCGGTATTGATTATGAATACTGGACTACAGACAAAGGTATAGCGAAGATTAAAGAACTTGCTGAGAATACTACCCTTGACTTAAGTAAGGAGAACATTGAAAGAGTTCTTGAAGCTAGAAAACTTAAGGGAAGAAAGAGTCTTGAAGACCAGGCTGTATTAAAAATACTTAGAGATAATTCAACTAAGAATGTTACTTATGTAAATAATGATACTACCACAGATGGTTTAGAGAATATGATTCTAGATCAAATGAGAGATTTCTTAAGTCTTAAAGAGAATTATATAGCTTTAATACGTCCAAATGATACTGATATAGTTATGCCTTTAGCTGAAGAATTAGCTAGTGATGTGATGGATAAAGATTACAGAACTGTTGATGTAGGTGATGGTAAGAAACGTATTGCGGGTACTCGTGTATTTGAAATAGGTTACAACTTATATAAGCATGCTTCTAACAATATAGGTAAACAAACTTTAGGTTTAGGTGCTGTTGATAATACTTACAATGCTCTATTCAATAGAATAGGTGCTCGTATGAATTATGAGTATAGTCCTGTGGAAGGTGTTATCAAACGTTTAACAATTCATTTACCTCATAATACATTAGAAGATGAAAAAGGGCGGGAAGTTATTTCACTATCTCATATTCTTAATGCTGAAGAAGAAGACATTTCTGATATCATCAATCAGCTAATTAACGGTTGGGTGGATATTGCTAAGGATGCTTGGATCTTTAATCTTCAAGGTAATAAAGAGATTTCTCCTACACTATTGTTTATGATTCAAGCGGGAGTTCCTCTTAAGCAAGCTGTATACTTAGTATCTAATCCTATGATTAGAGAGTATGTAAAAGAACAACAGTTAGCTAAAAGTACATTTGCTGGACCATTAGGTAAGTCCCCAGGTAATCCTTTATACTTCCGTAACCAAGCTCGTAGAATAATCTTAGGTAATCAGAAGTATGGTATTAATATTAATGCTGATATACTAAAAGGTAAAAAAGTTTTCTTACAACCAAGACTAGATGCTGCTACAGAAAATGCTATAAATACTAGTGGTTTATTTAATCCTGCTACAGTAGAACAATCATTACGTAATAGTATTACTGATTATGCTAAACAGCGTGATGCTTATAAATACACTGAAAATGATAGAGCCGCTTTCTTACATTTCATAGAACTTGAGGAGATGGCTAAATCTATGACAGCTATTAAGACTAAAACTAACGTTGATACTAGTAGAACTAATACTTTGTTTGAAGCTCAAAATAGACTTGAGATGATTGAGGAGTTAAAGACTGATGGTAAGTTTCCTGAGTGGATGATTCTTAAACTTATTGGTGATCCTGAAAATAATGATCCAGGTGAATCACCTATTGCTAGTTTTAATATACAAGGTTTCCAAATTAAGTTATGGAGAGACTTCTTCAAACTACGTAATAATGATCTTGTTAATGGCTTCTTAATGAACTTGATTCGTGATAGAAACTTTATACAGGAGGTTGAAGAAACTTGGGGTACAGCTGAGAAGTTTACTAATAGTTTCCGTAATGACTTAGTACCTTTTGTATTTCAAAATTCATTGCGTGAGTTTAACATTGAAAATATTAAATCTTATAAAAATGTAAACACTGGAAAGGAATATCCAGTAAAGGCAACACCTAGTTTAAATCAAGGTGTCTTTGTTAAAGATGTTAATGGTCAACTTACCGTTTATATAGACAAGATTAAGCTTAAGAAAGACTACGTTATGTTACGTGGAGGTGTTAGTACGAATAGTGTTCTTACTTTACCTGATGGTAAAACCGTTGCGTTAGCTCCGGTACCAGCAGCTGCATTTCCTACAGCAGATACTTATTATTCTTTTGTAGTTGAACGTGAATTATTACGCGCACAATACCCAGGTAAAACACACTTTAAAGTATTAGAAGAACGTAGTGATGTAAAAGCTAAACTTGAACAATATAAGAGAGAAAGAGCTGACTTAAGTGATGCTCAAATCAACACTATGGTGTATGAGGAAACCATTAGAGATATGGCCCTTGATAATACTTTCAATACTTGGAAGCTATTTAAGAGTCGTGACTCTATGGCTGACCAGTTAGTTAGACTTAAAGAAGACTATCCTGAGCTTGCTCGTAACTATAGTGTAGTAAGAAGCTTGGGCACCCCTGTAGTAGGTGCTGAGACAGGTACTAACAGAATTGCTAACATTGTATTAAATGATATAATGCTTCCTGCAGATAGGATTAATATCCTGCATCAGAATTTGAAAGAGCTTAGTAATCCTAATAGAATCAAGATAGATACTATGAGTCTTGAGGAGAAGAAAAGAGTAGCTCATTTCTTTGAACAATTGTCTATATATGCTTTCTTACAGGCTGGTTTAAATACCACAGGTATGTTCTCTTTAGTGAGAATTGTTCCTCAAGAAAAATATAAAACACTTATGAAGGATTATGAAGCTAAGTTTTTAAAGAAGCTTAACAATAACATCTTAAGTGTTTACTGGAAGCAATTCAAAAGAATTAATAGTGTAAGTAATAGTAGATTGCGTAGAAGATACCGTGATTATACAATCTCTAATTACAATAAATCTTTCAATGATGTACCTAAAACAGATGATCAGGGGAATGTATTACCTGAGAATAAGAGAATCTTTACAGATAATCAGGGTAACGTTATTTACTATGCTAATGACAGTACTGAAAAGCAAGGACTTAATCAAGACGGTGATACTGTTGTAGGCTTAGTAATATCAACTGCTAAAGCCATGGTTCAAGAAGATCCTACAATTATGTTTGTAATGAATGGAACTACTGAGTCTACTGATGGTGCTAATAAAAATGAAGCAATACTGGCTAAGATTGCTGTAGATAATGCTAACATACTTCTTTTTCCAACAAGAAGAACTTTTGCTAAGGATGCTGTATTTACAGATGTACCTGCTGAACTTAAAGGTACTACTCCAGATCCTACTGTTCAATTAGACTTATTTATGAATCCTGTTTTTGGAGCTAAAGATGCTAAGGAAATAACAACTGAAGGACTGAGAAATAGTGATCCAACACCTCAGATTAATGGTATGACTATCAGTGCTGAAAACAAATTACTTATTGATAAGGCTATTCAAAGTATGAAGGAGTATCAAAATAATAATTACAAGTTAGCTTTTCCTGGTACAGGAGTAGGTCAATATATGATTGGTGCTGATCCTTTAACTGGTGCATTAAAAGGTGATAAAATTAATGGACCTGCTCAAGCAACTTTTGTATATTTGTCCCAGGAACTCTTCAAGAATTTTGGCTATGTTAACCGTAACTATGATAAGGCTCTTTATGGTACTAATTTACCTAATATAGTACAAGAAAGTTCTGAGGTTACAGATGCTGAAGTTATAGATGCTTTAGGGTTTTGTTTTATATAATAGTACACTATGAAGATATGTCCAAATTTTAATGACCCTCAAGTAAAACAAGCTTGGGATGCTATTGAATCTGACCCAACACTTGGTCGTTTTGAGGCTATGAAAGAATTCTTAGAGGCAGCTAAGGCTGACCGTCTAATGCGTACACCTGAACAGGTGAAAAAAAAGATTGAAGGATACTCTAAACTTACTTATGATTACAGAGCATCTGATAGATATATCATTGACCGAGGGATACTTATTGCTAAGTCTAATGACCCTACATTTACAGACCCTGCTACTTTAATGGGTAATGCCATACTCTCTAATCCTGAGAGTAAAAAGCTTTCTGTAGCTACTACTAGTAACGTTAGAGCTATGGAATCTCTAAGAAAGATTTCAGATCAGCTTGGTATACCTTATGCATTTGTTTCACCTGAAGAAGCAACAACTATTACTGGTAAAGCTGCCAATCCTTACAACGTAACTAAAGGTAATGCATTCTTTTATAATGGTGTTGTTAATTTTGTAGGTACAGGTTTAACTGTGGAACAAGTGTTTCACGAGTTCTCTCACCCTTTTGTAAAGCATTTAAAAATTAGTAATCCTATTCTTGCCAATAAATTATATGCTAAAGCTATTGCGGCTGATCCATCATTGCTTGATGAAGCTTATGCTGAATACGCTGACCTTAAAGCAAGTGTTGTAGCGGAAATGGATCCTAATAACAAAGCTATTCTTGAAGCTAAATATGAAGATGCTCTAATAGAAGAAGTATTAGTAAAAGCTTTTACCAAAGCTGCTAAGCAAAAAGAGATGGGCATTGTTCCATCAACCGGATTTAAGAAGTTTATTACTGATTTATTCTATGCTATTAAACAAGCTTTAAGAAAAATCTTTGGGCAAAAAATTAAAGTGTCCAACTTAGATACTACTACTACTTTAGATGAGCTTGTTGATATGCTTCTTGAAGGTAAGAGATTTGAGATTAACACAGATAATGTAAAAGAATCTGATGTGGTTAACTATCTTAATGAGAATCTCAAGTATCTGGATGACCTTAGAAACATTACTAAGAATGAGAAGAATACTAAGATTCTTGCCATGATTAATAAGATGTATGATGCAGCTAAAAACCAAGTAAGAATAATCCTTACTAATAAGGATTACCAAGGTTTGGTTGACTTATTTGCTGATGAATACAATCGTGGAGATTTACAGTCCATCAGAGATTCTTTACGTAAACATGCTATTCAGCTTGAGGGTAAAGCTGTGAATATGATTAATGATATTGAGTCAACTCAGAATGAAATGCAAGCTTTAGTTAATAGCTTATTACGTCTTGAGATTATGATGAAAAAGATGAAGAGTCATCTTGAAGAATTAAGTAAAGACAAGAATAACCAAGCTAATGTGAGTAAAGCTTTCTACTACGGTAAGGTATTAAACTATTGGCAGAACTTTATAGAAGAAGGTCAAGAGACTATAGCTATTGTTGAAAAAGAAAACTCAGGTACCACTACTCCAGATGCTCCTCTTAATATGCTTTTAAGTAGTATTCAAGCAACTATGAAGAGTTCAGAGAAAACTATTAATGATATATCTTATAATGGTGTATCAGATGTGTTGTGGGAGCAATGGAAACCATTGGCTGATAGATCTGAAGAGTTATTCCAAGATATGATTAGAACTCTTAAGAGCAGTAATACTAGTCAAAAAACTATTGATAAACGCTTCTTTGAGTTTTATGGTATGAATGAAGAGGATTATAAAGATTACTCTGCTCTCAAAACAAAACTTGCTCAAGAAGAAAAACTTACTGGTAAAGAGAAACTAGCTTATGATGCTTATCACAAAGCTAATCTTAAAGGAATGAATATTACTCCTGAGAAGATTGATTCTAACCTAAAAGGTCAGGGTAAAGATGCTCATTGGGGTAATACATATCTAGAAGGTTATATGTACAATACAGATCCTATCATAGGTGGTTTTGCTATATACTTCAAGAATAACATGTCTGATATGAACAGCCGTGTACAAGCTCGTTATAATGAAATAGCAGATGAATTAAAACCCGCTATGAAAGCAGCAGGAGTTAACTCATTTAAGATTGGAGAACTGGGTAAGTTGATAGGCTTTATAGATAAAGCAGGTTTTTACAATACTGAGACAGAACAATTTGAGGAGAAAGAAATCTGGACATTGCTTAATCCAAACAAGAATTACAGACATACTCTTGATAAATACAACTATGATATTAATAGTTTAAGAGTTGCTTATGTAAAATCAGGTAGTGATGAAGATAGAAAAGCTCTTGATGATATGATTGCTGAAAAGAATGCTCATCAGCGTAAGTATTTCAAACAGGAATATGTAGATGAATATTACCAAAAGGATGATTACTTTGAAAAAGATGCTGTAGGTAGACAAGCTGCTGGATTACGTACAGAAATACTTGATGAAATAAGTAGAATTACTCATACTCTAAACAACGAGTATGATGTACTTAAAGCTAATGATGTATTAGAAGATTTATGGAAAAGATACGCGTTACTCCATTCTCTTTACTACGTTAACGGTGATAAAAAAACAAACTCTTATACCGATGTTGATGGTGTAGTTCATTTCTCTGATCAAGCTATCATAGAAGGTCCTGATAAATTCAATGTACAAAATGACTTAGCTATAGCTGAGAGACTAAAAGAGTACAAAGATTATATGAGAGATTTCCGTGAGTGGAAAGAACGTAAAGGTGTATTCCAAGAAGCATTTAAAAACTTTGAGGCAGAGACTAAAGCTAAACTTATACTACTTAATTATGAGGTAGGTTCTGAAGCATATCTTACCAGGCTAGAAACTTATCTTGATGAGTGGTTAGCTATCAACACTAAGGTTGTAATTAAGCCTGAGTTTTACCAAAGACGTAGTGCTATCATAGCTGAAATTCAAGAGATATATGCTAGTGTTACTGAGGATTTGAGAACAAAATTAGCAAAACTTAGAGCAGAGAATGATCCTGCAAATGACGCTAAGATAACTCAGCTTGAAGATTTCATTGCTAGCAGTGAGCAAAAAATTAAAGAGATTGATTTCACAAAAGACTGGAACCTTATACATGATGTTGTATCTGGTTATAGAGATGATGATGGTCAACCTAATGGTATTGAGATACCGCAAGGACGTAAGGACAAAGTAAAGGCTGCTCAAGAAGCTATGGAAAAAGCTAGAGATGCTTGGTCCAGATCTTCTGCTTTAACTAAAGCTGAAGAGACTGAGCTACAAGGTTACTATGATAGTTTAACAAATAACGTACGTCTTGATGGTGCAGCATATAGTAGATTTGAAGAACTAAAAGGTAAGAAAGGTGCACTAAGTTTAAGCCCTCTTCAACGTAAACAACTTGAGGGGTTATTTGAAGAACTTAGAGATCTTCAAACTAAACAGGCTACTGATTATTACATGGATGCTATCACAGATCAATTGAGTAATATTGATACTGATGCTCTATTTAAGAACTTAGCTATTGAGCAATTGAATGCTGTTAACGTTTCTAAGTTATATACACCTGAAACATTAAAGTTTCTATTTGAACAAAGCCCTGAGTTTGAAAAGTGGTTTAATAAGAACCATATTAGCCGTGAGATATTTGATAAGGAATTAGGACATAAGACTAATATATATGAGCGCTTATATGTTTGGAATGTAGTTAAACCTAATGATAAAACGTATTATGAAAGTACTCAGGTAACTCATGAGGATGGTAGATTACAAATTGTAGATGGTGTACCTAAGACAAAATACTTTAGTCTTGTTGTAAAAAAGAAATTTAGAACCGGTTATGATGAAGCTACAGATACTGTCTCTCCTAGAATAGGTATAGATAAAGATAATCAAGGCATGTACTTACCTAAGAGTAAGGAAGAAATGCAAGTTTATAGAGCAAAATATCCTGAAAGATTTGAAGCTGATGAGGATCATTTGCAATATGTTAATGAGGATTACTATAAACTACAAGATGAACAACCAGCTTTAGCCAAAGTACTAGAAATTATTACAAGACATCATTTAAAAACACAAGAAGGTTTGGGTAGTGGTCCTAAATTATACCTTGATTTTCCACGTTTTGAAATGAGTAATCTTGAATGGGCCCAAACGGGTGGTGGTGGAAGAACTAGAAAAGAAGCTGGTAGTAAATTAGGATTATTATGGAAGAAGATAACTGACTTTATAAACGGCTATCAAGCTGATATAGGTAGTGTATTAAATTGGAATGAAAAATTAATGCTTATAAGAGCTGATGCTTTTAATAATGAAATTGAGAGTATTCCTATTCATGGTTTATACAAGTTAACTACTGAAGAAACATCTACAGACATTGTAACGTCCATGTTAACATATATGGCGAGTGCTGAGAATCATAAACAGTTAGTTAAAATGAATCCAGTTGCTACAGCAATTAAGAAGGTTTTAAATGATGAGGCTAATGCTCAAGAGAGTATAAAAGGTATTAATAGAACTGCTTTATTAACCACAGGTATGATGAATCCTGTAAACAGTAAAGATGATTATATACGTAGACAAGGCTTTAATAACTTTTATGAAAGGGAATTTGAGGGTAAGACACAAAAAGGTGCTGGTAGTAAAAATGCTGTTTTACAAAACACTCAGAGTTTACTTTTCAAGATGGCATCATTTTCTTTCTTTGCTTTGAATATTCCTTCTGCATTAAAGAATGCTATGAGTGCCAAGTTCCAAGCTCTTATTCATTCTGTTACAGGAACTGATATGGATCCTTCTAGTTTAATTAGAGGTGAAGCATGGTCTCTAAAGTATATGAGTAAGCTTAGTTTTGATGATGCCTATGGAACAGGACATAAGAGTTTAGAACATCAGATAGGTGAAGTCTTTGATCCAATAGATAGATTTATAGATAAGTTTAGTGAGTCTATTACTCGTACATTGGGTAAAGATATTGCTAGTTTAACTTGGTTATCTAACTTTCGTAAATGGACGGAGGTTCAAGCGGGTATGCAAACCTTTGCTGGTATGATGTATAAGAAAAAAGTTAAACAAGGTAGTAAGAACATTGATTATATGAGTGCTTGGGAATTAAATCCAGCAGGACAGATTACATTAAAAGATGGTATAGATGTCAGATATAGCAATCTCCCTACAACATATACAGTAGAAGAAGGAGACACTCTATCTTCAATAGCAGGTAAGATGTATATGACAAAAGAGAATTTAGAAAACTCTTTACGCAATACTCCACTTGAAATAGGTAAGCCAATCACCATAGATAATATTGAGTTTAAAACATTCAGATCACGGGCTCATTCAGTGTTTGTAAAGCTGAACGGTGCCTATGCTAAAATGGATCAACCTGAGATGCAACGTTTCATGGCATTCAGATATGTATCATACCTAAGAAAGTACTTTACTACTATGGCTCTTAACAGATTTGGTAAGAAGAGGTGGAACCCTGGTTATGGAGAAATAGATGAAGGATACTATGTAACAGCTGTGAAAGCTTTAGGTAGCATAGTTTCAAACAAAGGTTTTCATCACTTGTCACCTAATGATAAAGGTACTGTAATGAAAGTAATAACTGAAGTAGGTTCTCTATATCTATTAAGCATGCTTGTAGGATTACTATGGGATTGGGATGATGATGACCCAGACCGTTTCAAAAAACTTAGAAAAAGAAGTGGTCACTCAGGTTTCTTTGGTCTTACTAGTGAAAATAAGCGAGGAGAAGAGTTTAACTTTGGAGGCTTCATGTCTTTACATGCTATGAACTTAATGATGCAAATAAGAGCTGAGAACGAACAATTAGTTCCTCTACCTGGTTATGGTCTTAATTATATGAATCAGCTCTTAGACTTTAAATCTATGTCATTTGGACCTACATTTGATGCCTATGGTAAAGTAGCTTCAGATATAGGATTGATGATGGCTGGTAGTGACAAACAATTTTATAAGCGTAGAGTTGGTCCTTACAAGTGGCAAGATAAAGGTAGCCGTAAGATATGGGGTCATCTTGCAAAAACTATAGGTGTAACAGGGACAGCTGTATCTCCAGCTCAAGGTATCACTAACTGGAAGAACGCAGAAAACAGATTCTAATACACATCTCAACAATCTAGTAGAAAAAAAAAGAGCCCCGAAGGGCTCTTTCTACTGATGCATTATATTCTCAACTTTTACGAGAATATTAGCACTTCAGCTATCTTCTCTCTTGTACCAATTACCTGTGTTTACTAAAAATGCTGTGCTTGATTCAATAAGTGTTCTGTAATATTCACGATGAGGCTCTAACTCTTTAGGCAAATCTCTATAGTTTTCTTTAAGAGATCTGATAGCTTGAGCTGAATACGCAATTGTATTCCAAGCTATTTGCACTAACTCTTCATCATTATGGCTTTCTGCACGATCATCACTAGGATTTTTTGCAGAGTTTTCATCAAGAGGTTGAGACTGTTTCATAGTTTAATATTTAATTATTTTTTCTTTCTTTAAGATGATTCTCACATCTTCAATCAGCTCTTCTATAGTACCGTTGTTAAGGATAACATAATCAAAGCTTGAGTTATCAAGTGCTGTTTCAGACTCGTGTGCTTTTGTAGTAGAGGAATCATCATTACCTCGTCTTACTAAGATAGTTATACCACCATATTCTTCTACAGCAGCTAACTCATTAGGGAATCTTGTATCTGTTATAATCCAATTAGGATGTTTACCTCCTCCACCATTGGGATATCTACTTGGTTCATTAAATGCTTTATAATCAGCAAACAATGCATTTACCCATACTTCTTTGTGTACCTTATCTCTAAGAGCATCGGTACCAACTTTCTGTAAGAACTCCCTGTAGGTCATTCCTCCCCACTTTTCAGACATATTACTAGCTTTGAACTCTTGGTCTTCTAGTTGTCCTATAGTGCAACCTGTCAGAAGAGCTACTACCTGCTTGAGCTTACCAGCAAACTTTTTGATCTCCCAAACAGGTCCTATATAATGCTTAACAGCATCTATCTTCAAATGCTCTAATACATTTTCATTACTGAAGGACTCATTAT
>Ga0307376_10001492_pt1 | contig 25073 bp, 17 predicted proteins | sample TR2MG_FD_202536 | JGI IMG/M metagenome (GOLD analysis project Ga0307376, IMG submission 202536) | Soil microbial communities from Risofladan, Vaasa, Finland - TR-2 | ecosystem: Environmental > Terrestrial > Soil > Coastal area > Acid sulfate soil | place: Finland: Risofladan, Vaasa | collected...
GAAGACGCCGCCGAACAGGAGCTTGCTGATGCCGACGCCGAGCGTCTCGGTGTTGACGCCCTTGCCGACGATGATGGCCAGGAAGCCTCCGAAGGCGATGAAGGCACCGGCCAGGAAGCCCAGGACGAGCAGCTTGTCCCACGACAGGTTGGCCTTGGTGCAACCAATGCCCTCGACAGTAGCGACCGTATCCTTGGGTGACTTGAATGACATGGCTGTTCTCCTTTCATGGTTGGAATACGAACTGGAATTGGTTCAGATCATTGTGAATTGGCAGTTCATGAGGAGTGAATAGTGCATAGTGAATAGTGAACAGTGAATGGTTGACACCTCCTTTCGGTGAGTACGTCACAGGATCTGACTCACGCCCTGACGAGCCGGCTACTTGCTCTCTGCCGGACCCGCACCCACGTACAAGCGAGACTCACTATATACCAGATACGCCGGCCAGGCAAACGATGCGCTTGCGGCGTCTGGGCACGCTCATCGCCCCAGAGTGTGGCGCCTGACCATTTCTCGCAGCCAGGTCAGCCAGGCCTCCAGGCCTTCCCCAGTCTTGCAGGAGAGGGGAAAGAACGCCAGGCCTGGATTGAGCGCCTCGACCCCTCGGCGGAAGTAATCTACGTCGAAGTCAAAGGCCGCCAAGACGTCCATCTTGTTCAGCACCAGGCCATCCACCCCCCGGTACATGACGGGGTACTTGTAGGGCTTGTCGTCCCCTTCCGGCACGCTGGCGATGAGAATGCTCCGATGTACGCCCAGTTTGAAACTGGCGGGGCAAACCAGGTTACCCACGTTCTCGACGATGAGTAGGTCCAACTCATCCAGAGAAAGTTCTGGTAACGCACGCTGGAGCATCGCCGCATCCAGGTGGCAGGCCCCGCCCGTGTTGATCTGGACAGCCGGGACGCCGAGGGCCGCGATGCGGTCGGCGTCTATGGTGGTGGCGATGTCGCCGTCTACGGCGCCGATGCGGAACTCTCCGCGCAGTGCTTCCACCGTGCGCATGATGAGGCTGGTCTTACCGGCGCCTGGCGAGGCCATCACGTTCAGGGCAAAGACCCCCGCAGCATCCAACCGGGCGCGGTTGGCGTCGGCCAGTTGGTCGTTCGCGCTGAGGATCTGTTCGACGACAGAGACCCGCACAGCCATAGACGCTTACTCTACCTCGATGCTCTCCAGCCGGAAATCGTCGCCGCCGGCAGCCACGACCCGCTTTTCGCCACAGGCAGGGCAGGCATAATCCCGGGCGTTCAGAGGGAACGTCGTACTGCAGCCCAAGCAGCGCAGCGTTCCCGGCACGCGCTCAAAGTGCAACTGGGCCCCTTCGGCGATGGTACCCTGGCTGACGATGTCCCAGTAGAACTGTACCGAGTCGTCCACGATGCTCGCCAGTTCCCCGATGACTAAATTGAGCCGGGTGATGCGCTGAGTGCCCGCCCGCTCCGCGTGACGCAGCGCGATCTCCAACAGGCTCTGGGTGACGGATAGTTCGTGCATCTGTAGCAAAGAACATATAACACAAGGAGTGAAAAAGGTCAAGGACAAGTTTGAGCGGCTGTGCCGGGCACTCCTGCCCCGCTCAGCGGCTTCAGTGAAACTCAGCGTATTCAGTGATTCAAGGCCGAGCCCACGTGCCGGCGGCCGCTGTATCCCGCGGGAGGCGCTGGTCGTTTTGCATTGCCACCAACCGCACGCCGGTGGCCGGGTCGTACCAGCCCACCTGGACAGTGTAGACACCAGGGGGCAGGTCGGGTGGGAGCGGGATGACGTGCTCATCAGCCACGCCGTCGCCAGGACGCCACAGCCGGGTTGGGAAGCCGCCCTCCAGGGGCGGGCTGTCCCCGGTGCCGACCAATTGCCCATCTTCGCCCACCAGGTGGACGAAGACGGTATAGTCTCTGTCCAGCGGTTCCAGCGCCTCCCACCACAGCGTCACCCGCAAGCCCTGCGCTTCCGGGGCAATTTCTGCCCCCCGCAGCGCAATCGCGTCGCCAAAGACAGCAGGCTCCAGTTGTGCCATGGGTGGCACCTCCGGCGTCTTCGACGCCCCCACCCGCACCCACTCGAGGATGGCCCGATTGCCCACCTCCTGGCCCTGGAGGGCAAAGGGGAGCCAGCTCTCCCCCATGCGGTAGACGTTCAACTGCACCATCCACGCCTGTGCGCGGGATACATCCTCTGGGATGGTCAGCCGGTAGGTATCTACAACAACTTCACCCGGCCGCCAGGCGAGCGTGGGATAGGCCCCGTCGCCGGGCCAGGCGTCCAGGCCTGTCAGGCGCGCCGTGTCGCCGGGGATGGCGGAGACGAGCCACAGCCCCATCGAGTAGGTGTCCGTCAGGGGACGCAGTGCCGAGAGATAAAGCGTCACTTCCAGCACCTGGCCCGCTTCCAAACCGGCCGGTTCCAGGCCATACCCCAACAATGCGATGCGGTCGCCGAACACACCGTCCACCCGCTGGGGGATCTCTAGTCCCTCAGCGTTTGTATAGCGAGGCGGCGGAGCATAGGCCGGGCGGATGAGCCCCAGCGGGGCCCACAGCGTCAGCGCGATCCAGGCCAAAACCAGTGCCGCCCCGACCCAGGCGCGGCGCTTCATCCAGGCGGCCAATCCCCCACCCACCAGCACGCTCACGCTAACCGTGGCGGGGAACATGAGCCGCCCCTGCACACCCGAGGCGATCAGGTTCCAGCGGAACCAGCCCACGAAGACGAGGAGGAACCAGCCCGCCAGGAGTAAAAGCCCCAGCCGTTGAGGGAGGGTAAGCCGGCGCCACATCGCGATCAGTCCCCCCAGCCCGGCGAGCGTCACCAGGCCCCAGAACGCATAGTACCAGGCAGCAGGCGAAAGGTCACAACTGAAACGGCCCCAGTAGGAGTAAAAGATGCTGGGCACCTCGTGAAGGATGAGCAGCAGAGGGGTGGGGTCACGGCGGCTGACGATGGCCAGATGGTGCTCCATTAGCGTCGGGTCGGCGTACAGAAGCGCGTTGCGGGCGTACCACCAGGTGGCGACGGCCAGGACTGGGAGAATGAAGAATGAAGAATGAAGAATGAAGAATGACAGAAACTGATTCCTGGGTTTATTCTGGCACTGGAGCCAGGCGGCGAGGAGGACTGCCAGGCAGGCCAGCGGAACCAGCAACAGGCCGCCCAGTTTGGTGAGCGCGGCCAGCCCGATGAGGAGGCCGGTGAGGACCGAGGTGACTGGCCTGAGGCCCCGGTGGATGGCACGCAGCACCAGGTAGAGGCTCCACACGCACAGCGGCACCAGCAGGTTGTCGTTGTTCACCCCGGCCGAGACGAAGAGGAATTGGGGATTGAGAGCGGTCAGCGCGGCGGCCAGGAGTGGGACGATCGGCCGGCCGGGGAAACAGAGCCGGGCGGTGGCATACACGCCGATGACCGTGGCCAGGCCCAGCACAGTCGAGTAGAGGCGGAGCAGGTGGAGCGCCAGGAGCGAGTCTCGCCACGGGAAAGTCTCTCGGGCCGGGTCGTGGGCCAGGAAGCCCTTGTTGCCCGCCAGGTGGGGGGAACCGCAGGTCGTATGCGGGTTGACGTGCAAGTAGGCCCAGGCGTCCTCCGTGTTCACGCCACTCAGGCGCAGGAGCAGCGCCCCGCCCAGGTAATACAGGGGGGGCTGGGTGCCCTCCTGGCCGTAGAGGTACTGCTCCGAAAGCCCCTTCTCCGGTACCGGCAACCGGCCGTGGTCGGCGATGTACTTGACGGTGAAGAAATGCCCCACCTCGTCGGGTGATTCGAAGGGGGGAGCGATGATGCCGTAAAAGACGGCCAGGACCACGTACAGGATCAGGATCGAGGGGCACACGAGACGTGAAACGTAATTCGTAATGCGTAATGCGTAATGCGTAAACCGTAATGCGTAATTTACCATTTGCGATTTGCCATTCGCTTATTCGTTACCATTCGCCGGCCAGGGTGCCTAGTTCCAGGAATGGGTTGCCGGCCACGGGCAGGGTTTCTCCGGTGTCGGTGTCGTAGAGAGAAACGGCCAGGTGCAGTGGGGTCTGGCTCCGTGCGGTGAGTAGCAAGCTGTGGCGGTCTTCTACGATCTCCCCCGCCGCCCAGCGCTGGGTCGGGCGCTCCCAGTTGGCCGGCCGCACGTCCCGCTGGGCCAGCACCGCACCCGTCTCGTCCCATACCTGGACAACGACGCGATAGTTGGGCAGGGGAGCGCGGAGCGCACGCCACTGCAAGGCGACCCCCACTTCGCCTGCTGGCCCTGCCTGTGCGCTATACTGCGCCGTCTCCAACCGGACCGCATCGCCGAAATCGGCACGTGGCGCTACCTCGAGCCACGGGGTTTGCGGGGCCAGGTACGATAGAAAGAGGCTATCGCTTCCCCAATCCATGCTAAACGGGTACAGCGTCTCGTCCAGCCACGCCTTCAGGCCTGTGCCAGGCCCAGAGCCTCCCTGGTACAACACAAACCACAGGCGAGTGTATCCGCTGGCCGCTCGCTCGACGCGGGGCTGAATGCGTTCCAGCGGCTCGATGATGGGTGTCCAGCGCAGCGCGTATCCCCAGGCAGGGTCTTCCGGCCTGCGGTCCATCTCGTACCACCCGGCCAGCGCCAGTTCGTTGAAAAAGACGAAATCGTCCGGCCGCGCCCGCTCGCTCAACAGCGCGTGATATTCGTGGGGGTCGAACGGGCCACTCACCTCCAGGCTCTTTTCGTAGACGAAGCGGCTGGTGGTGGGCCAATAAGCCACGCACAGGATCGCCAATCCAGCGGCCAAAAGTCCCTTTCCACGGCATCCCAGCCTGTCCAGCGCCCAGGCGACCAGCAGCACCAGGAACGGCACCGCCGGGGTCAGCAGCCGGGGGGCAAAGAAGTAGACCCCGCTGCCGAGGACTGCCCCGCCCGTCGCGGTGAGCAGGGCCAGAAGCGGTAGCAGTACACGCCTGCTCTCCAGCCCAGCGCCGCGTTCCAGCCCAGCGCCGCCTTCCGGCCCAGTGCCGCCTTCCAGCCCAGCGCCGCGTTCCAGCCCAGCGCCGCGTTCCAGCCCAGCGCCGCCTGTTCCACGGCGGCGCGGAACCAGCACTGCGATGAGCAACACCGCCAGCACCGCCAGTGCCGCCCAGCCGCGGGAGCCGAAATCGAACGTCAGCGCCGTCCACGTCGAGGTCGCCAGGCCCCATGGTGTGACCGGCATGATGGTCTCGGCGGGGGCAGCCTGGCCCATGCGCTCCAAGATGCCAGGCCCGGCGTAGGTCAGCCAGGGCAGATAGAGCGCCAGGGTGAGCGCCCCACCGACCAGCAGCCTTACGCGCCTCCGGCGTGCTACCAGCAATCCATACCCATAAAGCCCTGCCAGTGCCCAGGCGGCGTAGTAGAGCGTGTAGAGAGCGACCAGCCCGGCCGCCACCAGGCCAACCAGCGCCCAGGTTCTCCCTCGATCGAGCCAGCGCAAGAGCGCCCAGGTCGCCAACAGGAGCCACAGCACCACCAGCGGGTACATCCGCACGACCTGGGCGTAGTAGACGAGCGCCGGAGCCACGGCGGCCAACCCGGCGGCCAACCAGGCCAGCCCAGGCCGCTCCATCCAGTCCAGCGCCACCCGAAACGCCAGCGGCACGGCGAGCATCCCCACCAGCACCGGGAAGAAGCGCACCAGGTAAACGTTGCGCCCCAGGGCCAACCAGGGTTTGAAGGCGAGATAGAACAGCGGAGGATGAACTTCCCACGAGGCAATCTGGACAATTTCGAGCCAGGAGCGGCTGGAATGCGCGACCGACCAGCCCTCGTCCCATCGCATGAGCGGCTCGGCCAGCCGGTGCAGGCGGAGGGCCAGGGCGGTGAGACAGGTCAGGAGGGTCAATGAAGAATGGAGAATGGAGAATGGACGACCGGATAGGGCAGATGCTCGCATGAGATCAGGTCTGCTGCGCATTATGGCTGTATCTCCAGGCTCTCGGGCAGGATGGCGCGGTCGGCGGGGAGGCGCTGGCCATCGGGGCCGGTCGCCGCCAACCGCGTCACGGTCTGGTCATAGAGGCCCACCGCCAGCCGGTAGGTTCCCCCTGGAACATTTTCCAGAGGCAGGGTTACGGTGTCACTGACGACCTCGCCGGCGGCCCACCAGGAGGTGGGGTATGCGCCCCCGCGCGGCATGGCATCGCTCTGGGCGACGATCGCGTCTGTGTCCGGGTTGAAGAGGTGGACGAAGATGGTGTAATCGGCCTGTGGGGCCTGCAGGGCCTGCCACCACAGGGTCAGGCGGGCAGGGCCGGTCCTTGCCCCTACTGCCTCCAGATCGTAGCCGGCCAAGCGGATCTCTTCAAAGTCCACCCCCAGGGGACGTTCCAGGCGCGGGAGCACGAAGGTGCGGGGCACAGGTTGGGCCTTGAACACCGTTTCCAGGGGGAGCGCCAAGGCTCCGACCTGTGCCTGTCCCACCGGCTCCAATGTCGGCATTTGGTAAAGCACGACTTGCAGGTGATACCCAGCGGTAGGCGGCAAATCGTCTGGCAGGGAGAGCAGGTAGCGATCGCTGACGAGCTCACCAGGGGGCCACAGGCTGGTGGGGAGGAAGCCGTAGCCGGGTTGCGTGTCCGTGGCGACGCGCATCTGCCCGGCAGGATCCAGGAGGCGCAACGAGATGGCATAGTTGGCCGCCAGTGGCTGCACCGCCGACCAATCCAACCGCACGCTCAGCCGGTCGGGGGCAGGCTGCGCGACGGTCGCCCCGTGCAACCGTACCACCGGGCCGAAGGAGGCCAGCACGGGGGTATCGGGAGGAAGCGCCGGGCCACGAGGTACCCGGATGGGCCGCAGGTATAGGATACCCTGCGTCTCGCCACCAGAAGTACGGGCATAGAGTTCTCCTGTTGAGTCAAAGAGGCGCAATTCGAGTAAGTAGATGCCGTAGGGGATATTGGGGGGAATGTGCAACTGGAGATTGGAGATTGCGGATTGCGGATTGCGGATTGCGGATTGCGGACTGCGGATTGCGGATTGCGGATTGCGGATTGCGGACTGCGGATTGCGGATTGCGGACTGCGGGTTGGAGGTGGCTTCGGCCAGGGGCTCGACTTCGTAGCGCACGGCGGCGGGGGAGACTAGCCGTACCGTGGCCGTGTATGGTTCTTCAATTTGTGTGCTCCGGCTGGACAACAGTCCAGCCGCGCTCGACCACTCCAGTGTGACAGTCAACGTGTCGCCAGGGGCCAACTCATCGGCTGAAAGGGTGTAGCCTGCCAGGCGCGCCTTTCCAACGAAATCCACACCCTCGGGATTGTGGTGCAGGTAGGGCATCTGGTCAAAATCCATCGTCAGGTCGTTCTCCCCCTCGAATTCGGGGGAGCGGAACAGCCATACGAACAAGAGAAACCCCATGACCGGAAGCCCAAATCCCAATAGCCGGAGCCCAACGGCCCGCCGTCTGTGCTCCGGCTGGACAACAGTCCAGCCGCGGCGGCTGCTGGCCGCAACGATAGCGAGCAGCGCCAGTGCAGCGACCAGCGAGATTGCTTCGGCCGCCGCCCGCACCGGGGTGCGGCCGAGCCGGAGGATGACCGTGTGCTCACCTGGCGGCGCTGCCAGCGCCAGGTAGCCGGAACCTTCGACGGGCCAAACCGGCACAGGCTCACCGTCCAGCCGTGCGCCCCAGCCGGGCCAGTAGACGAACGGGAAGGCGATGTGTCCGCCCCCACCCCACACGCGCCACGTCTGGCGCGTGGGTTTCCGTTCCACCAGGGTGGCCTCCAGGGGCGCTCCTTCCAGCGGGATGGCCCGCAGCGGCACGCCAGGCTCGCTCAACGCGGCGGAGGTGAACGGGCGCGGGGTCACGGTGTTGGGCAGCCACTCGTAGCGGATGGTGGTGCCGATGTTGCCCGCAAACAGCTCGTAGAGTTGTAGACGTTCCACGGTTACGTCGGACGGGCCGATGGGGAGACGGTCGGGCTGCAGGGGGAGGAGTACCGAAAGTATCAGGAGTGTGGCGGCGGGTAGAGAATGGAGAATGGAGAATGGAGATTGGAGATTGCGGATTGCGGACCTGCGATTTGCGATCTGCAATTTGCAGTCTGCTGATTTGCTGATTTGCTGATTTGCTGATTTGCGATTTGCAGTGATGAGGGCTGCCGTGGCACTGGCAGTGAAGAGAGACTGCACTGAGAGGAAGCGCCAGGGGAATTGGACGATCGGCAGGAGCGGCAGGTGGTCCCACAGGAAGCGGGAGAGCGGCGTGATCATGATGGTTGAAATCAGCAAGCCCACCAGAACGAACCCACCGCGCGCCTCCAGCCGTCGCCGGAACCCTCGTACGATCAAAAGCAGCATCCCCAGGGCGGCCAGGACTGCCTGCGCCAGCCCCATAGCGAACGGAGAACGGCCCGTCAAGTCAGGAGCAACGGAAAAGTCGAACAGGAATCTCCGCTGGACCAGGTTGAGGGCACGGAAGTGATTGCTGTAGTGAAAATAGTCCTGGGTAGAAGGCCCCAACTGCACGTGCCGCAGTTCGACCACGGCCGGGAGCCAGAACCAGGCCGCCAGGGCAATCCCAACCCCCAGCGACAAAAGCCCAAGCCCCACGACACGCCACCTGCTGCCTTTACTACGCAATGCCAGAATCACCAGGTACAGTAAGACGAAGGGAGAAAAGATAAGCGCAGAGATGTTGTGGCTGAGGATGAGACCAGCGTAAGCCAGTGCAGGCCACACGAGATTGCGGATTGCGGATTGCGGAATGCGGAATGCAGAATCTGGATTTGCTGATTTGCGATTTGCGATTTGCGATTTGCCACTCGCGACTCTGTCCAGTCCCCACAGGATGAGCGGGTAGAAGATGAAGGCATAGAACTCGGAGAGGGAGTCGCCGCGCACGTAGACGTTGACCAGGTGAAAGGGGGCCACGGTGTAGGCCACCGCCGCCAGCCAGGCCGCCCACCGGTTCTTGGTCGCGCCGTACACCCAGCCGTACATGGCCAGCGCCGCCGCGACGAACCCCAGTGTCTGGACCAGTTTCACCGCCGTCAACAGGTCCGCCCCTGCCAGCGCCAGGAGTCCGGCCAGGTAGTAGGGGAGCGCGGCGTAGTAACTGAAAAACGGGTACCCCAGGCCATAGGCAGCGTCCGGCATCCAACGCACCGGGAAGACACCTGCCCGCAGGTTGGCGACCATTTGGTGGGTACGTTGGAGGAGAAAGGGGCTATCGCCGCCGCCCCGCGTGTTGACCATCCCCGGCCCCCACAGGGGAGCGGCGGCCACCAGGGCCACGACCGTCAGTGTGATGCAGGCCAAGAAACCAGGTTTTTCCCAAAAACCTGGTTTCTCCGTCTTCACGTCAATCGCCATCTACCGGCACCTCGATCCAATCCCCGGCTGGATTCCCTGCCTCGTCCAGCCGGTACAGTATAGCGCCACTCTCCGGTTGCCAGAGGCCGAAAAGAAGCACGTCCCGGCCCGCAAGGGGGCTGCCCACCCCCTCTACGTAGTGATCGTCGTGGATGACGTCTCCCACGCGCCACGCCGTCGTGGGGTAGCGCCCTCCGGCGGGACGGCTATCGGCCTGGGCGATGCGCTCCCCATCTCGCAGGTAATGCAGGAAGACGGTATAGTCCTCCGCCAGCGGCGCGCTGGCTCGCCAGTCCAGCCGCACCTGCAGGCGGTCGGGCCCTGCCGGCGTCACCGTTGCGTCGAGCAACTCGATGCCGCCGGCGGCCAGGAGCGCCGGATCGGAGAAGCGCGCCAGCGCTGGGACTTCTGCATCCGGGCGGGCGGCGAAAAAGGCCAGGTAGGTCGTGTACGGCTGGAGATCGCGGTCACCCTGGGACAGAGGTCCCTCCTCGACGGTGATCTCAGCCGGGACCGGGAGGAGCGCCCAAGCCCGCTGCCAGTCGTCGTAGGGCCAGAGGAAGACGGCTACCTGGGGATTGGAGATTGCGGAACCTTCCCGAAAGTTTCGGTGGGGCACCTTTCGGGAAGGTAAGGCGGATTGCGGAGTCGGAAGTTGGAGGTTGGAGGCTGGTTCTAGTTCAAGCCCTAGTGTCACTGCCTGTGGTGCGGCGATCAGGAGGCGGACCTGGGGCCACTTGTCCCACAACGCCGGGTCGAGGTAGACTCGCCGATCGCCGGGATTCCCGTGTAGCATGCGGTTTCCATCCCACCCCAGCCCCAGGAATTCGTTGACGCGACCACCCAACCCCACGGCTCCACGCTCAAACCAGTAGCCGGTCATGGGGTCGCGGGCATAGTCGCCAAAGTAGGCCCAGGCGGTGCTGGCCAGGCCGAACAGGAGGGGGAGAATCAGAATGAGAGAATGAAGAATGAGAGAATGCTGGCGAGTACGCTGGGACCAATGAACAACTCGGGAATGTGGAATGCGGATTGCGGAATGCGGATTGCGGAATGCGGATTGGGGATTGGGGATTGGGGATTGGGGATTGCGGATTACGGATTGGATTTTGGCTGCCAGCCAGTCCAGGCCGAGCGCGGGCAGAAATGCTACGATAGGCAGGATGCCGGCGGCGCGCAGGAAGTGAGGGGCGTCCTCGGCCAGGAGCGTCGGCAGGCTCATCACCGCCACCCAGACCAGGACGAAGCCGGCCGCCGCGTCCCGCCGCGCGCGGCGCAGGGCGACCAGCAGGCCCACCACGAAGGCCCCACCCAGGAGCGGGTCGAAGATCGGTCGCCAGGGAACGTTGTGCCGCCAGATACGGTCCCCGCGCACGAAGAACATCCCCAGCGTGCGGAGCGTGTGCCGGCCCAACGTGCCCCACAGGTCGCCGCCGTTGATGGCGGGGTTGAAGACCGAGACCTGGTCCGGGCGGCCCAACACGACGCCGAGATGGCCCACCGTGTAGATCGCCAGCGGGGCGAGGACCACCAGGGTGGCCATGGCAGCCAGGCCAATGCCGCGCCACAGGTGGGGAGTGCGGATTGCGGATTGGGGATTGCGGATTGCGGATTGCGGATTGCGGATTGCGGATTGGAGGTTGGAAGTTGGGGGGCGCACGAGTAGCATGTAGAAGGCAAAGGCGATCAGGGCGACGGGGGTGAAGCGAGCGGCGGAGTAGGTGTAGAAGGAGAGGCCGTAGAAGACGCCGGCCGCCAGCCAATGACGCCACCCAGCAGGATTGCGGATTTCGGATTTCGGATTTCGGATTTCGGATGCCCCCAGTGCTGCCTGCCAGACCGTGAGGGCGATGAAGAGGGGCAGCAGAACGGCACGGAAACTGACCCGGCTGAGGTGGACGTGCCAGAGGGTCACGGCCAGCACCGCCGCAGCCAATACACTCACCCGCCGGGAGAAGAGTGCCCGCCCTGCCGCGGCGGTCGCCGCTACGGTGAGTAGCCCGACGAAGGAGGCAGGCAGCCGCAGCGCGAAGGGGCTTCTTCCCAGCAGCCCCACCGCCATGGTGACCAGGTAGATAAACAGCGGCTCGCGCCCGTTGTTGGCCGGGAAGTAGAGGGAGAGACGACCTCGCAGAACCTCCACGGCATCCAGCCCATTGTACGCCTCGTCGTGGTAGAGGCCTGGCGGTACCTGCCCGCAGGCGGCCCACCGCAGGGTCGCTGCCACCAACAGCACGGCCACCAGAGCGAATAGCGAATGAGGATTGCGGATTGCGGATTGCGGATTTGCTATTCGCGATTTGCGATTTGCGATTTGCGATTCGCCGTCTTTTCTCATCGGGCACCGTCCAGCGGAATCGGCAACTGGTCTGCGGGCAAGCGCTGGCCGTCGAGAAAGGCCGGCTGGCGCTCGGCGTTCGCCGCGTTGTAGAGGCCCACGTAGAGCGTGTAAGGGCCGGGCGGCGCATCGGGCGGAATCGCCAGCGCGTAACTGTCCTCGATGTACTCGCCGGGCCGCCACTGGATGGACAGCATGCGCCCCCCCTGTGGCCAGCCATCGGCCTGCGCGACCAACGTGCCGTCCGCATCTACCAGGTGGTTGAAGACGGCATAGATGGCGGTCGGGCGCACCCTGGCATACCAGGCATAGACGAGACGGAGTTGGCCGCCGGGGCGAGCGTCCCCCTCCACTCGGTACCCGCGCAGCCCGACCTCATCGCCAAAGTCAAGTTGAACGGGCGTAAGTCCGCTGGGCAGCCGGCGCAGCACAGGCCGGCTATCCACGGTGATGCCGAACAGGGGAATCGTTCCCCCACCCTCTGCCTTTGGCATGCGGAATGCGGAATGCGGAATGCGGAATGCGGACCAGAGGGCACCGTCCGGCCCCAGTACTGCCAGCGTGACCTGGGCCGGGCCGGTCGGCGCATCTGGAGGAAGGACCAGCGCAGCGTGCGTGGTGACCAGCCGGCCGGAGCGCCGGGCAGAGGTCCACTCTGGCGCGGACGATGCCTGGAGCCCCCAGGGAGCGGCACGGGCGACGAAGGGCAACATGATGCGGAACGGACGAGACTGCTCGTCGGATGCTGGGTTCAGCGGAGCGGTCGCATACCCGGATGGCAGTGGGAAAGTTCTGGTGATCATGGGGGTAGCCTGCTGGCTGCCCAACCAGGAGCGGTGAGACACTTGCAGGTGAACCTGTACCTCCGGCAAGGTATCGTGGCGGGTGAGTACACCCGCTGTGAGTACACCCGGTACCAGCCAATGGAGCGTCAGTGGCACCGCGTACCCCTGTTGAAAGCGCACCCCTCCCGGCTCAACCCCGGCCAACGTCAGGCAATCTGCGCCGTCGGGTGAGCAAAAGGTGGCCATCCCGGAATTGGGCAGGCCGTACAAGACCGGAGCGCGGGCAGGCTCTCCGACCTGGACAGTGAGTACGTCCACCTCGCCAGGCCCCTCTGCCAGCAGCGGCTCGCCCGTCACGGCATCGGTGACCATCAGGCGCAGCGTGTACTCCCCCGGCGGCGCGCCCTGGGGGACAATCAGACCTTCGCGGTCGGTCACCAACTCGCCTGGTTCCCATTGCGATGGCGGATGCGCCCAGGCTCCAGGGAGAGTCTCCGCCTGGGACCAGACGTACCCCGTAGCGTCGGCCAGTTGCAGCGCCAGTCGCACGTCGTGGTCCAACAGGCGCAGCGGACTCCAATGCAGCGTCAGCCGGAGGGGCTCGCCGGCGGGCACCGCCTGTGGCTCCCAGGCCACGCTTGCCAGGCGTAGCCTTTCCCCAAAGACCACTTCGACCGGCCGGGCAGGAGCATCCGGCGGGAGCGCAGGCAAATAGAGGTTAAAGTCCACGGTATCCCACACGAGGTGGGCGTGGGTGCGCAGCCATCCGGCGACGAAGCGGCGAGGATCCACGTCGTCCACCGCAGCAGGGATTACCCACAGCCGGTCATAGCGGGCCAGTAGTTCCTCCAGCACCGGTTCGGCCTCGGCCGGCTTCAAGCGCGGCGGCGCGTAGGGGGGCAGCGTCGTGATCGGCGGCAGGCCTCCTGGATCGTAATACTGGAACTGAATCCACTGCCACGGCCCATAGAAAAGAATCCCATCGCCAGGGCGGGCCTGGGTCTTGATCGTTTTCAGTGTGTGGCTATAGTGGGACCGGTCAAAGGCAAGAGCCTGATCGAGCCCCCCGGCAGCCAGCAGACAGGCAAACCCCAACGTCAGCCCGGCAGTGAGCCCCCAGGCCCAGAAACCGGTTTTTTGGGAAAAACCCGGTTTCTTCAATAAGGGGAGCACGCTCAAAAACCCCATCGCCAACGCCGTGAAGGGGATCAAGAAGAGCAGATACCGCTCCGCAGGGGGATGGGGTACCTGGAAAACCAGGACCGGCGGCAGCAGCAGCACCAGAGCCAGCCAGATTCCAACCTGGCGTTTCCGCCAGAGGGCAAGCAGCACGCCCACGCCAGCCAGCGCCAGCAGCCAATATAGAAGCGAGAAACGAACGCGGACCACGGGGCTGAACAGCATCTTACCCAACATGTGGAACGTGTAGAAGCGCGCCGGTACGACGAACGTGAGGCGCGGCCAGGTGCCCCCGGTGGTCATCTGGAGGCCGGGGGCCAGCCACAGCCAGGTCAGGCCCAGCAGGGCCAGGAGACCGTGGGTCGCACACCATGCCAGCAGAGGCCGCCAGCGCCGGGTCACGAGCAGGGCCAGAGGTTGCACCAGGATAGGCAGCAGCAGATAGTAATGGGTAAAGAGCGCCAGAATGTGGACCGCCACCAGGCTGGCGAGCGCGAAGGGGCGCGGCCATCCTTTCGCCGGCAGCCAGTCCCGCAGAAACAGCCCAGCCGCGAGCACGGTCCAGGCGACCCCCAGGCTGTACATGCGGGCATCGCGGGCAAAATAGGCCATTCCCGGCACGCTGGCCAGGAGGACGGCCGGTACGAGACCCGCACCGCTGGCAGAGCGCCCCAGGCCGATGCGGGCCAGCCAACCGGTCAGCACCAGGGCGACCAGCGCCGCACAAACGGAGAAGAAACGCAGGCTGAACTCGCTCGTGCCCGCCAGCCCCATCCAGGCGTGGATGAGCAGATAGTAGACGGGGGGATGCTCCCGCACCGCTCCTCGGAGATAGTCCAGGATGCCCATCACCGGCCGGTGGGCCACGAAGTAGGTAGCCGCCTCGTCGAACGTCAGGTCACTGGCATCCAAACGCCACAGCCACAGCCCCCAGGCCAGCAGCAAAAGCAGGCACCAGGCCAACGCGGACGAGTACGTCCGTAGCATGACCATCCGCCAGCGTTGGCCACTTGCAGCGGTATTCATCAGGACGGAATTGTAACCCAGGGGGGCAATTCGGGCAAGGTGGGCTCATGCGGACGAGTACGTCCGTACCCGAAAGTTCGACTGTGTGCCGCAAACGCCAGGGATGCCATCCTGGAGCAGTGTATCGTGTGCTGGGCGTCTCCATTGGGACTTTCGGGAAGGTCATGCTACAATAGGCCCCAAGTTTGGAGCAACCCATGACGCCGCGTTGTCTGTACACGTCCGACGTCGCCAAGGCCGTCGGCGCTCACCCCAACACCGTCCGCCTCTACGAAAAATGGGGCTTCCTGCCGCCGCTGCCCCGCAGCCCCGGCGGCTACCGCTTGTTCAGCGAGACACACCTCGACCAGATGCGGTTGGCCTGGACCGCGCTGCACGGCCCCTGGCCGGGGCGCAATATCAAGCGCTCGGCGTTGACGCTGGTCAGGCGGGCCGCGGCGGGGGACCTGGGCGGCGCGCTGGAGCAGGCGTACCACCACCGGGCACTGGTACAGGCGGAGCGCGCGCAGGCCGAGGCGGCGGCGGAGTTGCTGGAGCGCTGGGCGCAAGGCCGTGCCGCCGACGCCACCGCCGAACCCTTGCAGATCAAGCAAGCGGCCCAACTGCTGGGCGTCAGCGCCGACGTGCTGCGCAACTGGGAGCGCAATGGGTTGATTTGCGTGCCGCGCCACCCGCGCAACCGCTACCGGCTCTACGGTGCGGAGGAGATCGGCCGCTTGCGCGTGGTCCGCATGTTGAGCCGCGCCGGATACAGCACGATGGCGATCCTGCGCATGCTCCTGCAGTTCGACCAGGGCCGGCGGGAGGGGCTACGGGAGGCGCTCGACGCGCCGCGCCCCGACGAGGACTTTTACTCTGCCGCCGACCGCTGGCTCTCGGCGCTGGCCGAGCAGGAACAACGCGCCGCACGCATGATCGCCCTGTTGGAAGAAATGATCCGCAAACAGTCCCCCGGGGCATTCTGAACTCGACATTTTGATTACCTGGAAGGCAAAGCGACCCTGGTAGTGCTTGGCGAGTTGAGGGTAGACCGTGAGATTGACCCCCAGATGCTGGCCAACCGGCTGGCCAAGGTGCACAACCTCGGAACGATATGGTGTACGCCCGAGCAGATGGGGGCCATCGAGGCGCGGCTGGGCCTGCACGATGGGTCGCTGCGGGATTACACCGTGAGTGAAGAGGCCAGGGTGCCTGGCGAAGAGCATCAGATTGGTAACGTGAACTACCTGGCATTGTAGAGGGTCACAGAAACCAGGTTTTTCTCAAAAACCTGGTTTCTTCTGGCCACTCCCGTGCAACCCTCTACTTGCCGACTAAGGTTATACGTCGAACGTGGCGCGGCGCGGCAACCCTTGTGCCGTGTTGCGGCAAGTGGCGAAAGTAGCCAGCGGATCAGAAACCCGGTTTTCGGGAAAAACCGGGTTTCTTGACATTCCTGCTACAACCCTCCATTTGCACACCAATGTTGTATCATGTGGACTGAACCACCACACCGAGGAGGTCATCTCGAATGTTGCCACGGGTTATTCTACACATCGGCGTCAGCCTGGACGGGCGCATAGACTGGGGCACAGGCGGAGACGACGCGGGCCTGTACTATGAACTGGCCGCCCGCTGGAACGCGGAGGCCATGCTCTCGGGCAGCAACACCATGCTGGCCGCCTACGCAGGGCAGGAAACACCACCCGAGGCGGATCTAGACACGTCCAGGCCGAAGGAGTTGCATCCCCTCCACGTACCGTTCCTGGTCGTCGTAGACAGCCGGGGACAGATCCGCAACTGGCGCGTGATCCAGCGGGAGCCGTACTGGCGCGACGTCGTCGTGCTGTGCTCCCGCGCCACCCCCCAGGCCTACCTGGATGACCTGCGAAGGTGCCATCTCGACTATATTGTGGCGGGCGAAGAGCGCGTGGATTTGCGGGCGGCACTGGAGGAACTGAACGCTCGTTACGGGATCACGAAGGTGCGCGTGGACAGCGGCGGCATCCTCAGCGGTGTGCTGCTGCGCGCCGGGCTGGTGGACGAGGTGAGCGTGCTCGTCGGCCCATGCCTGGTCGGTGGGACCAGCCCTCGCTCAATGTTCGTCGCGCCCGACCTGGCCTCGCCGGACGGCGTCATCCCGCTCCGGCTAATCGCCGTCGAGCAGATGCGGGGCGACATTGTCTGGCTGCGGTATGAGGCAGTGATCAGGGAACAGTGATCAGTGATCAGGGAGCAGGAAATACACTCTCCCGGTCACTGATCACTGATCACCGATCACTAGTCCCTGATCACTAATCACCGAGGCTCAAGATGAAACCACATATCCTCGTGAATGATCTGTGCAAAGTGTACCGCGTGCCGGAGCGGGAGGCGGGGCTGAGGGCGGCCATTGGCAGCCTGATCCACCGCCGCTACCGTGACGTGTTGGCCGTGGATCACATCACTTTCACCGTGCAACCCGGCGAAATCGTGGGCTTCATCGGCCCCAACGGCGCCGGCAAGACCACGACCTTGAAGGTGCTGGCGGGGCTGTTATATCCCACCGGGGGAGAGGTGCGCGTGGATGGCTGTGTGCCTGCGGAACGAAAACCCGCCTTCCTGCGGCGCATCAGCATGGTTATGGGCAACAAGTCTCAACTCCCCTTGGAAAACACGGTCTCGGATTCCTTCTACGTGCTGGGAGAGATCTACCGCGTGCCCCGGGACGAGTTTCATCGCACGTTGGACGAACTGGTGGATCTCATGGAAATCAAGGACCTGCTCCCCAAGATGCCGCACGACCTCTCGCTGGGGGAACGCATGAAGTGCGAGTTGATCGCCGCGTTGCTCCACCGGCCCCGCGTGCTCTTCCTCGACGAGCCCACCCTGGGCCTGGACGTGACGATGCAGTTCCGCCTGCGGCGCTTCGTCGCCGAGTACAACCGCCGCAGCCAGGCCACCGTGATCCTCACCAGCCACTACATGGCGGACGTGGTATCGTTGTGCCCCCGCGTGGTCCTGATCCACCAGGGGCGGCTGCTTTTCGACGGCGACCTGACGCGCCTGGCCGAGCAGATGGCGCCCTTCAAGTTGATCCGTCTGGCGGTGGGCAACGGGAGCGGGCAGACGGTTCAGGACGTGTTGTCGGGCCTGGCGCAGCCGGTGACGGTCATTGAGCAGAACGAGCGGCGTTACACGCTGCGCGTGAGAAGGACGGACGCCTCACCTGTCACCGCGCGGCTGCTGAACGATCTCCCCCTGGCCGACATCACGGTAGAGGACCCGCCTATCGAGGCTGTGATTGACCAGGTGTACCGGGAGGGGGTGAACACGTGAACCTGCGCGGCGGTTGGGCGCTGGTCCGCAAATCGCTGTTCAGTTACATGGCGGGCCGGGGGTTCTTTTGGACGCTGGCGCTGGGCTGGATGATGGGACCATTGGTCTACATGTTCGTGTGGACCACGGCAGCCAGGCAGGGAGCCGCCGGCGGGTTTGCACAGGGGGATTTCGTGCTCTACTACCTCTGCTTGATCCTGGTCAACCAGTTCACGTATCCGGTTTCCAACTGGACGGTGGGGGACATCATCCGCGTGGGAGGGTTTTCGGCCTGGTTGCTGCGCCCTCTGCCTCCCATCTACGAGGCCATCGCCACCGACGTTGCGACCAAGATGGTGTGCATGCCCTTTTCCCTGGCGGTGGTTGCCGTATTGGGCCTGGCGTTGCGCCCCTCGTTTGCTTTCTCCTGGCCGGCGGCCCTGGCTTTCGTCCTGGCCCTGTTACTGGCCCAGGCGCTGCGCTTCATGCTGGCCTACGTGCTGGCCCTGGTGGCCCTGTGGAGCCAGCGCGCCGACGCCCTGCTGGGGCTCAACGACACGTTCCTGTTCCTGCTGGGCGGGCAGGTAGCGCCCACGGCGCTCTTGCCCGGCGTGCTGCAACAGGTCGCCACCGTGCTGCCCTACCGCTACATGATCGGGTTCCCGATAGAACTGCTGATGGGGCGACTGAGCCGCGCGGAGATGGTGGTGGGGTTCGCCTGGCAGGTGGGCTGGCTGGCCGCGGCCGTATTGCTTCACCAGTTCGTGTGGCGCAGGGGCATTCGGCGCTACGCGGCCGTGGGAGGGTGACGGATGGGGTACTATGTGCGTTTGATCCGGCTGTTCATCCAGACGTCATTCCAGCGCGAAACGGCCTTTCGCGCCAACTTTGCCATCAGCCTGCTCAACACCGCGCTCACCCTCATCGCAGGGCTGGCCGGGGTGACCATCCTGTTCGGCCAGGTAAAGACCATCCAGGGCTGGACCTTCCCACAGGCACTGGCCCTGGTGGGCGTCTACCTGCTGGTCGGCGCGCTGCGGGATGTTTGCATCGGCCCCAGCCTGGAGAGCCTGGGGGGCCTGTCCGGCGAGGTCTTTGGAGGGGCCTTCGACTTCACCCTGCTCAAGCCGCTGCCCACTCAATTCCTGGTCAGTTTCCGCTCCTGGCGGCTGTGGGCGCTGGGCGACCTGCTCTTAAGCCTGGTGGTGCTGGGCGTCGCGCTGGCCAGGCTGGGCCAGGCCCTCACCCTGCCAGGCCTGGCGGTTTTCCTCGTCGCCTTGCTGATATCTATGACGATCGTGTACGCCGTCCTGCTGCTGCTGGCCAGTTGCGTCTTCTGGTATCGGGGTGTGCCGCTGGCGTGGATCTTTGACAGCCTGATCCAGATGGGGCGCTACCCGGTGGGCATCTACCCCGGCTGGCTGAGGCTGCTCCTGACCTGGGTCGTGCCTGTGGGATTCATCACCAGCGTGCCAGCACAGGCGTTGACCGGGCACGTGCCGGCGCTGACGCTGTTGGGCGGGGCTGCCCTGGCCCTGGCCCTGCTAGCGCTGGCTTCGGCCTTCCTCCGCGTCAGCCTGCGCCGCTACTCCAGCGCGTCGAGTTAGCACCGCGCCTCACTTGCCCAATCTGTCATTCCGAGTCACCCCTCAGCCTGTCATTCCGAGCGCATACGGGTGTACCCACCCGCGGAATCTCCCCGCTCGCTTCCGGCAAACGCCTGGCTTTCGAAGCGCGCAGTGCCTCAGTCGGGCCATCCAGGTCCCGGTGCAGCACGTCGCGGTAGAGGAACAGGAGGGCGCTATTCCATATTCTGCTGCCAAATGCTTGACTTGCAGATATTCCACTGTATAATGGTGCAAGGTCAAGGACATCTGAGCGTGAGCGCGGGACACCACGCACTAGAGGGCAGGGCGGCCATTGCTCTTCCAATCCGTATTATGATGGACGCTTCGCTCGCTTCGCTTGCGTCCGTCATAACGGCGCGGTCAAGTTGGGGGTTTGATCAGCATGAGCACTGAGTCTGTAAGTGAATCCCGAGGAAGCACCAGACGACGACAACTGTTTGAACTGTTCTCCCGGAATCTTAGCAATGTTAAGAAGCATCCTAGGATCCAGGTACAACCTGATTTTGATGAAGGCTACATATGCCCAATCTGCTTCAGACTTTTCGATAGAAAAGCTCTCTCTACGGAATATGATGATCATCTCACTCTTGAGGATGTTCCGCCAAAATCCCTTGGCGGCAGGGTCGTTGCGTTAACGTGCAAGATCTGTAATAACTGGGCTGGCGCTCAGCTTGAGAGTCATTTGCCCGGCAAACTTCGAGCAGATGCTTTTTTGGCGGGAGTTCCAAATATCGAGATGGATGCCCGGTTTCGACCAGATCCATCCGTCGACCTGACGGCCACCATTCGGCTTATGCCAGGGGGCATTGATATCCGCTATGATCCTGACAGATCGAACCCACGCGACATCGACAAGCTTCATGAGTTGGAGAAATCTGGTGACATCTCAAGCATTAATGTTCAGGTCTTGTTGGGCTATAAGGCTAACTGCCCAGAGGTAGCCCTGTTGAGGATTGCATACTTGTTGGCCTTCGCCCGCTTCGGCTACGGGTTTCTGGTGAATGGTTGTCTAATGCGCGTTCGGCATCAGATCCAAAACCCTGCTGAGAAGACATTAGCGGATTGGGGAATCTTGCAGACCGAATTCCCAGATTCCGCTGTTGGCATTAGCGTGATCTGTGAACCAAGAGACCTTCAGTGTTTCTTGGTGGTTTTCGATCTAAACACAGGTGTGGGCAGGTCTCGGTATGGGGTGGTGCTCCCTGGTCCGACGCAGCCCGGATTCAGTATATACGACCGTATGGCGGAGCTAAAGCGAGTAAAGAGTAAAGTACCCATTGAGCACAGAATCCGCGTTATTCCGGAAGAGGACTACCTACAGGATCCGCAGCTTGCTTTCGCTTCACACCATTATTGGAACGACTTCCGTGAGTAGTGTATCTTTAAACAGATGCACAGCATAACCTGCGACTGGAGCCGACCAGTCCATCGAGGTGCCTTGCGGAGTTGATTGGGCTTGCAGAGGGTTTCCCGCCGGGGGTGGCCGGTCTGGGTCGCCCGGCGGCTCAGCCGCGTGCCGTTCGGCGGCTTCGTTCCCTATCAAGAAGCGGGGGAGGCTTGCCGCCGAACGGGCGCGAGCTAACAGCGAGTGTCGGCGCCTCGCTCGTCTTGAACCTGCCTAACAGTTCGTTCACACGCTCGACCGAGTTCACGGTTAGCATCTTGCGGATACGCACCCGCGAAGCCGCTGAACCGCTCGCTGAACCCGACCGCCCTGCCTCGACTGAAATGCGATAGCTCATCGGGGCAGAGACGGCTATTGGACTCGGAGAGCAAACGGCAAAGCCGGGCGACGTGTTAGCCCGCGCCCGTTAGCGCGCTGTCTTGCATCCAACCAGCGTTCGCCTTGAGGAGTAGATAATGCCCGAGTTCTACCACGTTGATCGGGTTAGGGGAAGATTGAAGGCAGGACAAGTTATAGGCCTCATGTATGACAAGTCCGCAACTACAGACAAGACCAACCGCGCAGCCAGTTACCTTTCCATGTTCTCTGATGGTGTTACTTATCATGGTTGGGAATATGAGATATTGTCAAATGTTGTGGATCGTGACCTCACTGGCGGCGCATATCGATGGGGTTTGAGAGAACAACGAGTCATCACCTGGTTTCTCTGACTGAAACATCTCGGCCCGACCATTGGGGAACTTGACCCCGGCTTTGATCAAGGCCACCAGGTGGGGTGCATTGAGTTTCCGCCAACGGTCCTCGGCAGCCAGCAACAGCTTGAAGGCCGTCGCCAAACCAGCTTGTCGAGAGCCAGCCCCCTTGGTCTTCTTGGTGCGTGCCTTGACCGTCGCAAACGGTGACTCGATCGGATTGCTCGTCCGCAAGTGAACCCAATGTTCGGCCGGGAAGTCGAAGAACGTTAACAACTGATCCTGGTCTTTGGTCAACGTCTCGACTGCTTTGGGATAGCGCGCTTCATACTCCTCCGAGAAGTGGACGATCTCTTCCAGAGCGCCCTTCTGATCGGGAGCGTACATGATCTCATGCAACATGGCTTTGGCTCTGGGTTGCAGCCGTTTGGGCAGCTTGTCCAGCACGTTGGCGATCTTGTGCTTCCAGCAGCGTTGCTCCTCCGTTTCCGGATACACCTCGCGCAGGGCGGCCCAGAAGCCCAAGTTGCCATCCCCGATGGCCAACACGGGCGCCGACATGCCCCGCCGTTTGAGGTCACGCAACACACTGGCCCACGACTCCGTGGACTCGCGATACCCATCCTCCAGCGCAATCACCTCTTTGCGCCCGTCGGGAAGCACCCCGGCGATCACCAGGCACGCCAGACGATCATCTCCCAGCCGCACGTTGAAGTAGACCCCGTCCGCCCAGATGTAGACGTACTCTTGGCCCTCCAGGGAGCGGGTACGCCAGACCTGATACTCCTCCTGCCACACTTTGAGCAAGCGTGTGATCGTCGTAGCCGAGAAACCGGCTGCTTCAGGCCCCAACAGTGCTTCCAGCGCTTCTGAGAAGTCGCCGGTTGACAGGCCGCGCAGGTACAGCACTGGTAATGCCTCCTCCAGACGGGGTGAGCGTCGCATATAGGGCGGCAGGATCCGGCTGGTAAAATGCTGATCTGGGCGACGATCATTCACCCTGGGAGCGCTGACCTTGATCGGGCCGGCCCCCAGTTGAACCGTGCGCTCGCGGGCATGTCCATTGCGCACTACCGCTGCGTGCCCTACTTCATCACGCAGGTGGTGTAACTCTTGGACGTAGTGATCCACTTCCAGTTCCAAGGCGGCCAGGATCATCCGACGGGCTCCTTCCCTGGCCAGTTCATCCAACGACTGTGTGATTTCTGAAGTTTTTCCTTCGCTGTCATTTGTGGTAAGCTTAAGCATGGCGTATCCTTTCTGCGGCTCGTATCGCCGCTCCTGGGAGTTTGGTTACCCCAAGGATACGCCGCCTTTATGGTTTTGGCAATCCACAACTTTCGATTATAACTCTGGGAATATCTGCTGAATGCAGAGCGGATCTCGCCGCACGAAGATGTGCTAGGTATGATAGAAGTACTGGCTGAATATATCCGCAGAAGCAATTATCCTGAGAGAATATCCAGATTTCAGTCATTCTTTGCGTGTAAAACAATCCAGGACGCAGAACGCTTTGTTTCGCTCTATCCGATAACAACGCCTGAAGGAGAAACAAGGCATCAAGGCGATATATGGTTGGTTCAGTGTGACACTGTAGCATTTGAAGGTGACATGACTTTTCTGGGACTTGGAGACTGTTGGATAGATGCAATCACGAAATTGAATCTTTATTGGGCTGGTGAAAACGGTCCAAACCCTCTTTGGGAGGTGCTTTTGAGGCCACCTGTCACTGTGGTGAAGAAAGTCAAGACATTGCCATGAAGTTGCTGGCTAAACTGCATTTTTGAGACGGGTGTAAGTTTTCGGGTAACTGAGGGCGCGCTACAAGCGCATGCAGCCGACCGCCTGATCGAGTATCCCATTGTTGCCGGTGTCATCCATGTGTCGTATCAGTTGTTGTCGGGCACGTTGTTTCACCCGGCTGCGGCTGATGCGCCATCCGTTGGGACGCAAGTATATAATATTGTTGGCGAAAGCAATCCAAGATCAACTAGATGCTTTGGTCCTGACCCTAGGTGAGGTTGGTGTAACCCCATAGGGTGAAACGTAGGTGAAATGTTCTTGACAGTTCGAGTTGTTACCAGGAGGTCGAAATGGATTTCAAAAGTGCCTTACAGGTTGAGGTAGAGCATTTTCGGGGCAAATATGGCTTGCCCTCCGATAGAGCATTTTTAGTTTGGTTTGCTGTCAATATACTTGAAATTGGAGAGGATGAAGCAATAGAAGCAATTTCGGTTGATGGGGCAAACGACAAAGGCATTGACTTGTTTTTCATAGATGATGATACTGGCAGAGTAATAATAGTCCAAGGGAAATATTCTGAAACTTTCAGCCACTCTCCTAAAGAAAGGGATATCTCCAACTTAGAGAGCAGCTTGAACTGGCTAGCTAACCCTGAAGCCCTTGAACGAGAGCACCGAAGTGAGCTGGCACAAGCAAGTCGAGATTACTTGGAAGCCAAGAAAAGCGGTTACGGTGTCGAATTGATCTATGCTTATCTGGGGGCAAGATCGTCTAACATTGACAAAAAGGTTGAAGTTTACAATCAGAACGAGGACAATGTTGAGAAAAACCGGGTTATTCGTTGTTACAGTATTGAGCTCCTGGAAGATTTGTGGAGTGAAATTGAGGGTGGAAGACGCAGAATTGACTGGGCAGAGATTCAAATCGTTGGAAGTGCATTGACCATTCAAGGGAAATTTGGTAAGGCAATTGTTACAACTGTTCCGTGTAGCGAAATCGTCCGTCTTTATAACGACCATAAGGATCGACTGTTTGATCGAAACGTTAGACTGTTCCTCGGCGCTCGTAAAGGCTCGGTGAACGCAGGGTTAGCGAACACGATCAAAAGTGCATCACACCGTGGCAATTTCTGGGCTTACAACAATGGAATTACGTTCATATGTGATCAGGTTGAGCATCAAGGCAATAATGTGACAATTACCAACTTTAGCATTGTTAATGGCTGCCAGACAACCGTTTCCTTAGCCGAGAACGATGGGACCGCCCCCGAGTTAATGGTACTGGTGCGATTCGTTGCCGCTTCGGCTGAAATAGTAGACGAAGTTATCCAATACACGAATTCACAGAATCCAATAAGACCTTGGGATATTGCATCGCAAGATAAGACACAGCGTAGATTAAAGACGGAGTTCGATACACTTAGCAGGCCATACATTTACTTAACTCGTCGAGGTGACAAGCCTTCTGGCAATTTGGCAAAATACAAGGACACTCAAGGGAAACTTCGGCAAATTCAAATCGATATTATGGGGCAATACATGGCCGCGTTTAACGGAGATGGCTCTCCAGGATTTTGCGGGGTACCCCCTAGATCTGGGGGTATGGTATAATCAGCGAAAAACTGAGGTATGGGCATGCCGAACATCCAAGGTCTCAAACCGCGCAACCTCATCACCGTG
>Ga0307376_10001495_pt1 | contig 25002 bp, 20 predicted proteins | sample TR2MG_FD_202536 | JGI IMG/M metagenome (GOLD analysis project Ga0307376, IMG submission 202536) | Soil microbial communities from Risofladan, Vaasa, Finland - TR-2 | ecosystem: Environmental > Terrestrial > Soil > Coastal area > Acid sulfate soil | place: Finland: Risofladan, Vaasa | collected...
GTAACGGATTGTCTGCCTTGATTTTGGCGAACCGCCCAAAATCAAGCGGTTGCTGTGAACCGAGCAGAACATAATTGTACTCGCCATTTGATTTCGCTATATATGTATAAGGAAATACCGCTCCCACCGTTTTGACCATTGATTGCAACAATTTTGATGCCGGTGTCGTAGCATTCACGTTCATGGCGATTAACCCGCCGGGTTGTAGACGATTTTGCAATGTCTGGAAGAATTCTTCGGTTGATAAATGGAATGGAATGTAGATTTGCTGCGTATAGGCATCAACAATAATAATAGAAAACTGTTTGTGTGTCTGGTTCACAAATACCCTTGCATCCTGATTGACTAGGGTCGCTTCCTGTTTTTTTAAACCGAAGAACTGGTAGTCGAGCGGGATAACGGCAGGATCGATTTCCACTCCGGTGACGCTCAGTCCGGGAAAGGATTGCTGGTCGTATTTAGCCAGCAGATGAGGGATGGTGCCCCCCGCCGATCCCAAAACCAGCACATTCTGCGGTTCGTTGACCAGGTAGGGGAGGAGAAGGTAGTCATCAAAGTAATCGTTAGTGCTCAACTCGTCATTCGGGTGGGCCAATGACTGAAACGCTCCACCCTCATTGTATACCAGTGCGATCGATTGATCAGGAAATTTGAGAACTTGCACAAACTGATACAGGGTATCTTTGGACCACAGAACGTTTATGCCTGGTTTCAAGGAACTACCAAGCCATCCGTACAGCACGACGGGCAGCAGAAGTAATATAAAGGCAAGGTACCGTAAACGGTACTGACGAAGACCCCAAGCGCTGATCAAGATCAATGTGCCGGACCAAAAGAATATCGTTTCCTGCGTGCCCCAAAAGGGGATGGTTCCAAAGGCCGTGCCGAAGGTACCGATCAGACTTCCGAGCGTGGAAAAGGCGTACAGGCCACCGGCAACTTTGCCCATATGTTGGGGCTCGGCGCTAATCAGCCGAAGCGCAAACGGGCTAACCATGGCAAGTAGAAAAACCGGTGGAGCGAATACCAGCAGAATGGCGATAAAGGACAGTATGATTGTCCACAGGGGAGTATTCATCATCCCGTTTGTCAGATGCTGAAAGATCAGCCGTCCCCAGACAGGCACAAGCGAACTCCATGTGCCGGAAGCGAGGGAAAGTACCATTAACACCCGGATATCTGGTTTATGGTCCGCCAGATGTCCGCCAACCCAGTAACCCAGTGACAACGAGAGTAGGATCAGGCCGATGATGTTGGCCCAGACAATCATTGATGTGCCGAAAAAAGGAGCTAAAAAGCGCGATGCAGCAAGCTCCAACGCCATAACCGATGCTCCAGTCACGCTCACATAGGCATAGAGAAATGAAGAAGGTACAGATTTAGACATTAAATTACATTCTCCTTCCCGGATCATTATAATGTAATTTAGGTCTTGAATCAATCCTTTGTCAGGATAAGGTATTTTTCATAAATAGGGGTAGTAATTCCAGTTGGATGGCGATATGTATTTTTTCCCCACTGCGGTCACTGCCTGCGTCCGGCAGGTGTATCCAGGCCGTGCCGGCGAACTGGCGCACAAGGTGTCCACCTGGCATGGTTGGTCGAAAGGTGTTGTACTGACGGAAAAGGCCGCCGGAGACTTGGTGCGTGCATCGGAAAAATTGTTGGAGCACTTTGTCCGGTTGGCCCATACCGTGACTCCTGCCTGATGTTCCTTCTGGCCGCTGCGGCTGCTGTCGTCCCTTGTCCCCTGGGCTTTCGAATTCGCCAGGGGACACTTTAGTTTCCGGACGGGGGGCCGGGTATTAAGGCGCTCGCCTTAAAAAAAATCCTACGGTGAACCTCTGATTGCCTCAACCTTTCTTCGATGTTACCTTGGACCGTTGCTATCTCCAGATTCCTCGTGGGTCTGTCGTTTCCCTGAATCTGAAGACGAATGCGATAGACAAAAGTGGCGGGTAAAGAAGAAAAAATTTGACCAATTCTTTCCCGTGGACCGACAAAATACGCTTTGGTCTCTCCAGAGGTCGGTATTAGAGGAAACCTTCCTTTAGACGGGATCCGCAAAAAGAAGCAAAAGGCGGTAGGAAGCCCGTCAGATTTGGAGCGAGGCCCGGTCCTCAATTGCCGGGATCCGTGTCGCGCTACCTTATGCGTATCAGCTTTGGACAGTGAAAGCGAAGGGGAAGACTGTTTTTAGACAAACACGGGTCATATCCCATCCTCCCGGTGGCGTAGAAGCTTTTGAACACTTGGGACCTTTCTGTAAGGAGGAACGCGCCTCCGTTAAGTTCAATCCAGCCGTGCCGGTCCGGGGATTCTGCCCTATAACAGATGTAATCGCTGTATCATTAATGGCTGAGCGGGTTGTTCTTTTAAGGAGGGCCGGGAAAGCGATAGACTTCTTAAAATTACAACAAAATTTCTGTCAATCCCTGCTGATAACCTTGACAGTTCGAAAAGTTGATGGTAGAATCGAGTTAATTTTACAACAGGAGGTTTTTGTTAATGGCATTTGAGGTTTACACACCACGCCGGGGAGGCGGGAAGAGTGCCTCCAGAACAAAGAAGGTTCCAGTCGTAAGGCTGTCAAAGACCAGTCTGGTGCTCAACAAGTGGGCCAGAGAAGCTCTGGGGTCGCAATCCATCGAATTGGCCTATGACCAGGAAACCAAAACAATCAGGATAGCTCCGAATGGGAGTATTCCCTTGAAAAAGACTAAGGTGTTTGCGAAGGGATTTTTCAATGCCTTTGGCATCAAACTGAACGGAAGCTTTCCGGTCGAAGTAAAAGACGGTTTTCTTTTTGCCAAGATTTCCTAACACGAATTTTCTTCGGATTCAGGCCCCTTGCTAAAAGCGGGGGTCTTATTTTTTTGTGGGGCAGGAAAAGCGTTATGGAAATTACTATAATAAAAGGAAATTAATAGTTAGGTAGTGATCATCAGGGGTTCTGGGCACTCGTATCCGGGCCCCTGAAATTTTTGGCCCAAGGGTGACGGGAGCGAATTGCTTGAGATCTATCGCGGTCCTGATGACAGACTTCCGCCGGGTCAGAGCCCGAAACCATTCTATTCCGGAGTTGTGGGTTGGCAGGGAAAAGGAATCATTTGGAGAAACGTTCTGTCAGGGAAAAGACTCTCCCGTCGATGCCACCATACCGTCGGCCTCCTGCGCCCGGGAAAGAAGAATGACAGCCAAAACGTACTGTGGGCCAACCTTCCCGGCTTCTACGAAACCACGTTCCGGTGCGAATCCCTGGTTTGCGGGCGTAACGGCCATCGCGGCTGGCGCCGGAACCGGCTTTGCGCTGATGCCAGACGGGACGGTTCGGACGTGGGAAGACAGCGAGTTCGGTCAACTGGGGAACAATTCGGCCGCCCTGTTGAGCGATGTCCCCGTACCGGTGTCTGCCTGACCGCTGTCGCGGCTTTAGCCGGTCGGAATACGCATGGAAGTCGGATGGCACGGTCTGGGCCTGGGGCTCAAACGATTTCGGCGAGTTGGGAACCAACTCTACCGATCGCAGCCACGTTCCCGTCCGGGTGTCCGGCCTGAGTGGTGTCACGGACATAGCCGGCGGGGACGGCAACGGCTACGCCCTAAAGCGGGACGGCACGGTCTGGGCATGGGGATGGAAGCGTAACTGCGCCTTGGGGAACAACTCCACCCTCGACGCTCACGTGCCTGTCCAGATGTCGGGCCTCTCCGGTGTCACCGCCATAGCCGGCGGGGACGGCAACGGCTACGCCCTAAAGCGGGACGGCACGGTCTGGGCATGGGGAAGCAGCGGTGGACTGGGGGGCAACTCAACCCCTGTAAGTCTCGTTCCTGTGCAGGTGCGGGGTTTGTAGGCGTTTTGATCCGGGCTTCAGGGGCAGCAGGGAGGGGAGTCAGCTGGGACTGGGGCAAAGACGGGCCGGTTGTCCATTACCGCTCGCTATTGTTAAGATCGGCGTCTGTCGCCGGATTAGGGGAGATGAGTATGGCAGTATACGTTATAATCGATATTTAAATCAAAGATAAAGGCCCTTACTTTGAATATGTTGACAAGGTGCGCCCAATCGTAGAGAAGTATAATGGTCGCTATTTGGTGAGAGGTGGAAAAGTTACCCCTCTTTTCAGCGACTGGGCTCCGGAAAGAATTGTTCTGATTGAGTTTCCTTCGGCCGATGAGGTGGAACATTGCTTCGGTTCGCCGGAATACAGGGAAATAGCGCCGCTGAGGGAAGGATCTACTGTGACCAGATCAATAGTCGTTCAGGGTGTGCCAACATCTCCTGTACCGGCAATTGCTCCTGCCGTGATTCCCTATAGATAAGAAAGGCAAGGGTGGAAAAAAGCGGGACGAGACAAGTCAAAGTTCGGGCGGTGAGGGCCAGTTGTGGCCATGCCGCAAGCGAGGTAACGATGAGGGTGGCTTGTTTATGGTTCGGAAAACCCGGTTTGACATGAGAACTCTGAGACTCCAGGCAGGAATTCTTCTCGCTGCGGTACTCATGCTAACAATGGCGGGTTGCGGCACCTCCGCGCCCGGAACGGCCAACACCGCCCGGGTACCCGGCCCGACGGCAATAACGCCCGGCCCAACGCCCGGTGCCACACCGGCTCCCTCTGCTCCGGCGCCGGAGATATCCGGCCGACCGGGGAACAATGCCGTAACAGGCAGCCTCGTCCCCACGCAAGTGCACGGTCTGACCCACATTACAGCCGTCGCCGCCGGGAACGCGGTGCAGAGCGGGTATCCCGCGAGTTCGCTGCCTACGCCCTTAAGTCTGATGGTACCGTCTGGAGTTGGGGAAACAACGGGTTTGGCCAGCTGGGGAACAACTCCACCATCAATAGCGGTGTTCCCGTCCAGGTAACGGGGCTGACCAATGTTTCGGCCATCGCCGGCGGACAAGACGCCGGTTACGCCTTGAAGTCTGACGGCACGGTGTGGGCCTGGGGGAACGGCAAGTCCGGCCAGTTGGGTAACAACTCCACTGCCGACGGTCACATCCCCGTCCGGGTAGGCGGCCTGACCGGCGTTAGAGCCATCGCTGCCGGTCAGGATTATGCTTGCGCGCTGAAGTCTGACGGCATGGTGTGGGCCTGGGGAGACAATGAGTCCGGTCAACTGGGGAACAATTCCGGTGGCGGCAGCCTCGCGCCCGTGTCGGTGCGTGGTCTTTCCCGCGTTACCGCCGTCGCTGCTGCGGGCTTCACAGGCTATGCCCTGGAAGCGGACGGCACCGTCTGGACCTGGGGTGAGCGTCCGACGAATCAGGCGTGGTACCGTTCAATAAATAACGTCGTGCCGGTCCGTATCCCGGATCTGACCGGCGTCAGCGCCATCGCCGCCGGAGAGGCTAATGGATTTGCGATCAAGCGGGACGGCACGGTTTGGGCCTGGGGGTGGGGAGGGGAAGGCGAACTCGGGAACTTTCCGGCCGCCAGAGGGACGCCCGCTCAGGTACACGGGCTGACGTCGGTTACGGCCGTCGCTGCCGGAGGCGGTACCGTTTTCGCGCTGAAGTCGGACGGGACGGTCTGGGCCTGGGGAGGCTTCTTTGCCGGCAAGATGGGGAACAACGTGACCGGAGGCAGTGCTGTCCCTGTTCCAGTTTCCGGACTGAGGCACATCAGGGTCATAGCCTGTGCGGATTATGACGGCTACGCCGTAAAGACGGACGGGACTGTTTGTGCCTGGGGAGAAAACGAGTCCGGCCAACTGGGGAATCGCTCCACAACGGGCCGGTAGCGTTTTGGCAGGCCAAGACGCGGTAGGGCCCTATCTGCCCGACATGGCAGGGTTTGGCTGTGCCAGGAAGAATCATTCAGGTGGATCTGCCGATCAAAGGGGCCAGGGGAATCACATGAAGCTAGACGTTCTCTTCGGTATAGAGTCTCGGGAGTCCGGGCCGCTTCCCGTGGCCACGGTGTGGAACAACCGGGTTCACCGGGTTACGGGCCGGACCGTGGCTCGGGTCGGCCGGGCCTTGGACAAGGCCAAGTGTGTTCAAGCATATTTGGCAACCACAGAAGCCTGTAGCGTTCCGGGAGCCGATCCGGCCAGGGGTGGGCACAGGTTCGCGAATCTTTCGGGAAGGGGGGAAGGGGGAGGTCCGGCATAGCTTGTTCTCGGGAGTTGCAAGGGGGAAACTGAGCCGGTCATACGGCGAAGAGGGGGATGGACGCAGATGAATGATTTCTTTGAGCGCTATTTCAAGGAATGGGCGACGGTTATCGCCGCGCTGATACTGGGCATAAGCGTTATCGTCGGGACGGTGGTCGTGGCCCGCATGGTGACTTACGTGAAGACTTTTGACTCGTCCCAACTGGCTGTCACAGGCACTGCCCAACAGAACGTCACGTCGGACGAGGTCAAGTGGACCAGCCAGTTTGCCGTTAATACCGACATGGCCGGCCTGAAGACCGGCTATACCCAGATGGATAGCACGAAGGCACTGGTGATCGCCTTTCTGCAGAAGAACGGAGTTTCCTCCAACGAGATAACCATGTCCCCGGTGGTAATGAACGAGACTTATCCCGAGTTGAAGTATAACCCTCAGGCCGCGCAGGCTTTGGGGAAAGGTGCTCTTTCGTCTTACACCCTGACTCAGACGGTGGTAATCCAGTCGGGCGACGTTGACAAGATCACGAGCCTGGCGCAGGACGCAGGTTCCTTGATTAACGAGGGGGTCAATTTTACCAGCCAGAGTCTGGAGTATTATTACACCAAACTGCCGGGGCTGCGCAGTGAACTGATTGCCAAGGCGGTCACCGATGCCCAGGCCAGGGCGGAAAAGATTGCGGCTGCCACCGGAGTCAAGCTGGGCCCCCTGGTGTCGGTGAATACCGGGGTTTTGCAGCTCACGCCCGTTAACTCCGCCGAAACCGGCAATAATGGCAGCTACGACACCACCACTATCCAGAAAACGCTGACTGCGGTGGTGCGGACTTCGTTCAAGTTGTCCAGGTAACCCTGACCTGCGTGGAACCGTCGGATGTTCTGGCAGTTGAGCCCTGCCGGGTTGGTGTGGTGCGGGTTGCGGTCGATCAGAGAGAAGAGGGTTAGATCAATGAAGATGGGAGTCTTTGTCGCAATTGGCATCGTCGCAGTGCTTGTTGCGGCCTCGGCCCTGATTTGGCGCCTGAACCCGGGGGCCGCCCCGGCGGGGGGGGCGGTGACGCCCAACCGTCTTACCCGCCTGACGGTTGCCCCGGTCACCTCGCCGGCGGCCACAGTCCTGGTCAACGGCTCGCCGTTGGCCCTCGACCCAGCGCCGGTTATCATAGACGGCAGCGTGACGGTACCGGCCCGCGCTTTGGCCGCCGCCCTGCAGGCGCGAGTCGACTGGGACGCCGCCGGCCGTTCGTTTTTGATCGCCCGGGGTATCTACCGGGTGGGGCTGATCATAGGCAGACAGAAGGCCTACGTAGATGATTACCCGGGCACTGCGGACGTCGCCCCGGTTATCCGGGATGACCAGGCCATGGTACCGGTGCGGTTTGTCGCCGGGGGCCTGGGTGCGCAGGTGCGGTGGGCGGACGGTACGGTTATTATTACCATCCCGGCGGGGCAGCCCAATTCCACAGGAACCACCTGGCAGAGTACCCGGCCCCCCGGCCTGGATTTCGGCCTCCAGCTTCCCCCGGGCTGGACCGTGACCACCTCCGGTAGCCTGGGAATTGCCGATCTGGAATTGGCCGACGACCAAGGCAGAACGGTCGGCGGGTTGGAGCGTTTGGGTTATTATCCGGACCAGCGGCTACAGTTTTCCCTCCCCAACCACAGCATGGTCGCCGACTCATGGAATATCTCCTCGCCTATAGGTCAGGGGAAAATCTATGTCCTGAACCGGGACTTTCCGGCTGCTTCCGGCCTCACCGAGCAGTGGACCGAGGTGCACGCCCTGCTGGTGCGGGGCAGGTTCATCGAGGATTTTTGGCTGGTGCCCACGGGTGAGGACTACGAGGCTGCGGATGAAAACCTGATGAAGATCCTGGACGCCTCCGTCGTTCCCGCCCCGAAGGTTCCGGCCGTATTCACCACCCCTGCGGGACTGTTCCAAGACGTGAAGATAGGCGTTTACGTTCCCACCCATTATTTACTACCCAATTCCGGTCTCCAGCTTTCTCTGACCAATTTCCAAACGGCGTTGCATAGCTATACCTTCGAAGTGGTGGCGACCACTCGATCCTATCCGCCCACCGCGTCACCTAATTATCCCCTGAGCATGGCGAGCATGCTTATGACCGTGACGGGTGGAGGCCAACCCTTCAGTCCATACCCCACCGAGGTGCAGGAATTCGGCCAGCCCACCGGCCGCGTGGATCTCAAGGGCGTGGAGGCCGCCTCGTTCGACCGCGGGACGGAGCTGACCTGGCATCAGGACAACTGGCAATATTTTGCGCTGGGTCACTACGATGGTGATGGGGAGCGGGTGGCCCAGGAGATCCTGCAGGCCGTGCCTCCCGGGACACCTCCCGTACCGGGGGCCGTAAAGGGCCTGTTCCGGGTCGCCGAAATGGGCAATGGCGGGGACACCACCGTAAGCTGGACTTACGACAACAAAACCTGGTATACCCTGGACGGCAGATTGGATCCGGAAACGGCGGTCATCGTCCTGCAGTCGATGCGCTTGTTGCCCGCCGATTCCTGAGCCGGCAAACCTGTTGGAAACAACCGGGTCTAACGTATCTTAACGGTTCCGGCTGATGCTCTGCAGGTTGGGACGTTCCAGGGGACTCTTCACTCTGCTGGCTACCGGCGTTACGGGAGGGGCTTTCGGTTGGTGTAGCCCCGGGGGGCCCTTGTGTACTACGGTGTCCTCCGGGCATTCCAGTCTGGGCAGGTTATCGCTGCGTCGCAGGGGAGGGTGATGTTTCATGAAATTGCCTGGTCTGATCGGAAGCAAGGTCAACCTGTTGACCGGTTGCCTGTTGTTGACTCTAACGCTGATTCTGGGAATGGCTCCTCCCGCCCTTGCCGCCAGTACCCCTCTTGACCAGTGGTATTTGAGAAACCCCTTGCCCACCGGCACAGACCTTTTGGCGGTAATTTTCGGCCACAACACTTTTGCGGCCGTGGGGCCAGGCGGTACCATCGTCACTTCCCCTGACGGCATCAACTGGACCACCCGGTTCTCGGACAGCGAAGATACCCTCGCCGCAGTAGCTTACGGCCACAACACTTTCGTCGCAGTGGGATGGGGTGGCACCATCCTAACCTCATTCGACGGTGTGATCTGGACAAAGAGGAACGCGGGTACCTCCCACCGCTTTTCCGGCGTGACGTGGGGTGACAAGACCTTTATGGTTGTGGCCGAGGATGGTGCAATCCTCACCTCTCCCGACGGCGTGAGTTGGACCAGCCGTAATTCCGGGACCACCGGTATACTCGAAGGTGTGGCCTGGGGACACGGCACCTTCGTGGCGGTAGGCTCGGCAAAAACCGCGGTGCCGGGAGGGATGGGTACCATCCTCACTTCCCCCGACGGGATCACCTGGACCGTTCAGAATTCAGATGGCACGAAGAAAAACATGCTTACCGCAGTGGCCTGGGGCCACAACACTTTTGTTAGCGTGGGCTGGGGCGGGACCGTCCTTTCGTCTGCCGACGGGGCCATCTGGACCAAATCCAGATCGGGCGTGACCGACAATCTCAGCGGGGTGGCCTGGGGCAACAACACTTTCGTGGCCGTGGCTCCGGTTCCCCCGGCGAGGGGGTTCGGTGCGATAATCACCTCGCCCGACGGCGTCACCTGGACCGGACGGTGGAAACCGGGCAGCGGCTGGCCCCCCACGGCAGTGGCTTACGGTAACAACACCTTCGTGGCGGTGGGCGAAGCCGGCACCATTCTCGCTTCCCCTGACGGCGCCGCCTGGAACAGCAAGGGCTCGGGCAGTAGGGACGATCTCAGCGCGGTGGCTTACGGCCATAATACCTTCGTTGCGGTGGGTGACTTCGCCATCCTCACTTCACCTGACGGCGTAACTTGGACCAGCCAAAAGCCGCCCGCCTTTCCCCTGGATGCCGTGGCCCGGGGCAACAACACCTTCGTGGCGGTGGGTAGGATAGGGATCATCCTCACATCCCCCGACGGCATAACCTGGACGGATCACAGCCTGGGCACCAACGCTGCCCTGTTCGGGGTGGCCTGGGGCAGCGGTACTTTCGTGGCGGTGGGCAGCGGAATTGTCCTGACCTCGCCCGACGGCGTGACTTGGACCAGGCGGTACTCCGGGGCCAGCAACGACCTAATCACCGGGGTGGTCTACGGCGGCAACACCTTCGTGGCGGTGGGCAGCGGAATTATCCTGATATCGCCTGATGGCGTCACCTGGACCGACCGGAGTCCGTCTTTTTCTGTTCCCAATGTTCTCAGTAGCGTGGCGTACGGAAACAACACCTTCACTGCGGTAGGGTTCGACGGCGCACTCACCTCTCCCGACGGCACAGCCTGGACCGGGCGGGATACGGGCTCCAACATCCAGTTGAACGGAGTTACATTTGCCGGAAACACCTTCGTAGCGGTGGGATTTCCCGGCGGAATTTTCACCTCACCGGACGGCATTACCTGGACCAGGCGAAACTCCAGTACCATCAATGGCCTTTCTAGCGTAGCTTACGGCCACGATACTTTCGTGGCGGTGGGAATGAGCGGAACGATCACTCAATCAGGCGTTGTTCAAGAACCTGAACCGCCACCGGCCAAGGCACCTCCTGCGGGGCGGGCAGCAGTGATATTAGGAGGCGTATTGGTGGCCGCGGCGTTGGCAGCGGGGGTTTATGTACGACTGCGGCTTTCACCCAAGAAAAAGACGTAAAATACGGAAGTTTTCGGCTGATGAAGGGTTTGTGTGTCGGCGGGCGAAGGAAAGTTTAACCGGGCAGGGGCAGCCCTTGTGATGGGAACGTTTAAGGCCCTGTCCCATGGAAACCTCCCGCGCCGGGGCCATAAAGGCTCCAGGGACCCACAGGTTTACGATTTAAAAACAGGTATTTACTATAACAGGTCGGTATATAAGTTGGGCCGACCTGAAAAGGGTATGCTGTATTGGGCTCAACTTCCAGGCTGAAGGTGGATACGATCTCAACTGGATGCCGTTCCTGCCGACTCTCCTGCCAGCCCGCGGGACTCCTCGTAGGCAAGGAAGACGAGGGCGGTAAACACCGGAACAGCCAGTTGGTACAGGGCCGGTATAAAGCTAACGAGAGCGGTATGGCCGGACAAAAAGCCAAGGGCCTGGCTTTGACCGGGATTGGGTGGTCCGAACAGCCAGTCCATATATAGGGAAAACATCCCCCATGCAACTGAATAGATCACGATTACCAGGGAGATTATGTACAGATGTTTAAAGAACCGGATTCCATAGGTCCTGAATAGGGATAGGTTCAGGATTACGATAAGCAGCATGATAAGCATGGTAACAGTCTGCGTGAGAATGGCCATGATGCCTGTAGGGATTGGTAAATGGCCGGCGAAGCGAACGTTGTAAGAGACTTTGAAGATATGAAAATAGAACAGTTGCCTGATTATATTAAAAACGAGCGGCGCTCCAATCAGAATCACCCAGAAGTTGTATGTCTTTGCCGCCGGCACCAGTGCGGTAAACCTCTCCGTAATGGATACCCTTTCCTTGTCCTCCCAGCCCTCCCTGTATAAGAGTGCAGCATACATGATAAGAAGGAGTCTGATTACAGTAAACCATGAAGAGGAAGTAGATACCGGAATGGATCCGCCAAACGATAAAAACGAGAGATACTCTCCCAGGCTGGCCAGGCTCCAGACGATCCATGTGGCTAATTGAAGACCATATGAAACTGCTGTCAGCTTGAAGTAGGGGTTGTTGAACTTCAGGTAAAGCCGAATGCATACGTATAGTAACACAATAGTTGTTATCACCGTTATGGCGGCAACAACCGGGGCCATAATTCCTCGATGGATCGGGAGAAACAATATCAGTAGAATAACTACCACCAGAACGCCGATGATTGTTTTTGCCGTTTTGTCCATAATATCTTCCTCAAATCCAGCCATAGGCGATCAATGTAGCCTTTAATCCGCCGTAATCGAAGACTTGCGAGTCCACCCGAACTCCTCCCAGAGATTCGTAGAATTTTCGATAGGGGTTGTCGGCCAGAACCCATGCCAATAACGAGGTAAGACTCCGCAAGAAGTAATTCTTCCTTTGGCGACCCGGTTCCGGCTTTCGTTCCGGCCTGCGAGTGACATTAACTGGCAATATCTTAACATCCAGGCACTGGTTTTGGCAACACCGGCCAACCTGAAACCGGGGGCATAATTCGTGGTCAGCACTGACGGGTGATGGCTGAGTCCGGGATTGCGGGTACAGCCATTTGAGGCAACGTAAAACGAAAAGGTGTCCCTTTATGTAGGAATTATCGCCTTGGTTGCCGACATCAGAAATTAGAGGGCGGGCTACCCCCTAAGGACGATGGTATCCTGCGTACCAATATATGGGCCGCCCTGTTCCGGCTAGTCGGCAGGCGTGGCCGGGTGGTGCCCCTGCCCCCAGGTCGTGAGATTAGCCGGGTGGGGCTGCCCTGGCAGGAATGCGGGTGGGTCCGCGACCGAATTAAGGGCGGATTTCGCAAGTGAAAGAGGCCTTTCCGGGTTTGTTTGAAATCGCAAGCCCGGAGCTGTGCTCCGGTGGTATCCATCCATGGCGGGTGCCGGCCACGGAGAGGGTACGGATGCGAATGGGGGTTGGCGGCTGTGGCCTATTTCGGGACGGTGCTGGGAATCCTGGCTGCTCTGGCTGTGGCAGGGCTACTGCTGGAGTTGGTTGGCTGGGTCCTGCGTGTCATAATTGACAAATTAAAGGGGGTAGTGCTTCCGGCAACTCGAAAAATCGCCGGACCCGGCCGGAGTCCACTCTTCGCCTGTCCCTGGCGATTCCCGCCTACAACGAGGCCGGGCGGATCGGAGAGACCGTAAGGCAGGTGGGTTAGTGCATGGAGAAACTGGGGCAACCGCTGGAGCTGATCGTGGTGGTGGAAAGCAGACGGGATGCCGGCGGGATGCATATTGTGCCGGCCGGTTCCTGAGGGAACTGGTCAGTCAGCCTGGTAGCCTGCCCGTTGCAGGCGCCAGCTAAGGGCAAAGCTTTCCTCGGGGTTGAGCAGACGGGCGATGACCATGCTGTGCTCGCCCAGTTCGATCTCTTGGGGACGGAGGGCCGGCCGGCGGTCGGCCTCCTGGAGGATGCGCACCCGGGGGTAGAGGGGCAACCCGGGGAAATTCTCCATTACCACCCCGACTGACTGGTCGTTTAGTTCCACAACACTGCCGACAGGGTAGGCGGTGATGCTCTGTATGAAACTGCGTACGAACTGCAGTTCAAAACGGCTCCCGCCGGACGCATAGATCAGTTCCAGGACTTCGTTCACTGGGACGGCCCGGCGGTAGACCCGGTCGGTGGTCATAGCGTCGTATTGGTCGGCTATGGCGATGACGCGGGCGAATTCGCCGATGGCGCCGTTGTGTAATCCGTAGGGGTAGCCGCTGCCGTCCAGGTTTTCATGGTGCTGGCTGGCCGCCTCCATGATGGCGGGTTCTTCCTCAAGGATATCCAGAGCGTAAAGCGGGTGCTTTTGAACTTCAAGCCACTCTCTCCGGTCGAGCGGCCCCGGTTTCAACAAAATGCCCCGGGGCACCCTTACTTTTCCCACGTCGTGTAGCAACGCGGCCACACCCAGTTGCAGTAGCTTTTCCCGGGTCCAGCCCAGGTTGACCCCTGTTATGACGGACAGGAGGCCAACGCCCAGTGAATGGGCGAGGAGGTAGTCGTCGTACTGACGCATTTCAGCCAGGTTCACCAGTCGGGACTGGTTCCGCAAAATGTCGTCCACCAGATTTACCACCGATTCTTCCATCTGCCTTGTCCGGGCCAGGTGGGAGGAGTGGCGGCTGCGGACGAGGAAATTCTCGAGCTCCCGGACCACCTTTTCCCGGGTCAGGGGGGAGATGACCGGCTGGATGGTGCCGGCAGGCAGGAAGCCCAGATCGGCGTATACGAAGGGGACCTCCCACTTGTGGAGACTCTCGATATGAGGCACGGTCAAAATGGTGCCCGCGGCCAGCAGGAACTGGCCGTCCACGGAATAAATGTTTTGCCCCGTTTTCATGCCCGGCAGGACGTCCTGCAAAGAAACTCTCAACACATGTGGTCACCTGCCATCCCTGTGCTTGCCAAGAGTTCTTAGCACCTGGGCGCTATACCCTGAATCCAACGTTGGATGGGAATATGTATTCTCCGCCGGCGACCTGGCGATGGAACCCCACGGCATCCCGCCTGGAATCAGGTGGTCAGGGGGAGGTTATTCAGGCGCTGGCTCAAGATAAAGCTTTCCGCCGGGGCGAGCAGTCGTGTAATGCTCAAGCTGTGTTGGCCCAGTTCGATCTCCTTCGGACGTTGGGACGGCTGCCTGTCGGCTCCCTGGAGGATGCGGACGCGTGGATAGAGGGGTAGTCCGGGAACATTTTCCACCACAATACCCACTGACTCGTCGTTGAGTTCCACAACGCTGCCGACAGGGTAGGCGGCGATGCTGTGCACGAAACTGCGTACGTATTGCAGGTCGAAACGTTCCCCGCCGGAGGCATAGATCAACTCCAGAACTTCGTTCACCGGAATGGCCCGGCGGTAGACCCGGTCGGTGGTCATGGCGTCGAAAAGGTCGGCTATGGCGATGATGCGGGCGAATTCGCTGATGGCGCCGCCCTGCAACCCGTAAGGGTAGCCGCTGCCGTCCATGTTTTCATGGTGCTGGCTGGCCGCCTCCATGATGGCGGGTTCTTCCTTGAGGATATCCAGGGCATAAAGGGGGTGCTTTTGAACCTGCGAAAACTCCTCCGGGTCCAGGGGACCCGGCTTCATCAGTATGGCCCGGGGAACCCTTACCTTGCCTACGTCGTGCATAAGCGCAGCCAGGCCGAGTTGCACGATCTTTTCCTTGCTCCAGCCCAGGTTAACAGCTGTAACAACGGATAAAACGCACACGTCGAGGGAGTGGGACAGGAGGTAGTCGTCATAGCGCCGGATTTCGGCCAGGTTTACGAGGCTGCACTGCGTGCCGAGAAGCTCATCCACCACGGTCGCAACCGATTGCTCCATCTCACGGGTGTGCTGGAGATGGGAGGCGAACTCACTGTGGGTCAAGAAACTTTCCAGTTCCCGGACTGTCTTTTGCCTGGTTTCGGGAGAAAGCATGGGCTTGACGGACTTGTCTCCCAAAAAGCCCAAGTCGATGTATATGGCGGGAATGCCCCACTTGTTCAGGCTCTTGACGTGCTTAGCCGTCAAAGTGGTGCCGGCGGTCAGCAGGAACTTATTGTCCCGGGAGTAAATGCTCTGGCCTATTGTCATACCGGGGATGACGTCTCCAAGAAAAACTTTCAACATGGTTATGTCCACCTGCCATGTAGTTTCGAGCGCCTGATGCTGTCGGATAGGGGGGCAGGTGTCGAATGCCTTGCCCCGTTTCCCGGCCGCGAGGCGCATGCTGATCCGGCATAATTATAATGCTTTGTCGGCAATTCCCGAAAAAAGTTTAGAACAGCGGTTGTAATTTTTGTAATTTTGCGAAAACAAGCGGGGGATCTCTCTCATCGTGGGTTGTCCACACCGGCCCGGTGTGCGGCGGATGGTTCCGGGCTTCGTCGCAGACAGAAGGCGGACCGCTTCTGGTCCGCCTTCCTTACCGCCTTATTCCGTTGCGCTCCGTCCTGCCCGGTGGTGCTCCGGGTCTCCTGTCTGGCCGGTTCCGCGCCACAGGCCCAGACCGTAGGCTGCCATCTTGCGCCGCACGTAGGCGAGCTGATACTGCAGGGGGATTTCCATTGGACAGTTGTTGTCACAGGCCATCAGACCCATGCAGCCGAAGGTTCCCTCGTCGCAGCCTATGACTTCGAAGTACTGGGCGGGTGTCCTCTCATCCCGCGGATCGACCATGAAGCGGGCTACCCGGTTGATAGTGGCCGCGCCCAGGAACTCCTCGCGGATGTTGGCCGTGGCGCAGCCGGCGATGCAGCAGCCGCACTCGATGCAACGCTCCGGTTCATAGATTTGCAGGGCCGTCTCGTTGTCCATGCGCTCCTCCAGGGCCGTCGGGTCGAACTCGCGGCTGGTGTGGATCCAGGACTCCGTCTTCAGGGAGATATGGCGGAACCAGGTGCCTGTATCCACCGACAGATCCCCGATCAGTTTAAATACCGGTAACGGCAGGAGCGTTATCTCCTTTGGCAGGTCCTTGGTCAGGCTCTTGCAGGCCAGCCGCGGCTTGCCGTTGATGATCATGGCGCAAGAGCCGCAAATGGCGGCGCGGCAGACGAAATCAAAAACCAGGGTCGGGTCCTGTTCCTCGCGGATGCGGTTCAACACGGTGAACATGGTCAGGCCCGGCAGCTCCTCCATTTGGTAGCTGGCCATATAGGGCTTCTTGTCCGGCACGGCCGGGTTGTACCGGAATATTTTAATCGTCAGGTTGCGGTTTGCCATAATTGGGTGGCCGGTCGAAACCAGCCCCAACACACCTCCCGTGAGTGATGTCACCTGTAACGGTCATCTCAGGTCTTGGCCGCTCCGCCGGACGACTCGCCGTAACCGCGGTCGCCGGGGGGCAGAGTGGTTATTTTGACCGGCTCGTATTCCAGCTTGGGGGACAGGCTACCCGGTATCCAGTAGGCCAGGGTCCGCTTGAGCCAGTTGACGTCATCCCGCTTGGGGAAATCCTCCCGGGCGTGGCTGCCGCGGCTTTCGGTACGGGTCAATGCCCCGTGGGCTATGCACAGCGCCAGGCGGATCATGCCGGGCAAACGGAGGCAGGCCGTCACTTCCGGGTTGGCACCGCTGGCCGGGGCGTGCAGTCCCAGGTGGGCCGACCGCTCGTAGATGGAGGTCAGTTTGTCCACTGCCTTTTGCAGGCCTTCGCCGGTGCGGAAGATGCCCACGTAATCCATCAATACCTCGCCCATTTCGTTTCTCAGGGCGAAGACGTTCTCCTTGCCGTCCCGGCAGGAGACCAGAGCCTTTATGCGCTCTTCCTGGATCCGGACAGCGTCCTGAACCTGGGTGGGGGAATAACCCACTTCGGCGCCCAGGGCGTAGTCGGCGATCTTTTCGCCCACCACCATGCCGGCCACGATGGTTTCCGCCAGGGAGTTGCCCCCCAGCCGGTTGAAGCCGTGCAGGTCCCAGCAGGCGGCTTCGCCGACGGCGAAAAGACCTTTCAGCCCGTAAGCACAGCCATCTATGTTGGTTCTTACCCCGCCCATGGAGTAGTGCTGGGTGGGCCGGACCGGTATGAGGTCAAAGACGGGGTCGATGCCGTTGAAGTTTTTGCAGATGTTGGCGATCTCCCGTAGGTTGGTGTTAATGTGCTTGGCGCCCAGATGGCGGATGTCCAGCCAGAGATGCGGCCCGTAAGGGCTGTCCACGCCGAAGCCCTTCCTCATGTGCTGGATCATGCGACGGCTGACCACGTCCCGGGAGGCCAGTTCCTTTTTCTTCGGCTCGTAGTCGGGCATGAAGCGGTACAGGTTCTTGTCCAGGAGGTAGCCGCCGTCGCCGCGGGCTCCCTCGGTGATCAGGATCCAGACCGGTACCATGCCGGTGGGGTGGAATTGGACCGCTTCCATGTTGCCCAGCGGTACGATGGCGGTGTCCAGAGCCAGGGACATGCCCGTGCCCTCATTGATCACGGCGTTGGTGCTGGCCGTGTAGAGACGGCCGTACCCGCCGGTGGCGATGACCGTAGCCCGGGCCAGGTAGACCCTGAGCGCGCCGGTACGCAGGCAGCGGGCTACTACGCCCAGGCACTTGTCGCCGTCGTGAATGAGGGAAATACCTTCGATGCGGTCGTGCACGGTAATACCATGGGCGATGACGATGGAATCCATGGTGTACTGCAGGGTATGACCCGTGCCGTCCGAGGTATAGCAGGTGCGCCATTTGGCTGTACCGCCGAAATCGCGGGCGGTGATCAGTCCCTCGAATTCCTTCTCGTCCTCAATGTCCCGGCCGTCCGGCAGGGTCTTCTTACCGGCTGTGACGCGGTTCCAGGGGACTCCCCAGTGCGCCATTTGGCGCACCGCGATGGGTACGGTCTCCACGAAGAGCCGGGCCACCTCCTGGTCGCAGCCCCAATCGGAACCCTTAACCGTATCCAGGAAATGAACGTCCGGGTTGTCCCCCCGGCCCATGGCCGAGTTGCCGAGTGAAGCCTGCATACCGCCTTGGGCGGCCGTGCTGTGCGAGCGGCGGGGCGGTACCAGGCTCAGGATGGTTACCTCCAGACCCCGTTCGGCTGCCGCTACGGCCGCCCGTTCACCGGCCAGACCGGCGCCTATAATCAATACGTCGGTGAAGATCGTGTCTTGTATGTTCAATGTGCTAGCACCCCCACATGCAGGAAGACCCAGAGGGCCCCTACCCCCATGACAATGATGAGGACGGTAATGGCGTCGATTACGTGGATCAATTTGTGCCGCCGGAGCCAGCCCCACTTGACGAACTGCCGGTATAGACCGGTGCCGGCGTGGTACTCGCCCAGAAGCAGCAGGATAGCATAGAGCCATAAGTACGATTGAATGCGTGCGGCGCTCGTGATGGCCTGCATGGGCCAGTGGGTGACGACGAGAAACATGTGGATGCTGGCCAGGACGAGGATGGCCATACCGGTGATGGCTTGGAAGACCCAGGTCCAGGTGTCCCGTTCGCCGATCATCGCAGCGTGGCGCCACATGATTTTTTGTTCCAGGAAGCGGTTGGGGATGCGTCGGCCGGCAATGACCAGGTGGCTGAAGAAAACTACTATTATGAATGGTACACCGATGTACGAGAGGTAATAGGTGTCCAGGAAGCGGGACAGGGCGTTAAAAACACTCCCGCTCGGGTTCAGAAGAATGGTGCTCACGAAGAACATGTGGGTCCACAGAAACCCTACCAGTATCAGGCCGCTGGCCAGTTCGGCCACATCCACGAACATCTCCATACGTTGGTTCTTGGCCATGGACCTTTGGACTTGCAAGTTTTTCCCTCCTCAAGTGGAATGGCGGATGAAAACCCCGTATTAGCCTGTGCCGTAGTGCGGCAAAACATATCTACCCCCTTAGCCTCGAGTGTAAAGGGGCAAGCGCCCTGGTGGGGCGAGGGGGGTTTCCAATGCCGTCGCCCCACCAGGTACCTTGTGCGGGGCGATCCGCGCCTCCTGCCCTTTACGGGAAGCCGCGCCTCGAACCCGCCGGTACCCGGGCCGGCAAAAGAGCCCGGAAAAAAGCCGGTAGAGATTACCCACCGGCCAAAATGGGCCTGATGGAGGGTGATAGAAAAGATGGGCCTTAAACCATTGCCTATATAGTAATGACATTGTGCGCTGGTGTCAATCGCTGTATCTCCGAATCACGTTCTTCCTCACATATTTTTTGGGCCCTGCTACCAAACTATAACCGCCTGTCGGGGGGGGGTGGTAAGGTTTGCGCATGGTAGTGGACCAGGAGCTTTGTATCAGCTGTGGTGCCTGTATCGATACCTGTCCGGAGGTCTTTGACTGGAACGACGACGAAAAGGCCGAGGCCCAGGTGGACGAGGTGCCGTCCGAGGCTGAGGAGCAGGCCCGCGACGCTGAAGAGGGCTGCCCCACCAGTGCCATTTCCGAGCGTTGATCTCGGGGTGAGCCGGGCCCGGGGGCTGGGAGAGGGGGAGGTGGGATCTTTTGGAAGGGTCCGGGGTGCTGCAAGTGATCCGGCCGGCTGGCGGGGGAATGCTGGCCCATGTCCGGTTGCTGTTGGAAGGATTGGTCAGCCGGGGTTTTGCGGTGGCGGTGGCCTGTCCCGGCACCGGGGGAGTGCGGGAGGTGCTGGCGGAAAGCGGCGTCCCGGTTTATCCCCTTTACCTGCCGGGGGAAATATCGCCGGCCCATGACCTGGCCGACATCGGGCGATTGGCCCTGGTCTTGCGGACCGGCTTGATCGGTCTGGTGCACGCCCACGGGTTGAAGGCCGCTTTGGTCGCTCTTGCCGCGGCCAGGCTGGCCGGCCGGGTGAGCACGGTCTACACCGCCCACGGAGCCACTCCGGCTCTGGACGGCTCCCTGATGCAGCTGAGACAGAAAGCTGCCGCCGGCATATTACGCCGCTATGACTGTCTGGTGGCTGTATCAAAGCATACCCGTCAAACCCTGACTACCGCCTTTTCCCTCGGTCCTGCGCCGGTACATGTCATTTACAACGGGATTGAGGTGCCCCGGGTCATCCCGCCGAAGGGAGCGCTGCTGCCGGGCGGCGGTCCCTTGGTGGGGATGGTGGCCCGCCTGGCTCCCCGGAAGGGGGTGGAGGTATTCTTGCAGGCTGCCCGCCTCATCCTGCAAGAATGTCCCCGGACCCGCTTCCTGGTGGCAGGAGACGGACCCCTGTGGCCGGAGTTGAAGAAGCTGGCCGAAGAACTCGGCCTGGACGGCCGCCTCTTTTTTACGGGGCGCCTGACGGAGGCGGCGGGGTTGATGTCCTTTCTGGACGTTTTCGTGCTTCCCTCCCGCCAGGAAGGCTTGCCGCTGGCCCTCCTGGAAGCCATGGCCAGGGCCCGCCCGGTGGTCGCCAGCCGGACCGGCGGTATACCGGAGGTATTGACCGACGGCACGGGCATCATGGTGCCGCCCGGTGACGCGCCGGCCCTGGCCGCCCAGGTTGTCCGGCTCCTTGACGACCGGACCCTGGCCGACCAGATGGGCCGGGCGGCCAGGCAAAGGGTGCTCTCCCGCTTTGGCGCCGACCGCATGCAGGAAGAGACGGCTGCCCTATACCGGCGGATCCTGGCGGGAGAAAGTCCCGCCCGGGAAACAAGGGCTCTGGAAGGCGTATCCGGGGCGTGAAGCGTGGCCTGGTTTATCTCCTCTTATTGGGAGGGCTGCTGGCTCCGCCGGGCCCCGCCCCGCTGCGACCCGCTGTCGCGGGTACGCCCGCGGGGCGGGTGGTGGTGCTGGTGGCCGACCGGCTTGCGGCGGCCGACCTCCCGGCCTGTCCGCACTGGGGGAGTCTGGCGGCCCACGGCGCGGTAGCGCTGATGAATGACAACACCGCCGGGCGGTGCACACCGGTCAACGGTTATCTTACCATGGGGGCGGGAGCCCACCTGACGGCGGGTTCTTCGGCCGGGCGGGCCGGAGAGAGCCGGGAGACCACGGCCGCCGGCACCGCGGGGGAAGAGTTCCATATGCGCACCGGGCGTTGGCCGCCTGGTCCCTCACTGGTGGTGTTGGACATAGCGGCTATCGAACGGGCTGCCGAAAAGCTCCCCTGGCCGGGGCAACCGGGGGCGCTGGGGGAAAGCTTACACCGGGCCGGGTTGACTACCTGTGTGCTGGGCAGTGCCGATACCATTGACGGGCAGCAGCGGTTTGCTCCCCTCCTGGCCATGGACCAAAGCGGCCTCGTGGACGGAGGGGACATCGGTCCCGGTCTTCTCGTCCGGGACCCTATGTTCCCGGGAGGTTGGCGCACTGACTACGGCAGCCTGCTGGGAGCCTTTCGGTCCCATCGGGCCGACTTCACCGTCATCGACCCCGGCGATTTGGACCGCCTGGATCTGGCCCGCCCCGAACTCCTCGAACCGGTATGGAACTCGCGCCGGCAGGAGGCCCTGTCCAGGTTCGACGGACTGTTAGCCGACCTGTCCGCGGAAATGAACTTCGATCGCGATCTCTTGCTGGTGGTGACCCCGGTGCCGGCCCGGCTCGAGCCGCCCGGGCCCACCCTGGCGCCGGTCCTGGCCGTTGGACCGTCTTTCCGCCCCGGGGCACTGACCTCGCCGACCACCCGCCGGGACGGTCTGGTAGCCAATATCGATATCGCTCCAACCGTTCTGGCCTTCTTCGGCCTGCCCCAACCACCGGCCATGGCCGGGCGACCCCTGCGGAGCGACCCCGGCGTGCTATCCCCGGCCCGCTTGAACCAGATCGCCGGGCAGAATCTATTGACCTACCGGGCCAGGCCATCCTTGCAACGCCTTTACGTCGGGGGCCAGTTTGCCGCCCTGGGGCTCTCCGCCCTGGCTATCCTCACCCCCCGGCGCCGGGGGGCCAAGGCCCTGTTATTCTTTTATCTGGTGCTTCTGGCCGTGCCGCTGGCCTATCTGCTCGTGCCTCTTTGGCCGGTGGACAGCGTACCGGTCCTCGGCCTGGAAGTCCTGGCCGCAGACTTATCATTGGCTGCCGCGGCCTATTTAGCGGGCCGGGTCACGGGACTGGACCCCTTTATCCTTCTCTGCCTCGCCACGGCAGCGGCCCTCCTGGGCGACCTGCTGGCCGGGGCACCGCTCGGTCACCGCTCCATAATGGGCTACGATTTCATCGACGGCGCCCGCTATTACGGCCTCGGCAACGAGTACATGGGCGTGCTCATCGGCTCAGCCGTGGTGGCTATGACCGGCCTGTTCCGGCGCTGGCCCGGCCGTGCCGTCTTTGGCCTGGTGGGCGTGTTCTACGCGGTGGCCTTGGTGGCCACCGGGGCACCCCAAGTGGGGGCCAACGCCGGCGGAGCGATCGCTGTGGCGGCTGCTTTTGCCAGCAGCGCCTTCCTCCTGGCCGGAATGAGTCTTAACCGCCGTACCGCGGCTGCCGTAGCCGGTCTGGTGGTGGTTGCGGCGGCGGGCCTGGCCTTTTGGGATTTCAGCCGTCCGGTGGTGGTGCAGTCGCACATCGGGCGGGCCGCCGGTCAGATCCTTACGGGGGACTGGCCGGGCATCTGGCAGATCATAGCGCGGAAACTGGCCATGAACTATCGCCTGCTGCGGTATACCATTTGGGCCCGCATCTTTGTGGTCAGCCTGGTCAGCCTGGCCCTGGTCCTGTATTGGCCGAGGCAAAGCCTGGCCGCCCTGCGTGCCAGGGAGCCATTTCTCTTTAAAAGCCTCGCCGCGGTGCTGGTGGGTGCCCTCACCGCCCTTGTGTTCAACGACTCCGGGGTGGTGGCTGCCGCCACGGCCATAGTCTTTGCCCTGCCGCAGCTGGTGGGGGTGGTGTTGCGGGAAAGGGAGGGGGGCTGAGAGAAGGGCCGGTTCCCGGCCGGGGAGGGGCGCCGGCGGAAGCGGGAGCGGGTGGGTAACCTGCTTTCCTGTCTGTATCCGTTGCCGAGTCTCACGCCGGTAGGCGCCGTGGTTTACACCAAGCTTGGTTCTCCAGCCGGATCAAGAAGGTTTCAGGCCGCAGACCTGCAAAGGGTTGGGGCTGCCGTATCCGGTGGGGGGGGGTATTCCCGGCCGGGGGACTTACCTCACCGGCAGGGATGGTCCGGTCAGGCTGTTCAAATGGTTTTGGTGGGGCGGTGCCCCGTTCTCACTGGTGGCCCCGGTGATCAGGTGCACATGTCCGGCACCGGTTGGAATCCCTGGACCTGTTGCAAGGTCGATCAGGTGATCATGGTCATTGTATACTGTGGTTGTCGCCCGAATGAGATGGGCATGGGCCAACTCCTCTCCCACAGCCGGGCCGGAGATACCGGCATAGAAATGTATGTGTCCGGGATCCGGAGGTGTTTTGGCGGAAAATATATGAACATGGTGCCTTTCAGACATGGGTATTCTCCTTTTTGCTATCATATGTCTGATTATGCCTTTTGCCACCATGTGAAACCAGGGAGGGAAGCCATGAGACGGTTTCCCTGTCCCCTTTATGGCGGCAGGGTTCGGCACAAGCACCGGCGGGTGGAAGGGATGAAACATTAGTTCTGATTTAACGTAGAATACACGTCGCCTTAACATCAGCCTGCTATAGTCACCATACAGAGGGGGAACCCCTGTACGGCGAGTTGTCCGTTCGTCGGGTGAGTGATCCCTGTTCAAGAGGCTTCCGGAAAAAATGAGAAAGGAGCGAGTCAGGTGCTGATAGATGCAGCGGCGGTAACTGACCTGATACCGGCTGACCATGCCGCGATTGAGTGCTTCGGCGGCTTGCCTGGTACCGCTGGCTGGCCGCAATTAAGCGACACGGTGGAAGCCGGAGGTGGGCAGCCGGGGTCAACGGTTATCGATCGGGCCATCCACAGCGCGCAGCTTATATATGACTTGATGGGCGAAAACAGTTTTGTAGCGGTGGCATCGAGGGACCGGTATCTGTGGTCGGCCGAATCCAGACACTTCGTGTTGGGTATTAAGGCGGGAGATCCAATTAAGAGGGGGTCGATATGCCACAATGTCCTGCTTCGGGAAAACAGAGTTTCGATGAATGCCTCTCGAAGAATCCCCCTTCGGGGTGGGATACTCAGGAGCCGGCATACCGCTCCGGGACGCCGGCGAGGTGGTAGGGGTACTGGTTATCACTTCTCCGGCCGTAGCCCAGAACAAGCTCAAATCAGTGGTCAGTGGCTTTTCATCCGCCTTCAGCCATGTCAACTCGGCCGTGGAGAGCATAGCTGGATCGGCTACGGACCTGGCCTGCGCTTCTACGGCCATGTCGGATAAATCAACCCAGATGAGATCGGGTATCGTCTTGATGGAGGACGTCGTGGCCTTAATCAGGGAAGTTGCCGATCAGACCCACCTGCTGGGGTTGAACGCGGCCATAGAGGCGGCCCGTGCCGGGGATCAGGGCCGTGGATTCAATGTCGTAGCCAACGAGGTTAGGAAACTGGCGGCCAAAGTTAAGAATAATGCTGCGGCGATGGCTGATAAATTGAACCTCCCATGATTTGAAATCACGGGATTCCTGCTTCACCGGGCCGAGCCTTCCCGAAAGAAGGTCTTACCAGCCCTCCACAGACGATCCCCGCAGTTCCTGCGGACTTGGACGCTGCGCGAGCCCGAGGGGTTAGCCTGCCAGAATGCGCAGACCCTCGGCCATAAGGTTCACAGCCGCGTTTCGATCCCGATTGTGGACCGTCCCGCATTTAGGACATTTCCACTCCCGGTCGGAAAGAGTCAGCATCGCGTTCTTCTCTAGGCACAGGTTGCACAGCTTCGACGACGCGAAGAAACGGTCTACTATTACCACTGTCCGCC
>Ga0307376_10001497_pt1 | contig 24951 bp, 24 predicted proteins | sample TR2MG_FD_202536 | JGI IMG/M metagenome (GOLD analysis project Ga0307376, IMG submission 202536) | Soil microbial communities from Risofladan, Vaasa, Finland - TR-2 | ecosystem: Environmental > Terrestrial > Soil > Coastal area > Acid sulfate soil | place: Finland: Risofladan, Vaasa | collected...
GATCCCTCATCATTGTATCACCTAGTATCTTCGCCTATTCTGTCGCAAGGATGATGAAGGACCGGTTGAGGGGGGGGGGTCTTCTCGGGGACTTCGACTCGGATTCGAATCCTGACGGGAGCACCACAAATTTCATCGAGACATTTTTCTACGCGGTTCGATCGAATGAGGAGTTCTCTCCCCCTCATTGATTATTCAATAGGGGGAGGAGGCAGGTACCGACCCGTGTCAGGTCCCGGGCCTCCTCGATATCCTAAGAAGTTTATTGGGGTGCGTTCAACTGTTCAACTTACGGTTGAACACCACCAATGCCACGCAAAGAACGATCGCTGAGATCGTTAACCCGATGATCGCCGCCGCTTCGATGGACATGATGTTCTGCAGTGACGTCAGGACGATGACAGCAGACACCTGGTTTCCTCCGTAAATTGTCAAGATCACTCCTGCCAGGACCGATTTTAGGAGGCTTCCGACCAGCACTGCAACTGCGCATGACACACATGCCATGGTAATGGTCACCAACATCGGTTCTCCGAGCGCCGTCAATTCCACCGCCCCTTGATTGAACCAATCGTAACCGTTGGCCAGTAATAGTGCCAAGGCCGCGGCGATCATCACGCATGCGACCACCGCAACGTATTTCGCCAGCAGTATGTGGGACCGCCTGACCGGCCTGACCAGGAAGAGGTCGTATACACCGTTGGAACGCTCGTTGATCAAGCTCACCGCAAGCGTGGTCGAGGCGAGGAGACCAGCCATCGATGATATCATCAACGCGGTGAACGCCCCAATTGGCATGCCCTCAAGGTCGGGGGTGAGGAAGTACAGTAGCATTGCGACCAATGGCATGCCGATGAAGAGGGCCAGCATCGCCTTGGAACGGTAGAAGCCGTTCATCTCGTCCTTGATGAGCAAGGCAAGGCTCAATTCGATCCCCCCACGTAAGCCATGTAGATGTCCTCCAGCTTAGGGTTGTGGCGGTTGAACGATCGTATGTTGCACCCCGCTCGCACCAGTGCTTCCACGATCTTCGGCACGGTCGCGTCCCACCGCTCGGGGTCGTCGATGTGCATGAGCAGGTAACCGGGAGAGGGCTGACTGATGTCCACTCCCGGCAGGTTCACTGACCTCCATTCGCCGCGCTCGTCCGCTAGTTCCACCACTAGTTCGGAGCGGAGAGCGGCCTTCTTTTCCAGACCGCTGATCGGTCCCGAGTAGCGGACCTTGCCGCTCTGCAGGAGCCCGACCGAATCGACAAGGTCCTCGATGTCGGAGAGGATATGAGATGAGAACAGGACCGTGGTTCCAGAATCGCTCAGTTCCTTGATCATCTTCTTGAACTGGAAGCGGCTGGCCGGGTCCAACGAGGCCATGGGCTCGTCGAGCACCAGGACCGAAGGCTCATGGAGGATGGCCTGGGCGAAGCCAAGCTTCTGGATGGTCCCCCCGGAGAGCTTGCTGACCTTTCTGTCCCGATACTCCTCGATGCCCAGTTGTTCGAGCACCTCTTCTATCCTGCTTTTAAGTCGGTCCCCCTTAAGGCCCGACAAGCGTCCTAGTATCTGGAGGGCCTGTTCGGTCGTTCTCCATTCCTGGAACGCGGCCTTCTGAGGCAGGTAACCCACCTTGAGCTTCCTTTGCGCATTTGCGTTACGCATGTCCGTTCCAGATACCAGGACATTGCCGCTCTCATAAGGTATCAACCCCAGAATGGATCGTATTATGGTCGATTTGCCTGCTCCGTTAGGACCGATCAGCCCGAACACCGTTCCCTCCTCCACCGTAAGGTTGACGTGGTCCACCGCCATGGTCGGTCCGTACTTCTTTACCAAGTTCTCGATTATGATCGAATCCATGTTCTCACCGAATTATCGGCCGTCGAACCGGTCCGGTCATCTTAAGGCCACGTTCCCTTTACCCGGAGCATTCTGTCGTTTTTTAACCGAAAAATGACCCGTTCGTCCCCTTTCCGGCGGATGAAAAGTTCGTCGGGTGGATGCCAGTCACGCGGACCGCTTGGCGATCAATTTTTCGCTCCAGGTCTGGTAGAGCCTCATATCATAATACAGGTTCGAGTATAACGAATCAAAATCGCCGTTTTCGTTCAGACCTTTTTCCACCTCCCTCAGCTCCTTGAGGTCGCTGGCCCAGATGGAGAAGAACATGAGGTTAGGTTCCAAGTTCGAGGCAGAGATACCGAGAAGGTGAGGGTCCTTCCGATTGATCATGGACGGTATAACGTCCTTCAATTGCCGATCGGGACGCAGCTTGGCATGCACTATAGAAATAAGGTCACCCGACGAGCAGAGGACCAGGTCGATAGTGTAGTACACCATCCTGTTAGATACCATGCTCTCCAGTCGTCGCTTCACGGTCTTGGCGGTAGAACCTAACTCGGCCGCCACGTCTTGCAGGGGGCGCCGGCAGTCCAATGAAAGAGCTCGGATGATCCGATAATCTAGCTTGCTAAGTGGGTCCTTGGTCGGAGGCTCCCCGGCAGTGAACATCCCCAGGGTCTTCAGGTCATCGATCTTGCCGACATCCCTCACGAACGATTGATATGTTGGGATATCCTCATTGGAGCGCACCTGGCCAACCACGTATAGGAACTGACCTCCCGTGGCGATTATGCGAGCAGTGCAGTCATGCGCGCCTATCTGGTCCATCGTCGCTGACAGGTCCGTGGAGAGCGACCGGCCATAAAGCTCCATGGTGCTCCCACCGGTAAGGAGGGGGCTCAGGCGGGTCCTGAATCCCGCGATGATCCCTTTGGCGATCAATTGCTGGGTGCGTTTGTGCGTGCCATTGATGGACAACGATAGGCGATCGGCAAGGTCACTATACGGTAACCGCGGATCTACGGCCAGCTCCTTGATGATGAGCAAGTCCATCTCGTCCATGTCCAACCCCTATCGACATGTCTCCAAATTAAAGGTATTTCTCTCTTCTTGCTCGTTATTACGCAGCCGAATTTCAATCCCGCTCAATGGAGGTTATTTCGCATAGTTTGGAACGCCATCTGGGTAAACAAAATTTCTAAAAAAAGAAAAAAAGGGATAAAAGGTTTGCTCATAGTTTCGTCATCTTCTTCGTCAAGGCGAAAGCGACCGGTATCAACATTATACCAAGCGCTATCGCAAAGGCCCAGGAGATGTTGGCGATGATGTTGGTGACGCCAGGGAACATTGCAAAGATCGCGCCCGCACCGATTATCAGGAAGATGGAGTACAGCACGAACTTCGCATATCCCGCGACCTCTTTGAACTCGACGTGATCGTCGGTCACAGATTTGATCAGCGCATCGGTCAATAATATGCCCGCACCGATTATCACGAAGCCCAGTATCAACGGGTAGACGGTTTCTCCAGACAAGAGCATCGTGTCCAGGGCCAGCAGGAGTATGAAGGCGATCAAGCCGATGAACAGTAGGTTCTTGAGCATGTCGGCGATCTCGACCTTCGCCTCCGGAAACATGGGACTTATTATCTTACCGATGAAGCTGGTAAGGACCTCGACGAACACCGTGCCCAATATAATTATCAGTATGCCAGCCAGTAATCTAGGGAGATATGCCGCCACATCAGTCAAATAGTTACCAAGTGCGCCTCCCAAGGCCAGTATTTCTATCGCCAGGACCACGGCAAGGATAACAATGAATGCCCTCACGACACCGCCTATAAAATTCGATAGGTCCAAACCCGCCGATCTGAATGCCCTGCCTGTCGTGGTTTGATCAAAGGTCCTCTCAACACCCATCCGTTGAACGATCTTGTTCACTGCCTTACCAACAAGCGTACCGATAAAATAGCCAATTATCAGTACGATTATCGCAGCTATAACGGCTGGAATGGCATCGATTATCGATTCCAGCACATTTTCCAGTTCTGCTACTAAATCAACCATGGTCATTACACCATTTATTTATTATTTACGTATTAATTATATAATACAATTGTAAAAATATGTAATAAATATTATTAATATCAATCAAATATAATAATTACAAAATGCCATGACTGGCTCAATTTAATAAAATTAATTTGATCCGTTAGTTAACACTGGTTAATTATTATTAATCATAAAATTACTTCAGAGGCGTTCCATTTCCTGGTCTATCAATTTTCCGATCTATCTCCTGCGTTTCATCAACAGAACGCTCAATAGGAGCATGGCCACGGCGAACAGCGTCAGTAACGCTAGGTCCGGCCAGATATGTTCCAGGCCCCAGCCCCTTACCATGACCGAACGCGCGCCATCCACGGCGTAGGTTAGCGGCAGGAAGTAGGAGATGGGCCTCAGCACCTCCGGCACCGCTTGAACGGGCCAGAAGACCCCGGACAGCAGCATCGAAGGGAACAGTATCAGCGGGATGAACTGTATGGCCTGGAACTCCGTTCTGGCGTTGGCGGACAGGAGGAAACCGAGCCCCTGCATCCCCACCCCCAGCAGGAATATGGTCAGCAACACCAGCAGGAGCGATCTCTCCACCTGCACGTTGAAGAGCAGAAGGGCGGTCGCCATCACCATCATGGACTGGATCAGCCCGATGAAGCCGAACGCGACGACGTACCCCATCACCACCTCCCCCTCCGTCACTGGCGTGGAAAGTAGCCTGGCGAGGGTACCGGTGGTGCGCTCATGAATGAAGGAGATAATGGACAGCATGAAGGTCACGCCGCTCAAAGAAATGGTCTGTGTCAGCGTCCATCGTCGGACCTCATGCGATGTTGACGATATCTTTATAATAGGCACTCCGTCCGGTCTCTAAATGGAATATACCGATTACATCCGCAATTTTGAGTCATCAACAGCTCGTTATATTCCAAGACCTGAAGGCTGGACCCCTTCGGAACATGCGGTCTACGGGCCATCCGACTACTTCCGCCTGGAAAAGAAGGAAGCGGACGATATGCGTTTCAAGGCGGTAAAATACCAGTTCACCAGGCACTACGCCTCCAACAAGACCTATCGCAACTATTGCCTGGAGACGAAGTTCACCCCAGAATCTCTGCGTACCGTCGAGGACCTGGACCAGTTGCCCGTAGTCTCCAGTGATTTCTTTAAAACGTATCCATCCGGCAGGGACTTCGCTCTCTGGCTGGCCAATATGTACACCGGGGAGCTTCCCCGGGTGCATATCAAGCCAAAGAACCCCACCCACGACGAGGTCATCGATTCCTTCAACTCCGCAGGCATGGCCGTCGCTTACAGCAGTGGCACCAGCGGCCGGCACACGTTCATACCGCGGGACATGAAGAGCTTCTTCTCCAACGAGTACTCCCTGGCCAAGGGGGCGGTCTCCATGTTCTTCCCCCGATGGGACCCTAAGATGCGTGGATTCCTTCTGATGCCCAATCCGTTCAAGACCAATCTCTTCGCTGGAAGGCTGGGGACGATCTTCTACGACATCATGAAGGACGTGGAGGTGGCCATCGACCGCGAGGTGAACACCGAGACGGTGCGCATGACCATGGCCCAGGGTGATGGCATCAAGGACCGTTTGACGAAATATGTCTTAAGCAAGAGCCATCAGCGATCGGTGGAAAAGATCATGGCATGGATCGACCGACGCTCCAAGGAAAAGGAGAGGATCGCCCTGGTCGGTGTCCCGTTCCTGCTGCATTCGGTGCTTAACGAGCTGAAGGAACGAGGAAAGACCTACAAGCTGGGTGATCGGGGCGCGGTTCTCACCGGGGGCGGATGGAAGATGCACGAGGACCAGCGCATTCCCGAAAGCGAGTTCCGCAAGGATGTCGAGGAGATGTTGGGCATCCCCCCCGAGGCCTGTCTGGACCTCTACGGCATGGTAGAGGGCAACGGCTGGATGATGCAATGCCCTGAAGGTCACCATCTCCACATTCCTACATCGTACCTGCACCCGATGGTGCTGGACGGTTCGAACCAGAACGTGGGTTACGGGAAGCACGGGCGCTTCGCCTTTTTAGACGGTTCCATGGGAAGCTACCCCGGGTTCATCGTGACCAACGACAAGGTTCGAATGCTGGAACATTGCCCCCACTGTGACCGTCCCGGGCCGGTGCTGGAGCCGGGGATCACCCGCATGGCCGGACAGGAGATGAGAGGCTGCGGTGAGGAAGTGCGCAGGATGATGGCCGCCGACGTGGGAGGGGTGTAAAATGGTATCGTTCAGAGAGATGAAGGAACGGGAATACATTCCGCACACCCCGTTCGTGCGCTTGATGGTCAAGGGCGTGCTCTCGGTGCTCAAGGTCAGCGCCTTCCATCTGCCCGAGGTGATGCGCATGCGCGTCGTTCATGAGGATCAGGAGCGATACGTACGTCCCACCAGGATGTACCAGCTTCCTAGGTATGAGGAGGGGATGAAGAGCGTTCGTTCCGATGAGAAGTACCTGCGTCCCACCTTGCAATGCGACCCCAACGACCCGCGGATCGTGGCCATGGCCCATGAGCTCGGTGCCTTCCAGGTTCCGGACCGCATCTTCGTGGAAAGGGCGCACCATCTGGTTAAAGAGCTCATGCGCGTCGAATACGTCCCGCTCTGCGGGGTCGGGGAGACCCTGGAGCGGGGGACCGGTACCTGTTTCCATCTGGCCGGCGTGCTGATCGCGCTATGCCGCTGCGCTGGAATAAGGGCGAGGTACAAGATCTTCGCCATGAGCATGATCGCCTCCTGGTACCATAGGATGCTGGGGGCGGACTCCTTCATGCAGAGGTGGTACGATTCGCTCGGCTATTTCCTGCTGGAAGCGGAGGTGGAGATCATGCTGGACGGGGAATGGGTGATGGCGGTGGTCGGTCCTGACGCCGGCTGGCAGGCCTCCGTGGGCAACGGCATCAGCAAGTTGGGAGAGACCTCCCTGGGCGACTGGTTCGAGGCGGTCCCGGGTACGGTGATGGTCACCGAATCCCTGCCTTACGGACTGGCCATCATGGGGCAGCTCATGATATCCATAGCACCGGGTTCAGTGGAGAGGGTCAATCTCAACGTGGTCAAGCTGAGCACCGATGGCGACAGGATCATCGCCGACATCGGAGGCCCGGAGGCCTACGACGCCTTGACGCGGGCCAAAACGGTCAAGATGCCCAAGATGGAGTTGGAGAACAAGGGAGAGATCACCTTCGATTGACAGCATCTTATGGATCGTTCAGCGCCTTTCATGCCAAGGGAACGAATTATTCCTGAGCAAACGAACTGAGTGCTTCGCAGGAATTCGAACCAACCTGTAAACTTTAATTATTGGTTCGGTATGGGAACTGCGATGGGATATGCCGAATACATAAGCGAGTTCGAGACACTGGTATCGAGGTATGTCCCGGAACGCTCTTCCTGGGGACCACCGGAACAGGCATTATACGGTCCTACCGACCCTTATCGGGTGCCGACGGAAGAGGCCAACGACCTATGTTTCAAAGCGGTCAAGTTCCAGTTCGATCGTCATTACCATCATAACCGGATGTACCACGACTTCTGCCAGGAGGCCGGGGTCGGGCCGGAGGACATAAAAGCTTACGAGGACCTGAGCAAGATCCCGCTCATCCCCAACGAGTTCTTCAAGGACTGTCCGACCGGCAAGGATTTCGCCCTTTGGCTGGGCAATCTGTACACCGGTGAACTGCCGCAGATCCGGATCAAGGGAACGAACCCCAGTGCCGATCAGGTGGTCAGCGCCTTCAACGACGCGGGCTTGTTCGTGCTCTTCAGCAGCGGGACCGGTGGACGTCATACCTTCACGCCCCGGGACAAGCGCAGCTTCGATATGAACGAGTACGCCATGGCCAAGGGCGTGGCCGCCATGTTCTGCCCCACCTGGAACCCCCGGATGAACGGTTATCTGCTGCTCCCGAACCCTTTCAAGACCAATCTGTTCGCCGGAAAGCTGGCCACCATATTCTATGACATTATGAACGAGGTGGAATCGGCGGTCGACCGCAAGATCGACACCGAGCTCATCCGGCTCACCATGGGCGATGGGAAGGGGGTGAAGGGGAGGATGATCAAGTACATCTCCAAGAAGCGGAGCCGTAAGACCATCGACGACATCATCTCCTGGATAGAACAGAACGATAAGGAAGGCAAGGGGATGGCCTTCGTCGGCGCGCCTTTCCTCCTATTTTCCACCATCAAGAAGCTAAAGGAGCAGGGTCGTTCCTTTGACCTTGGGGACCGCGGTGCGGTGCTCACCGGGGGCGGCTGGAAGTTGCACGAGGACCAGCGGATGCCCGAAAGCGAATTCCGTAAGGATGTGGAATCGGTGCTGGGCATCAAGCCGAAGAACGTCATTGATCTCTATGGCATGGTGGAGGGGAACGTCTGGTTGACGCAATGCCCCGAGGGGCATTACCTGCACATCCCCAATTGCTACGTATACCCCATGGTGCTTGACGATTCCTATCGACCATTGGGATACGGCAAGCTGGGACGGTTCGCCTTCTTGGACGGTACCATGTACAGCTATCCTGGGTTCATAATCACCAACGATAGGGTGCGCTTACTGGAGAGATGCCCGGTCTGCGGGCGACCGGGGCCGGTGCTGGAACCGGGAGTGACCAGGGTACCGGGGAAAGAATCGCGCGGTTGCGCGGAAGAGGTACGGAAGATCATCTCCGTGGACATGAAGAGGTGACGGAGTGACGACGCTAGCTGAGATCAAGTCCAACGGGTACATGCCGCAGCGAGCCTACCTCCGGCTCATGGTAAATGGTGGCCTCTCCCTTTCCAAGGTCATCCTGCTGAACATGCGGGAGCTGCGAAGGTTGAGGGTGGTTCCGGCGGACGGTGAGAGATACAACCGTCCGGCCAGACAGTATGAAGTTCCCGTTTTCAAGGAAGGAATGAGGTCCTGCAGTTCCAGGGAGAAATACCTGCGGCCCACACTGTTCTGCGATCCGCACGACCCTGTCGTGGTGGCCATCGCTCACGAGCTCGGGGCGTTCCAGGTCTCGGACCGCCAGTTCACCGAGAATGCCTATCATTTCGTCAAAGAGAGGATGCTGCTGGAGGAGCGCCAGATCAACGATGTGCGGGAGACCTTAATGCGCGGCAGCGGGACCTGCTTCCACCTCATAACCGCCTTCATCGCATTATGCCGATGCGCTGGAATAAAGGCACGGTACAAGATCTTCGCCATGAACATGATCCGGAGCTGGTACGATGTGGTGATCCAGCCGGACCCGTTCATAAAGAAATGGTACGATTCATTGGGGTACTTCGTCCTGGAGGGGGAAGGCGAGGTTCTCGTGGACGGAGAATGGCTGGTGGCCAATGTCGGTCCCGAGGCAGAGTGGCAGGCGGCCACCGGTACGACCATCACCAAGCTCGGTGAGGATTCCATCGGGAACTGGTTCAACGCGGTCCCGGGAACGATGATGAGAATGGAATCGCTTCCTTACGGCCTCAAGGCCTCATTGGACCTTCTACACACCATCGCCCCCGGTTCCATGGAGCGCGTGAACATCAGCATGGCGGCTCAAAAGGAAAGAGGTCGGAAGATCCTCATCGAGGCCGGAGGGCTGGAAGCCTACGATCGTTTGGCCAGGGCGCGGCAGGGTCCGAGGATGCCCAAGTTAAAGTTGGAATCCAGAGATCAGATAACCTTCGACGGATGACGATCTGACAGAACCTTAGAACATCCTGGTTGTTAAATACCAAAATATAAAAGGCTTGTAAAAGGAACTATTACATGGGGTAACTCCTATGGTAGATGTAACCTGCAAAACCTGTGGAAAGACCTTCTCTGGGTCGACCAGACAAGAGGCCGCGAAGCAGTTGAAGAAGCATTGCAACCACGATATAATCGGCGAGGCCACCCTTCAACGCACCCGTTACGGCTCGAACGCTTGATCCGACGTCGTATACGAAGAACATTGACACGTTTTTCCAGGCTTAGGGGATTCCCTAAGTCTTTCATACATCGACAGGGCATGACGGACCTCAATTTTCATCTATCCGCATGATGATAGCTGGATGCACATGGGGCTCTTGGGTTCGTTTAAGGATGATCATGGCGGAAGGGACGAGGGGTCGGGCGTCATCGAAGAGCTGGACCTCCACATTTGCCAGGTGCAAAGTGTCATCGTGCAGCTCCAGGTGGCCATGGGGGGCTTTCCATCTCCGATAAGGGAGGCGGCCCAAAGGGCTTACGTCAACAATGTGGGGGAGAATATGGACGACAGCCTGCGCCGATTGACCAAGCTGCAGAGAAAATTGGGGGCTGGAAAGCTCAGTGGTGTTTCCAAGCAGGAGATCACCGCACTTAAGGACGAGATGATGAAACTGGACGATCACCTGCGGACCAGCTATCGGGGGGTGAAACACCTTCCAGAAGGGCGCCAGGACCGACGCCTGGTGAAAGAAACGGCCAAGGAACAATCAGAAAAGGTCAAGGCACTGGTAAAAGCCTTGGACCGGTTTACCCGGTGAAAGGGGAAGCATGATAAGGCGGCTCGTCTTGAGGTTTACTTATGCGCTTCATCTACTTCGTGGGCACCGCCGGCAGCGGCAAGAGCTCCCTTGTCTACGCTTTTCAGGAATGGCTTACATTGCAGGGCTTGGATTCCATCACCGTGAACCTGGACCCTGGTGTTGAGAACATACCTTACCAGCCCGACGTGGACATTCGTGATTGGGTGAGGGTGGACGATGTCATGGAGTCCTATGGACTAGGGCCGAACGGGGCGCAGATCGTTGCCGCTGATCTCATGGCCATAAACGCCAAGGACCTGGCCGAGAGCCTGGAAAAGTTCCGTACCAATTACGTTCTCGTCGACACTCCCGGGCAGATCGAGCTCTTCGCTTTCCGGCAGAGCAGCGAGGTCATCATGGAGGAGCTGGGCAAGGAGGACGCCGGCCTCATATTCCTGGCCGATCCCAACCTCTGCAAGTCTCCGTCCGGGTTCGTATCATCGGTGATGCTGGCCGCCACCGTGCACTTCCGCTTCTCCATCCCCTTCTTCACCGTGCTTTCCAAGAGCGATCTTTTGAAGGAGGAGGAACTCGAGGCCATCCTGGGATGGTCAGAATCCCCGGAATCGCTATATGATGCCCTTTCCGGGACCATCGATTCCAAGGTGGTGCTCAGTATCGAGATGTTCAAGGCGCTGGAGACCATTGGTGCTTACAAGAAGGTAGTACCAGCGTCCGCCCTAGAGCCGAGCGGACTGGAGGATATATACGCCATGCTCCAGCAGTCCTTCGAAGGCGGAGAGGACCTTTCGAGCGATTGATTTATCATCGCTCCGGTCCCTGATTACCCCGTGAAGACCTGGATACTAACCTGTCCGCAATGCGGTTCAGGTGATCTGATCTACGAGGCTGGCATGGTCACTGGTCAGAAATACCGATGCCTCAAATGCGGTTATATGGGCTCGTTCGCCGTGGAAAAGGAAATAGAAGTTAGGGAAAATGGTTTCTCAGGCGAACATGACCCCTGACTCGGTGCACTTCAGGGAATCGTTGTCAAGCACCTTGATTATGGCCCTTTCGAAATCAGACATGGTCACCACGTCCCGGCTGTCACGGATGGCGAACATACCCGCCTCAGTGCATATGGACTTGATGTCCGCGCCCGTGGCCAGATCGGTCTTGCTCGCCATTGCTTCTAGGCGGATGTCATCCTCAACGCTCATGCGGCCGGTGTGGATGCGGAAGATCTCCAGCCTGGCTTCGTAGTTCGGAAGGGGGATCTCAATGATGCGGTCGAAACGACCAGGCCGCAGCAGCGCATCGTCCAGTATGTCCGGACGGTTCGTCGCCCCGATGATCTTTATATTGTCCAACGGATTGAAGCCATCCAGCTCGGCCAGCAGTTGCATCAAGGTGCGTTGTACCTCTCGGTCCCCGGAGGTCGCAACATCCAAACGTTTGGCGCCGACAGAATCAAGTTCGTCGATGAAGATGATGCTCGGAGCCTTCTCACGGGCTAGCTCGAACAGCTCGCGTACCAGCCTAGCACCCTCTCCGATATACTTCTGCACCAGTTCCGAACCGACGAAACGGATGAAAGTTGCGTTGGTGTGATTGGCCACCGCCTTTGCTATGAGGGTCTTTCCGGTTCCAGGCGGTCCTACCAGCAGCACGCCCTTGGGCGGTTCGATACCCACACGTTTGTAAAGTTCGGGCCGCAGTAACGGATCCTCAACGGCCTCTCGAACCTCTAATATCTGGTCGTCCAGGCCTCCGATCATCTCGTATGTGATGATCGGCTTATCAATGATCTCGGCGCCGGTCACGATGGGGTCCAAGGATTGCGGCAGTACGGACATCACTGCTAGGGTCTGCTTGTTAAGGGCTACCCGTGCTCCCACTATCATGTCCTCTTGCGGAACGTACTCCGATGTGGTCACTATGAAATCCGGTCCGGTGGAGCTCTTGACAATGACGCGACCGTCGATCAGCATGTCCTTTATCGAACCGATGATGAGCGGCGGGGACTTCAGGCGCTCCAGTTCTGAGCGCATGCGCTTGATCTCCTTCTGTAGTCGAAAGAGCTCGCTCTCCACATACCGTTTCTCGCCCTCCACCCTCCTGACCTCTTCCAAGAGCTCGGTGTTCTGGCGCTCCAATAATTCCAATTTCTCCACGATCTCGTTGGAGATGGATTGGTCCAGCTCTTCGTCCAACAACAGTGGCACCTTCGAGCATTGATTAAACCGTCCTCTATATTAGCATTTGCCACCCGTTCAGTGGAAATGATAAAAGATGTATCCGGTTCTCTCAGAACTGGAGGGACCCAGCATGGACTATTGTTCTATTTTTATCAAGGACGGCGGACAATATCCAGGTTCACAGATCTCATCGGTCATGCGCTTAGGGTATAGCACACGAGCGAAGATCACCATTGCCAATAGCGCGCCGGCAACCTCCATGGCCATGAAGACCAGCCCGCTCAATGGAGCGATGCCGCAGATGGCATAGGTGAACATCCTTGCCAAGGTCACGGCTGGATTGGCGAACATGGTGCTGGCGGTGGACAGCAACATGCCACCCACCACGAACGCAATGGACAATCCGGTATGGGAGCTCTTGCCCCTCACGCATCCGTAGATGACCCCTATCAGGATGAAGGTTCCCACGAACTCAGCGAAGTATTGTCCAGCGGTCATTGTGTTCTCAGAGAACGTGAGGACCACAGAATTGGTGTCATAGAACATCATGTGGGTTATGACCACTCCCATCAACCCACCCGTGAGCTGGGCTATGATGTAATATGGGGCCTCCTTCCTGGTCATCTCCCCGGTTCGGGAGAGCACCAAGGTCACCGCAGGATTGAAATGGGCGCCGGAGACCGGGGCCAGGCATTCGATGAGGGCGAAAAGCACCATCGCAACCGCCAGGGCGTTGATGAATACCGTGAGGGCTATTTCGCCTCCGAACATCTCAATGGGTAGGATGGTGGAGGATATCGCAGCGATGACCAGGAACATTGTGCCGATCAGTTCAGCAGTGAACTTCTGCTTCAGCGACTTCATTAGAAAGGCCTTGGGAAGGTTAAGGATTTTAAATATTTATATTTGATTTTAACATCAAATAATTAAGTATTAAATAACTTACAATTGTTATTGGGAACGACGCTATTGGTCAAGGGGATCGAGATGAAGGTCAGAATGATCATTATAGGGGGCTTCCTGGGGGCCGGAAAAACGACCCTCATTACGAAGCTGGCAAAGGAATTGAAAATGTCAGGTGTGAACGTCGGGATCATAATGAACGACCAGGCCGACTCCCTTGTAGACACCCAATACGCAGAGGCGTTGGGACTGACGTCCGGCGAAGTGGCCGGAGGGTGCTTCTGCTGCCAGTTCCCTGTTTTCTTAAACAAGGCGGAAGAACTTATAGACACTTCCAAATCCCAGATGTTGATCGCCGAGCCGGTGGGGAGCTGCACAGACCTCCTGGCCACGGTCGTGGCCCCTCTGCAGGTACTATATTCCGACATGTTCGAGGTCGCCCCGTTGACCATCATGGTGGACGCCATCCGGATATTGGAGGAAGGGTTCGACCGTCATTCGGTCAGTGGATACCTTAGGGCGCATCAGCTGGAGGAGGCCGAGCTGGTGGTACTTTCCAAAGCCGACCTGGTCTCTCTCGAGGATATGCAAAGGGCGGTCGAGATGGTGAGGAAGATCAACCCCGAAGCGGAGATCGTCATTCATTCCTCGGTCAACGGGCAAGGGTTCGCCGATGTCGTGGAAGCGGTCACATCCAATGTGGTGAGCACCAGGAGACCAAAGGACATCGATTACGATCTCTACGCTCAGGCGGAGGCCGAGCTGGGATGGTACAATGGAACGATGGTCTTGGACTTCGGACAGGGGATCGACTCCTACGACCTAGGTAAAAAAATACTGGAGGGTTTCTCGGCAAGATATCCCAAGGGGAACATCGCACACGCCAAGATCATGCTCTCTTCGGAGAGCAACGCACTGAAGATGTCCTCGGTAAGGGGAATGGTATCCATAGACGCCGCCAATGGCTCCCGGTTATCCGAAGGGAAGGGAAAGCTGACCATAAACGCCAGGGTGGTCTCCAACCCCGAGCTGCTCAGGAACAATATCAGGACCATGCTCAAGGAGGTGCTGGGTGTTGACGTTCTGTCCTTCGAGAGCGAGGACAGTTTCGCACCATCGCCCCCCAAGCCGTTCCACAGGATGGTCGATTGAACTTCCAGATAGTACGGAGAAAATGCTCCAGGCATATTTTCCCTGCGACCCTGACGGAACACCTTCGGCTCATGTTTAAATTATTCTTCCGGTATTAGCTCGAGTGATTGTGATGATTTGCGAAATGTGCGGGAAGGAGATGGCGAGCCTGCTGCCCGTGAGGATCGAGGGAACGATCCTGAACGTATGCCGGGACTGCGCCCGCTTCGGTGACAATGTAAAGGCTGGGAATAAGCAATCGACGACCGAACCGTCGGTGATCCAGGCACGGCTGCAGAACCGGGAGCGGAGGATGAAGACCCGGGACGTGTACGAAGGTGTGGAGGAGTCCATAGAACTGGCCGAGGATTACTCCAAGCGCATCAAGGAAGCGAGGGAGAAGCTCGGCTGGAAGCAGGAGGAACTGGCGGCCAAGATGAACGAGAGGGAAAGCATCATTCATAAGTTAGAGAGCGGAGGGATGCATCCCGACGACACGCTCATCAAGAAGGTGGAAAGAACCCTCGACATCAAGCTCAAGGAAAAGGTTCTACTTACCAAGACGGAGAAGGCTCCCAGCGGCAAGGCTTTGACCTTAGAGGATTTCATAAAGAAGAAGAAGTAAATCGTCGATCGGAGGTCAACGATAGGGTGACGCCCTGAGGAGCACGGTCGGTCCCCCTCGGTTCACTTCCGTAAAACCTCTTCCTTCACCTCTAAAAGATATTTCCCGGCGTCCACGCCGGCGTCCCGACCGATCAGGAGCGCCGCCACCTCTGCGTCTATGGACAAGTTCTCCATCACCCGATTGATACGGGATACCACTTCCCTTTTGTTCCATCCGGACTTTGCGGCGATGTCGTCGATGATAACTGAGAAGACCGGTTTCGCCTCTGTCCTTACCGGGGCGGTCTTGTCCGTTTTTGGTGATTCGACCGAAGGAGGAGGAGAATCCGGGTCGCCCAGCTCCTTGATCAGATCCTTGGTCGGCCTGTAGTTGAGCGGCACTTCTATCGACTTGTGATCAAAGGTGGGCTTGACGTATCCCTCCACGATCTCCAGAAGTCCTTTGCGTATGGCCGCTTCCATGATACGCTGGGCCTCCTTGGCCTCGATCCTTCCAGTGCCTGTGGGATCGGACCATTTCAATTCAAAGAACAGAGCGTTTATGAACTCCCGTTCGGACAGCATCTTCTTACCCTTGCGGTTGAAAACCACGGCCACGGTCCTCTGGAGCTCGCTCATCCTATCATTTTCACGAAAGGCGTGCCCCAATATAACCTTGCTCCAAGCACGATAAGATATAATATGCCTCGGCCCTTTGGCCGTATCATCAGTTCCCTCTGAACGGGCTCTTTTTTAATATGGGTATGATGGAGTACATCTATAATTTTATATAGAAGAACAAACATTCCAAGCCCGCTAGCTCAGAGCTAGGTGTCAGATTTGATTTGATACCAAGGGAGGTTAGAAGTATGGCAATGGGAAACACACCTATACTGATCCTCAAAGAGGGTTCCAAGCGTGAGAAGGGCAAGGACGCCCAATTTAACAACATAATGGCCGCCAGGGCTATTGCTGACGCTGTCAGGAGCACCCTCGGTCCCCGGGGAATGGACAAGATGCTGGTCGACTCCATGGGAGATGTCGTCATCACCAACGATGGTGTCACAATTCTCAAGGAGATAGACGTCGAGCACCCTGCCGCCAAGATGCTGGTGGAGGTCGCCAAGACCCAGGACGAGGAATGCGGCGACGGCACAACAACCGCTGTGATTTTGGCCGGCGAACTGTTGAAGAAGTCCGTGGACCTGATCGACGCGAACGTTCATCCGACAATCATCACCGCCGGCTACCGCCTGGCTGCCAAGAAGGCCCTCGAGGTCCTGGACACCGTGGCCATAAGTATCGAGCCCAAGGACCGCGCCACTTTGATCAAGATCGCCAAGACCGCTATGATGAGTAAATCCATCTCCGGCTCAAAGGAGCTAATGGCCAAGGTCGCTGTTGATTCCGTGAGCGCCGTGGCCGAGAAGGTCAACGGCAAATGGTCCGTGGACATGGACAACATCCAGATCACCAAGAAGCACGGCGGTTCCATGGACGACACCCAGTTGATCCAGGGTATCATCGTGGACAAGGAACCGGTACACCCCGGTATGCCTAAGAGGATAGAGAAGGCCAAGATCCTCTTGTTGGACGTCGCACTCGAGATCAAGAAGACCGAGATCGACGCCAAGATCGAGATCACCGACCCTACCCAGATGCACGCCTTCCTGGATGAGGAAGAGCGCATGCTGAGGCAGATGGTCGACACGATCAAGAAGGTCGGCGCAAACGTGATCTTCTGTCAGAAGGGGATCGACGATCTGGTGCAACACTTCCTGGCCAAGGAAAAGATATACGCCGGACGCCGCGTCAAGAAGGGCGACATGGAGAAGCTGTCCAAGGCCACTGGAGCGATCATCGTATCCAAGATCAACGAGCTGGAAGCTTCTGATCTGGGCAAGGCCGATCTGGTGGAGATGAAGAAGATCCAGGACGAGGAGATGACCTTCGTTACCGGTTGCAAGAACCCGAAGGCGATGTCCATCCTGATCCGCGGCGGTACCGACCACGTTGTGGCCGAGATCGAGCGCTCTCTGGATGACGCCATGAGCGTGGTCGCCATAACCATAGAGGACGGCCGCATGCTGACCGGTGGAGGATCCACCGCTGTCGAGGTCGCTCTCAGACTGAGGGAGTACTCTTCCTCCGTCGGAGGCCGCGAGCAGATCGCCATTGACGCCTATGCATCTGCAATGGAGGTCGTGCCTACCGCACTGTCCGAGAACGCTGGGCTGGACCCCATCGACATACTCATCGAGATGAGGAAGTCCCACAAGGCGGGCAAGAAGCACGCCGGTGTCAATGTCTTCACCGGACAGGTGGAGGACATGCTGGCGAACGATATCTTGGAGCCTTTCCGCGTGGGTAAGCAGGCAATCACCTCTGCCACCGACGCAGCGGTCATGATCCTGAGGATCGATGATGTCATCGCATCCAAGGGCACCCCTGGCATGAGCTCCAGGGACATGGTCGGCAAGGAAGGCTTGGGCGACACCGATTAAACGCTAATGGAGGGGACACCCCCCTCCACCAATAACTTTTTCAATTCTTACGACTAGCTAACGGGTGGTCCCTCGATGGAAAAAAGCTTCAAGGACACGCGACCCCCGAAGCCGGGGAAGGCTCAGGACGAGCCGCTCATGTCGAGCGAGGAGAAGGAACGCCTCCAGGCCGAAGTGGGGGAGGCCAAGGCCTTAGCGGAAAGGAACCTGGACCTAGCAAAGAGGATACAGGCCGAGTTCGACAATTACATGAAACGTACCCAGCGCGAGAAGGACGAGCGGGTGAAGGCGGCCAACGATAAGCTGCTCTACGACCTGCTGGGTTTCCTGGATGATTTCGAGAGGGCCTTGGCATCCAAGGGCACTCCCGAAGAGTTCAGGTGCGGTGTGGAATCGGTATATACAAACTTACGATCATTGCTCCAGTCCAAGGGACTGGTAGAGACGCCCTGCGAGACCTTCGACCCTGTGGTGCACGAGGCTTTGTGCGTCGGGGAAGGGGAAGAGGGCAAGGTCCTAGAGGTCTACCAGAAAGGTTATTACCTGGGACCTAGGGTAATTCGTTATGCCAAGGTAAAAGTAGGCAAATGTTCAGACAGAGGTGAATCAGATGGCTAAGATCATAGGGATCGATTTAGGTACCAGCAACTCGGCCGCGGCGGTCATGGAAGGCGGCAGGCCGACGATAATACCGAGCGCAGAAGGAACGAGCATCGGCGGGAAGGCGTTCCCGTCCTACGTCGCTTTCACAAAGGACAATCAGCTCCTGGTCGGAGAGCCGGCTCGGCGCCAGGCGGTAACGAACCCGGAAGGTACCATCGCCGCTATCAAGCGGAAGATGGGCACGGACTATATGGTAAAGGTCATGGGGAAGGAGTACTCGCCCCAGCAGATCTCCGCCTTCATATTGCAGAAGATCAAGAGGGACGCGGAAGCATACCTTGGCGAAGAGGTCGTCAAAGCGGTGATCACCGTGCCCGCTTACTTCAACGATAACCAGAGGCAGGCCACCAAGGACGCCGGGGCCATTGCCGGGCTGGAGGTCATCAGGATCATCAACGAGCCGACATCGGCGGCGCTCGCTTTCGGCCTGGACAAAGTCGGAACCTCCCAGAAGGTCATGGTGTTCGACCTGGGCGGCGGTACCCTCGACGTGACTATAATGGACTTCTCCGAAGGGGTCTTCGAGGTCGTGTCTACCAGTGGCGATACGCAATTGGGCGGCACGGACATGGATGAGCTGCTCATCAAGTACGCGTTGAACATATTCAAAAAGGAGAGCGGCATCGATCTCACGGCCGATAAGATGGCCATATGGAGGGTCCGCGAGGCCTGCGAAAAGGCCAAGATCGAACTTTCCACAACCATGTCCACTGAGATCAACCTGCCCTTCCTGGCCGCCGGGGACGACGGACCGAAGCACCTGGCGTTCAATCTGACCAGGGCGAAACTGGAAGAGTTGGTCGAGCCGGTGATCAACCGTTTGCGCAACCCTGTCGATCATGCCATGAAGGACTCCGGGCTCAGCGCTGACAAGATCAACTCCGTCATTTTGGTCGGAGGACCGACGCGCATGCCGGTCATCCAGAAATTCATGGAGACCATCGTGGGCAAGAAGATCCAGCGGGGCGTGGACCCAATGGAATGTGTGGCCATGGGCGCCGCGGTACAGGCGGCCGTTCTCTCCGGTGAGGTAAAGGACGTCCTTCTGCTGGACGTGACGCCATTATCCTTGGGCATTGAGACGCTGGGCGGAATAGCCACCAAGCTGATCGAACGCAATACGACGATCCCCACGCGTAAGAGCCAAATATTCTCCACCGCTGCTGAGGGGCAGACCAGCGTGGAGATCCATGTCAGTCAGGGAGAGAGGCCGATGGCCAAGGACAATACGTCGTTGGGCCGGTTCATGCTCATGGGCATCCCGCCCGCTCCCCGTGGTGTACCCCAGATCGAGGTGACGTTCGACATAGACGCCAACGGTATCGTCAACGTCAGCGCCAAGGACCTGGGGACCGGAAAGGAAGCGAAGATAACCATCACCGCCTCCACGAAGTTGGGTTCCGAGGACATCGATCGCATGGTTAAAGAGGCCGAACGCTTCGCCGAGGACGACCTGAAGAACAAGGAAAAGGTCGAGACCATCAACCAGGCCGATCAGCTGGTCTATGCCACCGAGAAGGCATTGGCCGAACTGGGCGATCAAGCGTCGAACGAGGAGCGCACCAATATCGAAACCGTATCCAATGATCTCAAAGAGGAGATCAAGAAGGGTGAGACCGCCTCCATCAAAGCGAAGATGGAGATCCTGCAGAAGGAGTTCTACGCTATCTCGGCCCGCATATACCAGAACGTGGCGCAGAAGCAGCAGGAGGCCGGCCAAGATGACGGTCAGCAGGGCGCCGCCCCCAAGGACGATAATGTGGTCGACGCTGACTACAAGATCGTGGACGACCAGTAGGCGACCCCATGGCCGAGAAGCGCGACTACTACGAGGTCCTGAGCGTAGACCGCAAGGCGAGCGAAGAGGACATCAAGAAAGCCTATCGACAGTTGGCACGCCAGTACCATCCCGACGTCACCAAGGAGGACCCCAAGGTGGCCGAGGAGCGCTTCAAGGAGATATCGGAGGCGTACGAGGTCCTGATGGACAAGGAGAAGCGTGAGCTCTTCGACAAATACGGGCACGCCGGCGTCAACAGCCAGTTCCAGGGCGGAGGCTTCAACTGGAACGATTTCACCCATCAGGGCGATGTACGCGACATTTTCGGTGACCAGGGCGGTTACGGCAATATCTTCGATATGTTCTTCGGCGGCGGACGCTCCCGTGGTCCCCATCAGGGGCAATCCCTGCGTTACGACCTGGAGATCACCCTGGAGGAGGCGGCGGACGGCATCAAGAAGGAGCTCACCCTGCCGCTGACGGTCAAATGTGACGTCTGCGCCGGTACCGGTTCAAAGAGCAAGAAGGAAGAGGTGTGCACCCATTGCGGCGGCAAAGGCCAGGTACAGAGGGTGGAACGCCGCGGCTACTCACAGTTCGTGTCCATAGGCGCTTGTCCAAAATGCCATGGCAGCGGCAAGGACATCAAGGACCCATGCCCGGAATGCGACGATGGTTGGACGCGTAAGCGACAGAAGATAGCTATCGATATCCCCAAGGGAGTGGACACCGGCATGAGGTTGAGGGTCGGAGGGGCGGGAGAGCCCAGCCCGGACAGAGGTCCGCCAGGTGACCTGTTCGTGGTCATCCACGTCAAGAAGCACAAACTGTTCGAGAGGGATGGGGCCGACCTGTTGATCGAACAGGAGATCAGCTTCCCTGAGGCGGCATTGGGTGCGGAGATGGAAGTGCCAACGCTCAAAGCGAAGGCCAAGCTGAACATTCCCTCAGGCACGCAACCAGATACGGTCTTCAAGCTCAAGGGTGAGGGATTGCCGCGCGTGGACGGCCACGGTAAAGGAGACCAATATATCAAGGTCAAGATGTCCGTGCCCAAGAAGCTGACCGGCGAGCAGAAGGACCTGCTGCGCCGGTTCGGTGAGATCGGGCCGGGGAAAAAGAGCGTGTTCGGACGGGGCAAGAGCTGACCTATGAACCTTTTTTTTTTAAAAATAGTACAGTATGAGCAACAGCAGGTGCAGTATGACGAACAGCGGCACCAGCTTGAACAGGGTCTTGCGGGTCTTGTGATGGAACAGCCTCATGGCGGTCCAGGCTCCGAAGGGACCTAGCAACGCGGCCGTCAGTAACCGCGTCTCGGAGATGCGATGCTCTCCTTTCACGGCGTTCCTCTTGTCCCAGCCATACATGGCGAACACCACCAGGTTGATCAGCAGGTAGGCGCTGATGAACCCCAGGAGCAGGACCGAGGAAATTTCCATGACCGGGCCATTGGCCCGGGGCAGTATATGGTTATTGCCTCATCTCTCGATCCCCGCGGTCAATGAACACCCTCAGTTCATCTCATCACCCCGAAGCGGTCCATTTCCTGGACCCGGTCGGGCAGCACGTTTTCAGACCCAATGTTCCGTGCTAATATATGACATTGGAAATCATTATCTTCATAATTCACTTGCCTAGAGATTGGTAAGATGACGGTAAGGTTGCCCTCATTCAAATCCACCCAGGGTTTCGACCACAGGGTCTGGACGCTGTTCTATGGGCGAATCATTTCCGCGTTAGGTTACTCAATCGTGATGCCATTCCTGGCCATCTACCTCCACGATGATCTGAAGATCTCCATGACCATGGTCGGGATCGTCCTTCTCATATCGGCCATAGTCGGATCCGTAGGGCAGATCATCGGCGGAGAACTAGCTGACATATTCGGCCGTAAAAAGATCATGGTCATAGCCATGGCCGCCCGGTCCCTTACCTTCCTGTTATTGGCCTACATAATCTCCGGCGGCGCGGACCTGATGGTCATCGCTATCATGGTCTCGATGAGCAGCCTGTTCGGTTCGCTCTTCGAACCGGCCACCAGCGCCATGATAGCCGACGTGGTGCCATCCAAGAAAAGGCTGGAAGCCTACGGGCTACTAAGGGTAGGCGGGAATCTAGGTTGGACCTTAGGCCCCCTGCTGGGTGGTCTGCTGGCCATGATATCGTTCCCCTTCCTGTTCCTCATAAGCGCCCTGGCCACCGGGACAGTGTCCTTCATAGTGCTGTTCCTCGTAGCGGAGAGCATCAGTCCCAGCAGTAAAAGGGACCACTTCTCCATCAAGGACATGGGTCGGATAAGGAACGACCATCGGTTCATAGGCTTCGCCTTCATCTCTGTGTTCCTGTTCATCATGTTCGGCCAGATGGCTTCCACCTTCGCCGTCTTCTCCACGTCCCAGGTGGGCATCAGCAGCGCCGAGCTCGGTTATCTTTACGCATTGAACGGGATCCTGGTGGTGCTGATACAGTTCCCCATAGCCCGGGCCATCAACCATTACCGCATGACCAGGGTGATAGCCTTCGGCGCGCTGCTTTATGCCGTCGGTTACGGCATCGTAGGCTTCGCTCCCGGCCTCGGCTACCTGGCCATGTGTATGATCGTGGTCACCATGGGTGAGATAATCGTCTCCCCGTCAGCGATGACACTGGTGGCCAAAATGTCTCCGGAGAAGGAAAGAGGGCGGTACCAGGGGATGTTCGGGCTGGTCAGCAACTTCGGTTTTTCCGCCGGGCCGTTCTTCGGTGGCATGCTGTACGATTCGCTCGTGAACCAACCAGTGTTGCTGTGGGCCGGGATAGGGTCCTTCGGTCTCATGGCCGCTATCGGTTTCCTGATGCTGGGTCGATGGCTTCCAGTGATGACCGATCGGGTGGACTGCGACGAATGAAGGATCAGTGCGGAAGGTACTCGATCGTCCGTCTCTCTCCATCGATGCGAGCCAGCATGCCCATTCCCGCCCGGGCGTCCAGCATGGCAAAGAAAACGGTTATCCCGGTGTCCCGTACCATGCTCATCAGATCGCCTTCCATCACGGCCTCGGAGATGAGCTCTTCGTCGCCAATGCTCTCGAAACTGAATAAATAGATCAGCATTCGTTCTTTAGCGTCGCTCTTCATGAGCCGGTCCAAGGCAACGGCCACCTGTTCGCGGGTGAGGTTCAATCCCAGAATGATGATGGAATGTTCCTTTCCCTCGGAGGTCAGCACCCTGACGCATTGGTGGCTGTCGGACTCCTCCTGCACTCTGAATTCTCCTTTTATTGTCCGGGCGATCTCCGGCAGGTCGCCGTCGATCTGCAATGCCAAATACCGAGCCAAATACTGGTTCGCCAGGTCAGGAAGTTCCTCGTTCAGGAAATCCCGGCAGGTCAGGACGCACTTGTCATTGACCGTTTCTTTCAGAACCTTTCCGTCCACGTATTTCCATGCAAACCCTGCTTATTTCACCGTTGCGCCTCCTAGCACACCGATGAACGAAGCGTCTGCCCACTACGCGGTCGTCGATCGGGGCATGGTTCGGCCGGTCCTCAAGGACCAATGATTAAATCTCCGTGCGTTGAGTAATAGGTGAATGAAGATGGTGGCCGTGGTCACGGAGGACTTCCGATTCTTCTATGGGGCGGTGCGCTCCCTCAAGGAGAAGGGACAGCCGTTCATCTCCCAGGGATTCGGAGATCCACTGCCGTTGAACGTAGAGCTGGTGCTTACCACCGAAGGGGAGAGGAACCGGTTTCACGGCCGACTGGTCATTGCCAATGATGATCCGAAGCGGGCGGTGAAGACCGCCTTGGCGGTCTTGCAGGGTGGTACCTTCAACCGACTGGTAGTGGGCGTGGACCCTGGACCCAGACCGGGAGTGGCCATACTGGGAGATGGGAAAGTGCTGCTAGCGGAGACGGTCCTTTCTCCGGAGGAGGTCTGTCCATTGGTGGAGGACTATCTCTCTCTGGTCAGCACGAACGAGCTGGTGCTGAAGGTCGGCCACGGTGATCATACCAACCGGGACCGGGTGGTGAACTCCCTCTGGGGCATCACCTGCAACATCGAGATGGTGGACGAAACATCGACCACTAAAAGTACGGACCGGTCGGACGCGGACGCGGCCATCACCATCGCCCGGAGCAGGGGGCAGCTGCTTCCTTTCCGTCCATTGGTCAGGCCTACGCCGGGCGAGCTTCGGGAGATCCAGCGGCAGAGCCGCATCAAGAGCCACGGGGCGATCACCATCTCAACGGCACTGGCCCGAAAGGTGGCCTTGGGAACGATCGATCTGGAACTGGCCATAGAAGAACAGAAAGGGAAAAGGGTTTCAGAGGTAAACTCTGGAGAATGAAGGCACGCGAGCCAATACCATTCCCTGTATTTCGATCGGCTCCAAACGGATGGCCAGCTTTACGGCCTCCTGCAACTTCCACTCATTGTCGGCATAGATGGTGAAGATGGTCTCTCCCTTGTCCACCTTATTGCCCACCTTCTTGCTGATGACCAGTCCTGCGCCCTTGTCCTTGGGCGAACCGGCCGTTCGGGCGATGCGTACCAAGGCCTTGTTCAGGATGGCCCCGACGTAACCGGACTGCTTGGCTATGACGTCCACGTTGAACTGTCCCACCTTGATGTCCGAGGACTTGATGTCAGGGTTTCCGCCTTGGGCCTCCACGATCTCGCGGAACTTCTTCAAGGCCCTGCCGCTCTCCAGCAGCTGGCGCGCCTTCTCCACGCCCTGGTAATCCCCACCCATCTCAAAGAGCATGCCGGCGATGCTGACGGTCTTTTCCA
>Ga0307376_10001498_pt1 | contig 24951 bp, 52 predicted proteins | sample TR2MG_FD_202536 | JGI IMG/M metagenome (GOLD analysis project Ga0307376, IMG submission 202536) | Soil microbial communities from Risofladan, Vaasa, Finland - TR-2 | ecosystem: Environmental > Terrestrial > Soil > Coastal area > Acid sulfate soil | place: Finland: Risofladan, Vaasa | collected...
CATCAGTATAATGTTCACCGAAACTCATAAATTCAGTTGATGTTAATCCAGATATCGTGTCCTGTGTACCTTTACATATACTAATATCATTATTGTAGTTACTATTTTGAATTACTAAGTTTACTGATTTTATAATATATCTACTATAAATACTCATTATTGCTGTATCAAAATTCAAGAATGTTCTATATAATTCATGATTAGCTAAATCATATGTATAAGTGGATGCATCATCGTATGAACCTGTTGTACTACTGTGAGCTACATAAGTATATGTAGAACCACTCCAAGCATCATAATATGTTGGACCTTGTGAATAAATAACTCCGAATCCAGTGTTTTCTAATTGAAAATCTAAAATTGTAGTTCCTGTTACTACAAATAATTCTAATTCTACATCTAATTGATATGACCAATTGTGTGTGATGAAGTCCATATAATTAGATACCGGAACATCATTTTCATAATCATAATCTTCTTCTCTTATTACTAATTTTGTTATAGACTTATCAACAAAATCATCAATTGCTTGTTGACCTAAATCTAATGTATATGAACCTGGTGTTGCTACAAACGAAGCATATGCATTACCTTCATAGTATCCAAAATCGCTCGTTGTAATTACAGTATCACTAGCCGTATTGGCTTTCTGTACTTCATAAATACCAGTTGACGGATTATCTAAAGTAAATCCTAATTCCATTTTATTAATGGCAATCTTATATAATTGAGATGTATCAAAATATAAGAATTGTCTTTCAATCCATGATTCATAATAATTTGTAGCTGTTACACTAGCTTTTCTTACAATGAAATTATCTAAATAAACAAAAGTCAAATAATCACCAGGATAAGTATAAAGGGTAATAGAAATATGAGTAGTACCTGTTAAACAAATATGATTAATATTATTTGATCCGAAATATTGATCATAAGTTGTACCTGTCATAGTAGTACCCGATTCTTCAACTGTGACAATATATGGTTCGTCACTACCATAAAAATCGTATGAATAGTGTGAAACATTTATTGTTTCCCCTGTTACTACTTCGATCCAATTTGTTTGTGCTATATCAGAATCATTAAAATCTACTTCAATAAAATCAAGTGAATACACATCAAAATAACCTGGTCCAGTATGAGTCCACCCTGTAATCAATTGACTACTTTTATATTCAAAACTATTAATAGAATTAGATTGTGAATTTAAAAATAACATACCAGCTCCGTTGAGAGCAGTAGTCCAAGATGCGGTAGCATTATTGTTATTAGCATAAGATTGTATATTAGAATTGGCCGTATAATTGAATGTTATGTTAGCATCCACGTATAATGGTAATATACCTAACGGGTTATCCAATATTGTTTTTTTGTAATAATATTTATCTCCTTCTTTATATAATTGGTGAGTTAAGATATTATAAATCCTACTTTGATCATCAAGCGCTACTGGGTTTTCTATACTAAATAATAAATTATTGTTTTTTTCATCTACAATTAAAAATTGACCTAAATGATTCTGTCTATAATGTGTCTTACCATCTGATTGATAACCCCTTTCATATATTTTTATACCTTTAAGGTGTACTTCATATATTATATCTAAATTAGTGAATTCTTCTTCTATTTTCACCAAGTTTTTATAGTTAGATAAATCAATTGTATTAAAGAAATCAAGACCATTTATATTATGAACTACTGTTTCACCACTAAGAGATAATTCACTAAAATTAACCCTGTTTGGGGCTATTTTTTCAACACCGTCAATAATAACAGATTTAATAGTCAATTCTAATTGCTTAGAATAACCATCCCTCAACCCAACAAACTTGAACAGTTTTTTATCCTTTCTAAACCCAACAGTTTTATTCCTATCAAAAAAATACTTATCTATCTGATTTTCAAGAGAAGAGTTGTTAATATCCTGTTTAAATGTTGCTTTGAATTTACCGTTATCAACTTTCGTGATTTTCATAAATATAATAATTTTTTAATGCTTTGGTATTATATATTTATTTTTTGATATTATAAATAAACATTTATCAAATAGAAAGATATAAAAGAAAAACATATTTGTTAAAATGGATGATATAAGAAAAATTAATTACAGTAATAAATTAAAAAGAAGAGCTGATTTTAGTAAATTCACTCAATTTATTAAAAAGAATTGGATCAAAATATTTATTTTGGCTGTTGTTTTGTGCATCATATTCTTCCCAGAAACAGTTGGAAGTGTTGTGGGTGAGTGGTTTAATAAATTAGTAATTGCATTTGTTGAAAGTTTAACCTTTTAACATAAATAAAAAATGATATAAAGGTTAATGAGCGATGCGAATATTGACGATTATAGTTGGTTATATGATAATTTAGATGGACTAAAAGAAAAAATAGTATTTAGGGATAGAATAGAATACAGAATTAGTGGTGAATTACATAATCACAAAGGACCAGCAATTATTTATACATATGATCCCTTACTTAGAACTACTCCCGAAGAAGGGAGTGAAGAATATTATCTGAAGGGATTGAAAATGAAAAAAGAACAATGGATTATTAATACAAGAAAATATAAAGTAAACAGATTAATTAAAAAATCAAAAAAAGGGGAAAATAATGAAAGACATTAAAAGAATAGACATTAAAGAATTTCGTGAGAAAGGTTATCTACAAGAATTAAACAGAAGATTCTTACACCCTCTTGGAATGGCATTGGAAGTTCGTCAAGAAGATGACGGTACTGAAATATTAGGTGGTATATGGGATTACCGTGAAGATGAAGAAGGTATTTATTACGACTTAGCTAATTCCGATGAAGAACGAATTGAAAAATTTATAAAGAATGAACAATTTGTTTTTGATGAAATGATGAAAAGAAGTGAAAAAAGAACGGAAATGTTTGATTCAAATATTGAGCCTATTCCTGTTAAAAACTAAAACAAATTAATTATGACACTTTGGAACGTAGTAATATTATTAGCTGTTATTGGTGGTGGTGTTGGAGTATCTTTCAATATTCGATCACTTATAAGAAAATGGAAAGCAAACCCAGGAAAATGGGCTGATCTTTTGCCGGGTATTGTAATATCTATCGGAGTAATAGTTTTTCTGGTCGTTATGTTTATCCGTTATCTCCCTTAAAATAAACTTTTTCTTAATATATGCCCTATAATTAGAAATTAAATTTTAAATTATGAAAAAATTTTGGAAAGGGTTATTATCTAACATAGGTTTAGTAATAACATTAGGTGGTGTAGGTTTTTTATCTTATATAGTTTATACTGGGATTCAAACTAACCTAACTTTAGCTATTGCGGCTGCCACTATATTAGGTGGGTTTATTCTTTACATAGTATTGAATAAATTAGCGAACTAAAAAACAAAAATTAAATTTATGAAAGTAATTTTAGATTACATATGGTTAGATGGTAATACCATTAGTGATGTCAGATTTTTAACAAAAGTATTAGATATTGATGTAAAACAATACGGTGGTATTCAAGGGTTTATTGGTAAATTACCAAGACTAATAGAAACTAAAGAAGATATAGAAAATATACCATCTGTGGAAATTGATGGAACACTAACAAAACAAAAATCATCAACAGATTTAACACCAACGGTATTAAATCCTATTAAAATGTATCTTAATCCAACAAAAGTTAATTCTTATTACGTTTTGTGTGAAGTATATGATGGAGATGTACCACATTCTACTAATAGTCGAAACGCTTTAAAAGAAAAGATGCCAAAGATTTTAGAAGGTGTACCTCACATTGGTATAAAAGAAAAGTTTATAATATTTAAGAAAGGTGATGGAACAGGTGTAATTAATCCAAATCATTTACAAACTTATAGTTCAAGACAAACTAATAATGAAGTGATAATAGATGAATTTTTGAATTGTATTATAAAAATGAATTTACCAATTGATGAAATAGTAAATAAATTTAATCATTGGGAAGTCAAAACAAGTCTTAGCGATTCATTAACTTTATCTGATGATATTATAATTATGAGACACCTTTTATATCGTTTATCTAATAAACATGATTTATCTGTATCGTTCTTTAGAAAATATGGTACAGAAATACATTCTGAAAGGGATAAAATAAATGACCCTTATTTATTAACACGAAAATTAATAAACTCAGACTCAGAATAAAAATTTTATATATAGTAAAAAACTACTATATTTGTAATGATTATTACTAAGTATGACGATTATTTATTAGAACAATTATTAAACGAGTCTATGATGAACGAAAAAATCAGTATGGATAAGATTAACAGTATTGTTAAACAAATCGGTAATAAGAAAGAAGCAATCAAAAACCTTATTAAAAAGTTTAACCAATCTAATAACTTAAATACAAAGAAGTATTTAACGTATATTTTGGTTGCTTTGATTATGAGTAATTTTGCTTTGAATAACAATAAGTGGAAATCATCACACACATATCAACAAACGCTTGATAAAGCAGCAACAGAACTAATTGCTTCTGTTGGGGATAAAGAACTCACAATGGATGATGTGGATGGTATATCAGGTGCTAATCCTTGGACTCCTATGAAAATAATGAGTGCTACACAACTTGGTTTTGTTGATGCTGTGAATGATGTTAAACCTGGTAGATTAGATACAGTTAATTTTGCTAAATATGATAGATTTGATGATGAAATTTTAGCAGCATGTGAAGAACTCAGACTTAAAGGAGAAACCCCTAATCCGAATTTCATAAAAACAATTATGATAATTGAAACAGGTATGAATCCATCTAAAAATAGTTTAGGATTTGAAGGATTTCCACAAACAAAAATCGAATATATTAATGGGTGGAAAGACAAAAAAGGTAAGTTTCATCCAGGAATAAATCAAAAACACGATACTAATTTCACAATAGCTGATATGTATGATGCTGGTGAATCAACCAAATTTATACATTATTATCTTAAAAGTCTTGAAAATAGTAAACATATTAATAGTCCAGAAGATATGTTAATAGCTTATAATTGGGGAAGCGGCAATCTATACAAATATAAAATGGGTAAAAAGAAATTACCCAAACAATCATCCGATTATGTGGATATGTATAATGCGATGACAGATTTTTATCCAGCCGGTACATAAAATAAAAAAGGGAAGATTAACTTCCCTTTTCTTTTTCATAGAATTCGCTGAATTCAAACATAATTTCATCAGCAGAATTATTTAATCCAAATTCACGATAATCTTCAAATGACTTTTGGAAGTTAGTAATCATATTACCTAATTCCTTTCCTGTTAAGTCAGGATAAATGTTCATAATCAAACGACCATTGAATTTTTCATTTAATTCTTGGTTTTCTGCATCTTTCTTTGAAAGTTCTTTAATCCTTTCCAATAGACCCACTTTAGGGAATGACTGGTGGATTAATTCAATATAAGTGGACTTGTCCTTACTAAACTCATAAGTGTCCTTAATTCCCCTGTTTTCTACATATTCGAGGAATTCTTGATATGACTTTCTTTTCTTGTTTCTTTTCCTATCAATATGATTAAGATTTTCCATCAAGAAAATTGAGTAATCAAAATACTTTCCACTAATAATATATTCAAAGATTTCTTTCAAAGTATCAAATCCTGATTGGAATCTTTCATAATCATATCCAAGAAATTCAAAGATTTCTTTGTTATCTGTTGACAATACAATATCATGTGATAACCTACCATTGAAATTTCTGAAAGGATAAATCAAACCATTCCACCCATACTTCAATCCAAACCTATGAGCTGATTTACCCATTAAGTTTCCTGTTGGATCATAGTCAAAGAATTTTATAGCTACATCCCAAATAGATTCCTTAATAGGAATAATATCAATTTGGAATTGGTCATAATCAAAAGAAAAAATAGAACCATTAGTAAAAATTTGTCCAGGTTTAAAATTTGTTTGAACAAAATCTCTAAGGTTAATTCCTTTGTTATGTAGTTCATGTGTAATCTTAATCATAATATCCATGTCACCATGAGTTTCCTTAGTGTGATAAGAAGTTACAATATGAATTTCTGTTCCTAGTCCTTGTTCAAGAATAGGAATAATTTCAGAAGCAATCCTATCGAATTGTTCTGTTGTTTTCCGTTCAGTAATAACTGAGTTAAGTGCATTTCCACCCATAATTAGACGTATTAAATTTTAAAGGAATATTTAACGTAATTCCCTTTAACGTCCACCACCTTAATTTTAAGTTTTAAGGAAACTATCTGTCCGTATAACCTCTATCTGAATAACCGGAACCATTTTGATATTTCTGTACAAAAAGATCGCTTTCAAGTTCACGGTATTTTTCCACAATCAATTTAAGACCTTCATTACTAATCTTATCAAATCGACCAGTTTCAATAAATTTTATATAATCTTCTGCTGTATACATAATATTTTATTTTGATATTCTTTTTAAAATTCTTTTTACTTTTATTATTCTCTCATATGTAGTAAAACTAACTAATGTATTTTCACCATTAATTCTTATTAAAATCCCACCATCTACTGATATGCCTTTTATCATAATACAAAAGTATATAAAAAAATTTAATTATCCAAACCTTGTCTGTGTGAATTATAGTTTAAGAAGAAAACTTCTACACCACCTTCTAATAAAATTTGTCTTGCTCTAAGAAATCCGAAACTTTCACTTCTTGGATCATCCCAATCAGGCTCTTGGTCACAAAATAATCTTTTTATTCCTGCATTAACCACGTTACCGGCACATCTGTCACATATATACCAATTGACATACATATCACAATCCATCGTACTTTTTCCTTGTCTTGCTGCATTAATGATAGCATTTGTTTCGGCGTGAATAACCCATTGATATTTTTCGGGTCTTTGGTGTCTTTCTTCAACATCATCATCAACACCCCTTGGAAACCCATTATAACCTGTTACTACAATGTCTTTTTCTCTTACAATAAGTGCTCCGACTTTACTTGAACGGTCTTTTGACCATTGCGCTACCTCTAAGTCAGCAGTTTTCATAAATCTTAATGCCCATTTTTCTACAAAAGTAATCATATTTAATCTATTTGTTTATAGATTATATGGGCTTTTTAAACGAATGTTTTATTTTTTTTATTTTTAATTTTCTATAAAAATCAATTTTATCTTCGGGTTTTTGAAAATAATACAATTTATTTTTAACCAAACTATATTGTTCTAATTTTATATGCACTCTATCAGTATCTTCGGGTTTGTGTACATTAATAACCATGTGTTTTGAAGTTAGCATATCAACTGATATATTATGTTTTTTATGTATTTCACCCATAGCACAAATAATAGATGATATTATTTCTTCATCTTCATTAAAAGGTACATTTTTCATTGAAGATACATTTCTTGGTGTACCAAATAGACCGTTTTCTTGCCTTTTACTTTTTATTGTATATTGTTCAATTGTCATTATTTCCTTTTTATTCTTTCTAATTTTAAAAGTCTTTCAACAGAAAAAATTTTTTCTTCTATATCTTTATAAGTTGATTCTGCGTGAACTGAAACTGCAAAAAATTTATGTTCATTTAACTTTCTAAGTTTTTCTTCCAAATATAATCTTTTCCTATATCGTTTTAATTGTTTCTGAAACAGTAAAAGAAATATCCCAAAAAATACACAAAGAAGCAATACTTTCCCTTGGTCATAAATATCACATTTATATTTAGTTTTATCATCTAAATAAAGTTTAATCAGATTAGCATTTATTGTTATTAAAAGAATCGCAGATACTCCAAAAATTAGTATAATTGACATTACATTTTGTTTTTTAATTTCTTAATCTTGATAATTCGTTGTCTTAATTCCCAGTATTTCAAATATTCTTCCATTTGTTTTTTCGATAATCTAATATATTCCAAAAATGGAAACATACTATCATCTCTTTTAAACATCCCCAACCCTGGATAATATTCATTTAAATCACAACAAACGCCTGTTCTTTTCGCGATTGATTTAGTTGTTTCCACTAAATCAATTTCTCGGAAATTTGTTTTTTTATCAATAAAATATTTAATGGGAAGTCTTTCTATAATTGTTGGGTTTTCATCCCTGATCCATCCCGAAAAATAGACATCATATTCATATGTGTTATCACCTATCCATTTAAACCCCTTTGGTTTTTTGGATACATTTGACCATTTACTTGACCATATCGTGTGACTATTTTTAGACATTCATTCTATTTTTAATTTGTTTAATCTTACTACTTCTATTTTGTGATATTATAAACTTATGAACTGTTATTGGCATACCACCAGGTCTTTTATTATATTGATATTCTTTTGTATATTTTTTTACATCAACAATATACCCTGTGTATGTATCATCTTTTAAAGTATGCATCACATCTATATGCGATTTCCCTTTAACAATGTAAGGGAAAAAACAAGTTATTTCGCTTGTTTTATTATTTACTTCTACGTAAATATATTTCATTTTTAATTTTCTTTATTATCTTCTTTAATAAATCTTCTTACTGATTCAAATACGTCTTGTAAACTACCAATCTTTCCCAATTCATCAGCAGCATTTTCGAATAACCATTCAGCAAATGATGCCTGATTACCAGTCATTGGTGGAATAGATTTATGTTGTTTCTTATTCCACTCTACCCATTTATGATATCTATCTGTCATCTTTAATTTTATTTAGTTTTCTTCGTCTTAATAATTGATTGAATTCATGCATTAATTCAGGTTCTTCATCTAAAGCGTCCAATATTATCTTCGCACGTTCTTTTTGATCAAACATAGCTTGTTGCCACTTTTCACCACCTTCTAAATCTTGCCAACCTGCTTTAAATGGTTTCATATTATTTATTTATGATTTTATCAATCTTTTCTTTTCTTAGTAATATAGTTCTAATCTTCATATATTCAGTCCAATCTCCTTCATCTTCTAATACATAAAGTGTTTGACCACCTTCATAACAGTAATCCTTATAATAACAATCAACTTCAAGATTTTTATCATCCCATATTAACATACAGTCAAAACCCATCATCCCAATTGACCATTCTTTATCACCAAATAATTCACCGTAATAACAAACGAGTGCATTTACTTTTTTATTAACATTTCTATCGTACCTATTTCGTGGTACGGGATAGGGATAACAAAACATCCTCCAATTCAACATATTTTTTGGAATAGGAAAATACCCATCTTTATCAGGTTTACTATTTAATTTGACTATTTTCATTATAAACTGTCTATAAGTTTCTTTCTTTTTCTTTCAGCACGTTTAATGTGGGTTCGATAATCACTTTTAGTAAGATACCATACCAGTATCACGAAAGTAAGTATCCCACCACCTATTAAAACCGCTGTTGAAAACTGTATTGTTAATAACACCATAAATATAAATTTTAATTAAAACACAAATATAAGAAAAAATACCCATTAAACCAAATCAAATACAATAATTGTTTCGGCAAAACCGTGTATTGGTAAAATACAATAATTAATTTCCCTATTTTCTGAGTTTAATAATTTATTTATTTTAAGTTCTCTATTACTCGGTATTTTTGAATCTGTTATCAAATGATATTTAAAATGTATATCATCTTTTGGTTTTGATATGACATATATTTTATCATCTTCTAATGGATTATAAATTACTTCAAAATTGTGTAGAGTTTTTAAATCTATTTTGTCTTTATATTTCTCCGGTATTATTGCGATGTTTCCTGGACCATTTCTACTATTACTGTATATTTTATTTGATGCCATGAAAATTTTTCCTAAAATATAATTTAAATCTAATAATTTAGATGATTCTATTGTATGTAATATGACATCATAATTTTTACCATACTTGTAGTCTTGTTTAAACCTATCTAAAATAGCTTTAAATATATCAGTAGGATGTGATGATTTTTCAATGTTTTCTTCATATACTTGATTTTCAACTACTTTCATAGTTAATTCTGTCATGGTTTGGGTATCTTCTATACCGTTTAATTGTGCTAACCCACCTAAATCCCATCCCGATTCAGATTCACTCACTTTTGTTTCAATAGCTACAATAGATGCGATTTTGGCTCCCACCATATCATCATATGAATTCCTTGGTATGTAATTTATAATTGGTCTGATAAGTTCTAACATATTAAATGTGATCCTTTTTATAAACATATAGTCTATTTTCCACTATAAGATTAAAATAAAGTACTAAATATGGCTATAATAATAGAAGCACCAAATGAGGTTTATTCATTAAAAAATCACGAAAATATAAAACTGTTTCTTGCCGGTGGAATTACAGATTGTCCGGATTGGCAATCTACTATTATTAATAATCTAATTGATGAACCGAATTTAACCATTTATAATCCACGTAGAGCAGATTTCCCAATAAATGACCCCAATGCTTCAGAAGAACAAATAACATGGGAATATAATCATCTAAAAGAAGCTGATATGATAATCTATTGGTTTTCTAAGGGGTCTATAAACCCAATCGTATTATATGAATTAGGTAAGTGGGGAACTTCGATAGATAAACCTATTTATATTGGAATTGATAAGGATTATACAAGAAGTGTTGATGTAGAAATTCAAACAAAGTTAGCAAATCCACACACAAAAATAGTCTATTCATTAGACGAATTATCTGAAATAGTAAAAGAAAAATTATTAATAAAAACAAATTAAATATATGAAAAGTAAACTTATCAGATATTTCGGCGGAAAAGGAGGGAAACTATTAACTGAAATCAAACAGTTTATACCCAAAGACTACAAAACATATGTAGAACCGTTTGGTGGTTCAGCTACAGTTTTATTTTCACAACAAGCCCCTATTGAAATTTATAATGATAAATATGAAAATGTATATTCATTATTTAAGGTTATATCTGGCAAAGATTCGTATCTTCGATTAAAAGAAAAACTTGATATAACTCCATATTCTGAACAAATATTTAAAGAATTTCGTCAAAATTTAAAATCTGATAACCTTTCATTAGAAGATAGAGCCTATTATTATTTTTATGTAAATAGGACGAGTATGAACGGTATTGGTGGGTTTTCTACAAATATTTATGTTAGAAGAAATGTTAGTAAATCTACATCTGATTATTTATCATCCATTGATGGTTTAAAATATTATAATGAAAGACTTTCAAATGTTATAATTATAAATAAGGATGCTATTGATGTCATTGATAAATATGATGCGAAAGATACTTTTTTATATCTTGATCCACCTTATGTACATTCAACAAGATCAGAAACGAGATATAATTGTGATATGGCAGACGAAGAACATACTGAATTATTAAATAATGTCTTAAAATGTAAATCAAAGATATTGATTAGTGGTTATGATAATGATTTATATAATATATTAGTAGATAATGGATGGAATAAATATAATTATGATGTTAACACAATGAGTGGGAATTACAAAAAGAAAACTAAAACTGAAACTTTGTGGTATAATTATGAAGTTTAATCTTCTTTACGTCTAACATAAATATGACCTATGTGTGTATTATAAATAGATATATCATCTGCATGAATCGGTACACCTTCTCTTGTTACAGTTTCTAAATTCAAATCATTTATTATATCAAGATAATCATCATATCCTTCTGGAAATTTTACAGATAAAATTATTTGAGGTTCGAATTGTAATGTACCGTTTATTTTGAGCTTAGCTTCTTCTAAATTATCACCATTAATAGAAACATTCATAGGTGAATTACCTTTTTCATAATAACTTATTTCGTCTTTTGTTTTATCAATTGATTTTTGTTTTTCTTTTTCTTGATTGATAAAAATAAATTCTTCATATAGTTTAAGATGTTCCATAGAAGTGTATATATTAAAAAAAGACCAGAATAATCTGATCTTTTTGATTAATTATCTATCATCTACTGGAATTTTCTTTCTTGTTGTCTTTTCAATGGGTTTCTTTTTCTTTATTACTTCATCTTTCGGTTCTGCCACAATTAATTTCTTATCTATATCTCCCACAGTTGGCTTTTCATCTCCACTATCTGATAAGAAACTTCTTCTTTGTATCTTATTAATCACATAACTTCTCTTATACTTACTTAAAACCAATTCTTTATCTTGGTGGTATTTTATAGCATCTTTCTTTTTCTCCCACACCGTTGATGGTAAAAAACCATCATACCCATCAATTTCATAAAGAATAAAATAATCGCCCTTTAAGTGAGAACGAGCCATCATTGAAATAGAATTCATATTCCAAAATTCATAAGGGGTATAAAGAAATATCGTATTTTCATATATGTGAATATACAAGGGGTTTCTTTTGTCATCAAACATAAAGTATTTCAGTGCAATTATTAGATTATCATAATTGCCTGTTTTACCGAAAACTTGTAAAATATACGTTTTTAAATTCATATCTTCTCCCATGATTACTTTTTATTTAGTTGTTCATCGAAATATTTATTTGTTTTTTTATATTGTTCAAAGAAAAATTTATTTGCTTCGTGACACTTATCAAATATTGTATCAAGATCAAGAATCGCTTTTGTATTTTCTTTAAATACATTTTGTTTTGATATATAATCTGCTACATCAAATGTTCCAGCTAAATATCCCATTTCATAAAAATGAGATAGTGATATAAATGACCCATCAGCTAATTCAACTACATCAGGTGGTAGATTATATTCTTCTACTAATTCATCTTTGCTCGGGATTATTATTAACACCAAAAGTGCAATTAGTAATACACCAGCTAATCCCCAAACTATTTTTTTCTTATTCATTATTATGATTTTTAAGTGTTTGTTTTTCTTCATCTGTTAAACTATCTATTCCACTATCATTAATCTTATTGAGAATTTCATCAATTGTTATTTCAATTTTTTTCGGGGTTATTATTTCTTCTAACATTTCTATCTTATCCAATTCTTTTCTGAATTTCTTTACGTCTTTGTAGTATTCCATAGACCTTTTTATATCAGCCCAAAAATCAGGGTTCATGACACCATTATACCCATTCAGGTATATGTGCATAAATGTCGATTTTTTAAGAGAATTTGATACTATTAATGAAATTTTTTCGTGAGTCCATTTTGTTATATCATCTTTCCAAATAATATAAATATCAAATTTATTAGCAACGATAAAATAAAGATATTTATCTACATCAATTGTTTCAAGCATGTAATACTCCAAATCTTCTAAAAGTCTTTGTACTTCTTCACCTTCTTTCCTATAAAGTCTTAATAGAGTGAGAGTATAATCTTTCAAACTAAACTTTGTCATTTTTTAAAATTTAATAATTAAAAAAGTTGTTCATATCTTATATGCATTAAATATCAATAAGTTTTTACAAATATAAGAAAACTTTATTAGTAATAAAAGATATATTAAAGATAATTTAATACAATAATATAATGGAAGATAACATTTACAAACGAATTGTTGATAAGTGGGGCGTTGAGTCTCAATTGAATATGGTCATTGAAGAAGTCGGTGAGCTTTTACAAGCTATATCCAAGTTTAATAGAGCAAAAGACAAAGATATAGAAACACAAGTTGAAGCTTATCGCCATCTTTGTGAAGAAATAGCTGATGTAATAAATATGACAAATCAAATGAGAGAAATGTTTGATTCTGAACTCATTGATAAATATATTAAAGAAAAATTAGAAAGAATTTCTAAGAAATTAGATGATGATTAGAAAGAAATACCCAGAAGGTGAAATAAAGAAATATGGAATTTGGATAACATATCTTATTAGTCCACTATCATTTCATAAAGTGGTTAGTATTCATTTTAAAGGAAATATACAAGAAACAATAACTAAGGAATTTGATAAAGATAGAACAGATGAAGATGTAAATAATTTTATAGACGATGCAATAAGAGATAAAATACTTAAATATAGAAAAGAAAAATTAAATAAAATAATAAAACGAAATGAAAACTTTTACACTCCATAAAGAAGAATTGAAAAAAATAGATAAGTGGAAAAGAGAACAAGAAGCAAGAGATAAATCTAATTTTGTTTCAGGTGAAAGATGGACATATATGTTTACCCCTGGTGGATTAGGTACAATTATAGAAGTTAGGGATAACATATTAAACGAAACAAAAGATTTTACTAATTATGACTATTTTGGATAAAAATTATGATAACATCAAATTATACATTAACAAGAGTACATATTTATAAAGCTATTAAAGAATATAAAGGTGATAACTTAGTAGATGATTTGACATGGTGTTTATATAAAAATGATATAAAGTTATTAAATAATAATAGTTCCCCATTATCATTAAAAGATTACATTAATGATTTATGTCTTACACCGTTTGGAGAAGAAATAATGGAAAAATATAAACAACAAGCATTAAATCATTTAAGATGTTTTAAAACTTTACGATTAAAAAACAAAAGTAAAAATAAATAAGATGGAAAATATTTATACTTATAGAAAAGAAATGAAATTTGATTTGATTTGTCATACATCACTCGGTGATCCAACTGATGAACACGGGAGATATTATGAGAAAGGTAAAACATATATCGCTAAAGTAGAACCAAAATTAGATTGTACTTTAATTTGGGTTAGTTACAATGAAGGATTTGGTGGTAGATTTGCGGTAGTTAATAATATTTATGTCAAAGGAAAACCACATTGGGATAATTTTAAAAAGTTTTTCCATTGCCCTCTTGAAATAGAACGGAAGAATAAAATTGAAAAAATAATAAGTAGGTAATGGAAATAATCGGATGGATAGCAACTATATTATCAATAATTGGTATCGTATTAAATGCTAAAAAACTAATATCATGTTGGCCTGTTTGGTTGGTTAGTAATGTGTTATGGATAATATACTTCATTAATATGTGGAATCCACAATCATTAATATTATGGATTGTGTTTTTTATGTTCAATATCTATGGGTGGGTACAATGGAGAAAAGATAAAAAACCAAAAAGAATTGGAACTGAATGGGTTAATAACCAAACATTTGGTCCACATAAAAATAAAAGATGAATATGACAACAAAAGAAATATTAACAAGTAAGTTTGAACATCAGAAGAAAAATTTTAATATTTATGATGATTTAGATAATCTAATTAAATCATTTATAATACAATTAAACGAACACCCCGATATAGTAACACATTATAGTTGTGAAGGTATTAGTTCACCACTTGAACTAGGAGAAGAAGATTCACATTCGGTTTGGGGGTATTTTGGAATGAATGTTAGTGAAAGATATTGGGATTATTTTTGGTCAAATGTAGTACCAGATTTAATATCAAGTACAGATATTAAATTGTCAACTAACTCATTTAATGAAGCGTTTTTCTTTCACGCAATTAGTTTAGATAATAAATATGAATTTTGGAATACGATGTTTAGAGTGTTTAAAGAACACGGTATAATAAAATCGCTGGTGTATGAAGAAAATTAAAGAATATTTAGATGAAATATGTGGAGTCGATGAAAATTCTGTTATCAGATTGAAAGATAATGGACATTATGAATGTTTTGGTCATTGGGTTTACCCTAAAAATTACAATGGTGTTGGTTTAAGAGATTGGGGGAAAATGACTGATGAAGAAAGAAATATTACACCCGATCATATGATAATATCTATAAACAACGAAAAAGTTATAGTGGGGAATATGTCAGTAAATAATAAATGGAGTATTTATAATTATCTAGATGTATATGAACACTTACCAAGGGGTGAACCAGATGAAAACGGATATTATCAAAGAAGTACAGAAGAAGAGGTAATAAGATATATTGATTCATATTATAGTCAAATGGATCATCGTGATAAAAAACTTAAAAAAATAGTTTCTAAGATAAATGAATAATCAACTAATATTTAATTTTGTTTCTGAATGTAAAGAGAAATTATTTGTAGATGTGGATAAACTTGAAGTCATTGATGTTCATATTACAAAAGATGTTGGGAAGGTTTTGATATTAATGGTCACATTAAAAACAGAAGATGGTAGAAAAATAAATGTTGGTGTTAGTGTTCATAAAGAAACGGCATATAATTATTCAAGAAGTAAATTGTTGAAAAAAATAATAGAAAAAACAAAATGCAATACAACGTAGAAGTAAAAGTATTTAACAAAGGTAATCAGATATTACCACAATATGAAAGTCCAAATTCAGCAGGATTTGACTTTAAAGCGTGTTTTAAAGAAAAACAAAGTGAAGATGATTTCTTAGGAAATGATGGATATGAATACGATAATAAAAATAAAGAATTAACCTTATTCGCTGAAGGTGGTAGAGTGTTGATACCTACGGGTTTACATATAGCTTTACCAGAAGGATACGAATTACAAGTTCGACCTAGAAGTGGATTAGCTCTTAAAAAAGGAATTAGTGTTGTTAATTCACCTGGCACAATTGATTGTTATTCTGAATCATCAAAAATTACTACAACTAACGGTGAAAAGTTGACAAACGAATTACATATTGGTGATTCTATATTATCTTTTAATGAAGATAATGGTAAAATTGAAAAAGATATTATTGTTTGTATAAAAGATACAGGTATTCAAGAAGTATATAAAATAGAAACTGAAAATGGGATATTGGAAGTAACACCCAATACGTTAATTTATACAACAAACGGTATTAAAAAAGCTTATGATTTGGATGAAAATGATGAAATTATAATAGAATAATTTCACCCCGATAATCTTTATATATAGAAAAAAAGATTATCGGAGTTATGATTAAATGTAAAATTTGCGGATATGAAGTAAAATATAGATTAATAGAACATATTATTAAAACACATAATATGACTATTGATGAATACAAAAAACAATATGGTGATGTAGTATCTAATGAATATAAAGAAAAAGTTAGCGAAAAATCTAAAGAAAAATGGAAAGATGTTAATTATAAAAATAAAACAATAGAATCAAGAAAATGGATTTATAATGATGATGAAATACAACATCGTAGAAAACAATCAATAATAAAATATTATGATAATGGTGGTAAAGTTTGGAATAATGGTTTAACAAAAGAAACAGACGAAAGATTAAAATCAATTGGTTTAAAAAATAAAAAACATTTAACAGGTAGAACTAAAGAAAATTATGAATATTTATTAAAACACAGTATTAGAATGAAAGAGTTATGGAAAAAATCTAATCTTAAATACACATGGGAAAATATTCAAAATGATAATAAATTAAAAGAAGAATGGAAAAATAAAATATCAAATACATTAACACAAAAAATAATAAATGGTGGAATAAATACACATAGTAATTATAATAATGGGTGGTACAAAAACGAAAAAGGAAAATTTTGGTATGCTAGTTCTTTAGAATATGAAGCTATGGTTCTTTTTGATAAATATAAAATAAATTGGACAACCAACACTATAAAAATAAGATATAAGGATACTAAAGGAAATAAACATTATTATATACCTGATTTTGAAATAGAATTAAATAACAGAAAAATTATCATAGAAATGAAAGGTTGGGATTGGGATGGATTAACTGATATTAAAGAGAAATTCACAAAAAAATTATACGAATATTATATATTCTATAATATTAAAAATTTAAAAAAATTTATAGAAAAATATGAAAACAACAAAGATTAAAAGAATCAAAAAAGGAATTAATAAACAAACATATGATATAACAGTAGAAAAAAATCACAATTTTTTTTGTAATAATCATTTAATTCATAACTGTGACTATCGTGGAGAAATAGGTATTATCCTTATTAATACTGATCCAGATAATGATGTTGTTATTAAAGATGGTGAAAGAATAGCACAAGGAGTATTAAAAATATGTGAACAAATAAAATGGGATATCGTTGACACCCTTGAAGATTTAGGTGATACTACAAGAGGTCAAGGGGGGTTTGGACACACAGGAACAAAATAAAATATGGAACCAAAACAAGTAATAATAATTAGAACTGATACTGATCCTAAAATGAGAAAGGGGAAAATGGTGAGTCAAGGCGGACATGCTTCTTTAGCAAATGTCTTAGAATTATTGTGTGGTAAATACGGTGATAGAAATTGGATAATAAACGAAGAAAAAAGAACAGTCACAATTAATGTCGAAATAGATATGGATTCCCCTTTTTATATTTGGATATCCAATATATTTAAAAAGATTGTTTTAAAAGGAACAAAATCAGATTTGATTGAATGTTATCAAAAAGCTAAAAAAGAAGGATTAACCTGTTCTTTAATTGAAGATAAAGGATTAACTGAATTTGGTGGTAAAATAACATTAACTGCTGTCGCTATTGGTCCAGATGACCCAGAAAAAATTGATAAAATAACAGGACATTTAGAATTATTATAATATAAGATATGGAAAAAGATAATTTACCGAAAACATTAGATGAAACCTTTGTTTTTCTTGAAAAAGAAAAATTTGGTGGTTTAATAGAATGGTTAGCAGAAGATGTACAAACCGCATTGGGATTAGCACATAGCGCTCTTGGCCATTGGATTCGTAATAACTTTAAGTTATGGGAAGAAGCGAATGAATTAAAACAATGGTTTATTGATAATTATTTTCTTGACCATCCAGATGATATATCAAGTTTAATATTAATAAATTTTCATCAAAGAAAAAATGGAATACTACCGAATTTATCAGTATACGCAAACAGATATCATAAACATTGGGAACAAGTTATTCCTGATTACAAATTGAAGTTACGAAAATTTAAATTGAATAAATTATGCCCCAATCTAAAATAGTATTCAAACCCGGTGAAATAATAGTTTGTATTGATATATCAAACAAATCATTCAGGGGGTATAAAAAGAAACCAATTAAAACAGTAACAAAGTTTCACAAATATACCGTTGTGGAAAAATCTAACCCATATAACGATTCGGTTTTTCTTATAAATGATTTAGGAGAAAAAAAATCCTACTCCACAAGAAGGTTCGTATCTATAAATAAATTTAGAGGACCTAAACTCGAAAGATTAAAGAAGAAAATACGAGATAAAAATATAAAGTTTTTCACAGAATAAAAATGATTGATATAGACAAATATAAAAATAGTGGATTGTTTAGAGATGAACATAAACTTATTGAGTTTTATAAACTAAATAAGAAGAAGAAACGGTTATCAAGATTAAAAAAACGTATTAAAAGTAAAAAGAAAAGGAGACAATATTATGAGAAATTATACCGAAATATCAAAAGATAAGTTCCTTAAAGAAGTTAAGGTTATTATGGATCATGAAGAATATCCATACGTACTTCCTAAGAAAATCAGTAAAGATATCAGTAAGGTATCCTTTGATTTTGAAAACTATACTGACTTTAACGAGAAATATGGGTTTGGATATCCAGTAGGGTATAAAGAACTATCTCCTGGGTTTCACACATTCTTTGTGAACGCTGGTGGTGATTGGGAACATCCCATCTGTTTCATCCTTTATTGGGGTGACGGTATATTAAGAGGTTATGTTCCTAAAGACGGGAACGCATGGGATAAGAAAGAAAAACGTGCGTACGATGATGGTGAGGAACATAATGAAGAAATAAATGATAATAAAATATTTAACGATATTGTTAAACATATTGTAAAAAAGTAAAATAAATATTAAAAATAAAGAAAATTATTATGAAAAATCTTACACACAAAGAGTACATTGAATTAAAGAGAAAAGCTGACAAGTGGGATGCATTGGATAAAAAAATCGGTGAAATGTATTACGATGAAAATGGAAATGAATTAGATGCTGATGAAGGCGGAGATTTATGTGATATCGGTGAAGTGGCTGCTATGGCGTTTAAATATTTATAAGATATAGATATGAACAAATCTTATTTAAGTAATGACGGAGAATTTATAGAATATGGTGCATATCATACCATCATTTTACATAGTAAAGTAAAACAAAGAGCTTTAAAAATTAAGAAAATATTAGATGAAAGAAATAAAAGGTGATTTAATATCACTCGCAAAAGAAGGTGAATTCGATATAATTGTACAAGGATGTAATTGTTTCTGTACAATGGGGAAAGGTCTTGCGCCACAAATAAAAGAAACATTTCCTGGTGCATGGAAAGCTGATTTAGCAACCATAAAGGGTGATATGAAAAAATTAGGTAATTATTCTTATTCCTATGAAAAAGTAAAAGACGGTAAACTTCTTGTAGTTATTAATGCTTATACTCAATATAGATATAATAAAAAGGGAGAGAAAAACCTTCATTTAGATTACGATGCGTTAACAATCGTCTTAAAGAAAATTAATAGTGTATTTGCGGGTAAATCAATCGGTGTACCTTTAATTGGTGCTGGTTTGGCTGGTGGGAATTGGGCAAGAATAAGAATTACAATAATTGAACAATTAAAAGATATGGATGTAACAATCGTCTATTACGAAAAATAAAAAGGAGAAAAGACATGAGATTTGATTACGATGACATTAATTTGGTACAACGATATAGTACGGTAGATAGTAGAAGTGAATGTGACACTACAATCCAATTTGGAGAACATACATTTAAAAATTGTGTTATTCCCGCTAACATGGAATCTGTTATTAATGAAGAATTAGCAGTGAAATTAGCAAAAGGCGGATATTTTTATGTAATGCATAGATTCGATGTTGATAACATTGAATTTAGTAGGATGATGAAAAAGAAAGGATTAATATCATCTATTTCGATTGGTGTTAATCAAGATGCTTATGAATTAATTGATCAATTTTATAATGATGGATCATATTCAGAAACTTTAGTTCCTGACTATATCACAATTGATATTGCTCATGGACATTGTAGAAAAATGAAAAAGATGATCAAATATATTAAAGAAAAATTACCCAATGTATTTCTTATTGCTGGCAATGTTGGAACAATTGATGCTACAGTAGATTTGGATAATTGGGGAGCAGACGCAATAAAAGTAGGAATTGGACCAGGAAGTGCTTGTACTACATACCCAACAACAGGTTTTGGTAGTAGAAATATTCAAGCATCAGTAGTACACGAATGTTCATTGGTAACAAAGAAACATATTATAGCTGATGGTGGAATAAAATCACCGGCTGATATTTCAAAATCAATTGTATTGGGAGCAAGTATGTGTATGGTGGGTGGAATGTTATCATCTTTTATTGATTCACCAGGTAGAACCATTGAACAAGATGGTAGAAAATATAAAGAATTTTATGGTAGTGCTTCAGCTAACCAATCCAAGAAAAGTAAAAGAATTGAAGGTACAGTAAAATTAAATTTAATGAAAAATTATACTATGTTAGATTATATGGATTATATATCAGAATGTTTAGAAAGTGCTATTTCCTATGGGGGTGGAACCAAACTCGATGATTTGCATTCAGTAAAATGGATTTAAAAAATAATTAAAAAATTATGAAAAATTATAGAGTAGTTAAAGTGAAAGTTGAAAGTGGCGACATTAAATATGTACCACAATTTACATTTAAAAAAGTGGAAACAGTTAAAAAATGGAAATTCTTTTCTTATCTTATAAATAAGAATGTAGATGAATGGAAACCGTTATGGAAAGTAGTAGAAGGGAGTGATGAACTTATACCATGTTTTTATAATACTGAAAAAAAAGCATGGAATAGGATAGATGAATCTAAAGATAATTATAAAACATCTATACAGTCATATGAAATTCTAGAAATTAAAAATGAAGGATAAATTGCATTGGAAAATATTAAGATGGAAACAAAAGATAGGGGAAACACTACCTGCTGATAATATTATGCCTTTTGAAGAATATAAAAATGTGTTTAATGAAAGGTGTGAATGTGCAACCCCATATTATATTAAACAACCATTGGGTCATATCGAACACCTTCCAAGATATTATGACGAATTTTGTTATAAGTGTTTAAATTGTGAGTGGAAAAGCATAATATTAAAAACAAGAACATTATAATGAATAGTGTATTACAAAAACATTTAATAAAGAAATATCATATTTTCTTTGATTATATTAAAAAAGATAAGGGTGATATAATGTTGCCTATTTATTTTGGGTTTGAATGTGGTGATGGATGGTATCATATATTAGATACTTTAATGAGTAGTATCAAACATCACCAAAAATATAAAAAAATTGAACCGATTAAAATAAAACAAATTAAAGAAAAATTTGGAACATTATCATTTTATTATACGGGTGGAGATGAATACATACACGGATTGGTTTCAATGGCAACTAGTATGTCTGCTGTAACTTGCGAAGATTGTGGAACAACGGAAGGAGTTGGTGTTACCGAAAGAAGATGGATACATGTGTGTTGTAAAGATTGTTTTAATAAGAACGATAGACTTAATGATTTAAAATGGGGTGCTAATAGCAACGCAAGAATAATAAAAATTTCTAAATTATTAAAAAATGCACGAAGATAGAATATACAAAGGTAAACTATTTGATTTGATTTGTGATAATTGTTGTGATTATTGGACAAAAAGAAAAAATATAAAATTTTTAAAACTGAGTGGTGATATGATATTAGTTTATACAGATCAAGGAAAAACAATTATGTTTGACAAATATGATATCCGAAGATGGAGAATCGAATATATAAAAAATAAACTACAAAATAATGGATAAAGAACCACAAAGAACCGAAATATTTGCTGATCTTGAACAAAAAGCACGAAACGGTGACAAAGACGCACGAAGGTTACTCGATAAAATCCATAACGGAGAAGATTTTTATATCGGTAAAAGAAAATATCGAATAGTTAGTAAATAATTATTCACTAATTTCTTTATTAGTTAAAAGTCCTAATTCTTTTTCTTTTTCAAGTGACGATTGATGACTTGCCCAAAAATTTTCACCCCTTTTCATCATTTCGCATTCATGTATTTCGTGAACAATACAACTAGTTAGGTAGTCTTTTGATGCTTTTTTACCATTTAGCTTATATTCACCTACCCATATTTCATCAATTGGTATAAATTCATGTACTACACCATGTCCACCATGACCAAAAATAATACTTAGATTATTCCTAACCCATTCACCATCTACAACAAAAACTTTATAACCGTCCTTTTCTTCTTTGAAATTTTTCCAATCACCGGACAATTTGAAATCTTTATCTTTATTTTTATACCTACGTTGTACATTATCTTCTATATCAGACCAAGATAATTTTCTATCATCTTTTTTTATTTGTTTCTTATTTTCATTAAGAAAATGGTTATAGTTTTTCATGTATAATTATATTTTTGTATAAGTATATATTAAACTTTAAAAAAATTATTATATTATTTTATCTTATAAATTACACAGAAATTTTGTTGCTTACAAGATTCAACTACATTTTGATACTGTTCTTTAATTAACTCAGGATCAATTCTTTGGGTATAATCTTTTAATAATACCTTTTTCATTAATTTATAATTTATATCTCTTGGGTTTCCCTTATAAAGAATTTTATCGGTTTTTGAATTTAAAATCATCGAAAGAATCATTTCTTGCAGCTCTCTCTTCGTCTTAAATGTCTGATAAATAACATTCTCTTTCAATTCTATTTGCATTAATAGTGGATTGTTTTTTAATATATAGTGTTAACAATAAAAAAAGTTGTTTCGCAAAACTTTAGATTTTTATATATAACTAAAAAATAGTTAAAACTTAAACAATTATTGATGTCTATCACTAGCAAATTATTATTTTTTAATAAAGAGGGTTATCCTTATAATTTTACTTTTAATAATAATATTTGGAACGGAAAATTATTCTTTGATCCAGGTAGTACTGATATATTTAAGAGTGAATCAATATACTTATTAGAAGAAGTTGATCCAATTGAATATACTGATATATTTGATATAGTAAATGATGAACTTTATAATGATAGTGGAATGACTATTTCACCATTTACTTATAAAGATGTTGTAGTTAATAATATTAAAGCCGTAAATCAAAGTGATAAGTTTTACACTAAATGGATAATAGGTGATAAATTAAATTCAAAATTTCCCGCAAAAACTGTTATATCATTTGAAGGAAATGTAGTATCAATAGGAATGGGAGCAACTGACTTTACATCCGATCAATACTTCGTGGTTTTACAAACTAAGAAAAATGCAATAATGATTGCAACTCTTACATCAAATGATCAATACAATCTTATTTATAATCCATTACTTGACGATTTAACAATTACATCACACAGAACAATATCTTTCCCAGATTTTGAAAGAGATTTACCTTCACAATTCTTTCCTGGTTATGATATGAAATTGTCGTTAGTAGGAAGTAAAGATAACGATGGTGTATATGAAATAGAAAAAACTGGTCTAACTTACACAAGTATATTTGATTATGACTTAACTGGATTAACATCTACCGACATGTTCCGTATTGATTTAGAATTACTTACAGAAAGACCTTTGGTTTATTCTGGTGAGTTTGATTTGGATTTAGACGGATCGACATTAACTGCTACTTTTGTAGATGGTGCTACATCATCCTTATCAGTAGGAACTAGATTTATAGTAGAGGATGCTGACGGAAATCATTTATACAATAGTAATGAATATGTAATTGATTCTTTTGTAAAGAACTTATATTTAGGAGAGTACCCCATCATATTATCAGCAGTAACATTTGTTGATGATGATAGTAAAGTATTTATAAAAAATCAATTAATATATGATCAAAATTATTTTCAAATTGACGAAAATGATGATATATTAATTTTCCATTGGAATTATCCTTATAACGTAGCAGTTAGTGGAGCAACAAATAAATATAAGAACAGTAACATAACAAGAAGGGTTACAAATATAGAACCCCACCCGTCACTTGTAAATTTATCAGGTCAAACAATGTATATCGCTCAACTTAATAAACGAGTTTATGATGACATAGATGATTATAAAATATACAAAGTATTAAGTAAATACGAACAGAATGTAGCCA
>Ga0307376_10001499_pt1 | contig 24947 bp, 20 predicted proteins | sample TR2MG_FD_202536 | JGI IMG/M metagenome (GOLD analysis project Ga0307376, IMG submission 202536) | Soil microbial communities from Risofladan, Vaasa, Finland - TR-2 | ecosystem: Environmental > Terrestrial > Soil > Coastal area > Acid sulfate soil | place: Finland: Risofladan, Vaasa | collected...
GCCATGTTTGAGAAAATCCTGCTTGCGGTGGATGGATCCGAACACGCTCTCCACGCAGCCGAGATCGCCGGGAACCTGGCGCGCTCGGAGGCTTCGAGCTCGCTGCGCGTGATCGCCGTGTACGAGAGCGTCCCCGAGTACCTGGGCGAGCCGAACGCTCAGGCGCTGATCGACGCGCACATGCTGCGGGCCGAGACGATCCTGACGGAGGCGGTGAAAAAGGTCGGCGAGATTCCGGGCTCGATCGAGACCGAGGTGCTCTCGGGCTCGCCGGCCGAGGTCATCATAGCCGTGGCCTCGGCCGAGAACTCCGACCTGATCGTGATGGGCTCGCGGGGCCTGGGCCGGCTGTCCGGGCTGCTCATCGGGAGCCACAGCCAGAAGGTGGTCGGCCACGCTCCGTGCCCCGTGCTCATCGTGCGCTGACCTCGGCTTCGGCGCCGGGGCTCGGGGCCGCGAGCCGCCGGCGCTTGAGGGCCGCGAGGGCCAGGATTCCGGCGGCGCCGAGGGGTAGGAAGGCGGCCACGACGCGGACGCGGATGAGGCCGTCGGCGTCGAAGGCCCAGGGCAGGAGGGCGTGGTCGTCGAGGTTGGCCAGGACGACGATCGCCCCGTTGTAGAGGAAGTGCACGAGGCTGCCGGCCCAGATGCTGCCTCCGGCGTCGAAGACGTAGGCGAGGTAGATGCCGATGACCAGGAGGGCGCCGAGGCCTATGTAGTTCTGGTGCACGAGAGCGAAGAAACCGCCCGAAAGTATCCAGGACCAGGGGCTTTTGAGGCCTCGGCTGAGCGTGCCCTGGAGGTAGCCCCGGAAGAGGAACTCCTCGAAGAGGGCGGGGGTCAGGCAGATGGCCGCGACGACGAGGGCCCAGGCGCCGGGGCTCTGCGCGCGCACGAGGCCGCCGCTCGACCGCTCCAGTTCCCGCAGGAAGGGGAAGGCCCGCGAGAAGATGTCGCCGGCGAAGAGGGCCAGGGGAAAGAGGCCCACGGCTCCGAGGACGGCGAGGGGCAGGGCTGCGGGCTTGGGCAGTCCGAGGCGGAAGCGCTTGCGCGTCGAGCCGCCGTGCCAGCGGCGGAAGAGCAGGTAGGTGCCCAGCCCGAAGAAGAGGAACTCGAAGGCCATGGTAAGCACGAGGATGGGCGAGCGGTAGCGGTCGAGGATCCCGTGGCGCAGCTGGATCCAGTCGCCCGAGCTGAAGCCGCGCATGTCGCCCAGCATGTAGGCCAGGAGCACGATGTTGCCCGCCAGGGAATAGAGGGCCACGATGAGGGTCGTCGCGATGAGGGAGCCCAGGACGGGGCTCCGGCCTTCGCGCTCCCAGAAGCCGGGCTCAGGCACGATCGCCGCCCGGGCTCGGCTCCTCGGAGTCGGGCCGGCTCTCGGAGTCGGCGCGGCTCTCGGAGTCGGCGCGGCTCTCGTGGGGCGCCGCGAGGGGTTCGGCGGGGGCCGAGGCTTCGGGCGGGGCGGAGGGCTCGGCCGCAGCGGGCGGGGGCTCGACCGCAGCCTCGATCTCGCCCGCGCGGATCCGCAGGTCGGTATGGAGGAGGGTGAGGAAGGCCGGCCAGAGGCTGCCTTTGATGATGCCCGCCAGGAGCATGGAGAGTCCGGCGCCCCAGCCGAGCGAGGTCATGAAGGCGGCGACGGTGTCGGGCGAGGGCTTCTCGCCGGCGATCGTGGAGCGCATGAGGGTGAAATACCCCGGCATGGCCACGGCGAAGGTGAAGGGTCCGGTGACTATGCCGAGGCCGAAGCTGATCACGAGCGACACGATGAACATGACGCCGAAGATCCGCCAGGGCCGGCCGCGCGAGAGGTCGAGGGAGCGTCCTATGCCCGAGAAGGAATTGGCGCGCTCGAGGACGGCCGCGGGAGCGCAGACGCAGGTCCTGACGCGCAGCCACCAGACGACGGCCATGGCCGCCGCCATCGAGGCCAGGTAGAGGCCGACGACCTTGAGCACGAAGGCCGGGGCCAGGCCCGAGGCGAGGCCAGGGGCCGCGTGCGGCCCGCCCGAACGCGCAAGATCGCCCAACGCGCCGAAGGCCAGGGGCAGGGACAGGACCGACACGAGCGCCACGACGATGCCTGCGGCTATGGAGCCCAGGGCGGCGTCCTGGACGGCCACCCTGATCCAGGACTGCCTGAAGGCCTGGATCAGCAGTTCGGGGAAGCTCGGGCCGCGTCCCTCGACGAGGGCGCCGGTCTGGGCGCAGACGAAGGCCTTCTGGAAAGCCTGGCCCAGGAACAAGAGGAGCGTGGCCGCGGCGATGAGGAAGAGGAGCGGACCGAAGCCCGACAGGGCGCGCGCCGCTCCCTCTCCGGGCGAGATCGGATCGGCCGCGATGCCCCTGAGCCAGGACGCCATCGAGGCTATGACCGCCATCCAGGCCGCCACGCCCGGGAGGAGGGCGAGGACCGAGACGGGCAGGGCCCGTTTCCAGAGCCTGGGAACGAGCATGAACGTGTCGTTGAGGAAATCGCCGAGGGAATGCGGCTTGAGCAGTTTCGTTCCCATCATCACCTCCGGGCGGGAGAGAAAAGTATAGTCGCGCCGGAGCGGCAAGGCAAGCGGCCCGATTTTCCCCGGCGCGGCCTTGCAGGAGTGATTAAATTATCCATACTTGAACCTGCCGCGTTGCGGCGCCGACGCCGGGCGTCGGCCATCTCGCTCGAGTTTTAAGGGGTTCGCCATGGATTATTCCAGCCAGACCGCCGACGCCATGCGCGCGTTCACGGTGCTGTACCCGATCATGGGCGTCGTGACCATCGTCGGGATCGTCGCCATGTGGAAGCTGTTCCTGAAGGCCGGGCAGCCCGGATGGGCGGCCATCATCCCCATCTACAACCTGCTGGTGTTCCTGCGGGTCGTCAACCGGCCCTGGTGGTGGATTCTGCTCATGCTCATCCCCATCGTGAACATCGTGCTCGGCATCATCGTCATCTTCGACCTGGGCAAGTCCTTCGGCAAGGGAGGCGCCTGGAGCTTCTTCCTTCTCCTCATCCTGAGCCTCATCGGCTGCCTCATCCTGGCCTTCGGCAAGAGCGAGTATCGGAAGATAGAGCGCCCGCGGGCCGCTGCAGCGGCCTAGCCGAGCTTCGCCGGACCGGACCGCACTGGACCGCGCCGACCTGGACCGACCTGGACCGCGCCGGACCGCGCGAGAAGCCGCCCAGGGAACCGGCTTCGGCCCGAGGAGTCTCGGGCGCTTCGTGGTCGTCGATGATCGCGGAAGCGAGCGGCTCAGGGGGGCGAGCGGCGCGGCTGAAGTGCGAAACGCAGCCACTTCCGGCGGCAGTCGCATGGGGTGATGCCCATGCGGCTGCCGCTCTTTTTTGCGATTATCGGCCGCATTGCCGATATAGTTAATTTAGTATCTATATAACAAGCCGTTTCTCCTTCGGTTTCGTCCTATCTGTATAGATCCATTAAAATCGATACTTTTTTCTTGACAAATAGCCAGACTGGAGGATACTCGCCTTAGGGCCGGATCAGTGTGACTTCGGTCACACAAAGACGGGCATTCGGCGCGGCGTCTAGCTTCGGCCTCCGCCGCGCGCGACCACGGCATCCGAATCGGTCATAGGAGGCAGCATGTCATCGACAGCGACGGCCAAGCGGCGAGAAGTGAGTCTCCCCGAAGTCATCGAGAAGCACAGCGGCAAGCCGGGAGCTCTCCTGAGCATTCTCGAAGAGGTCCAGGAACTGGAAAAATTCCGTTACCTGCCCGAGGCCACGCTCCGGGAGATTGCCGAAAGGATGAAGGTCCCCCTCGCGCAGGTCTATTCGGTCGCCACCTTCTACTCCTTCTTCAACCTGAAGCCGCAGGGCCTCCACTCCGTCGTCGTGTGCCGCGGCACGGCCTGCCACACGCGCGGCTCGCTCGAGCTGCTGGAGGCTTCGCTCAAGCGGCTCGGGATCGAGGAATTCCGCGAGGACGAGGAGAACTCCGTCACCACGGTGGACAACTTCTGCTCGGTCAGGACCGTGGCCTGCTTCGGCCAGTGCGCCCTGGCGCCCGTCGTGCAGATCGACGGGGTCATCAGCTCGCGCATGACCGTCGGCAAGCTCACCGCCGCGATAGACAAGCTTCGCAAGGGAGGCCAGAAATGAACGCCGCCAAGACTAGCCAGGGCTCGGAACCGGATCTCGGCGCTCTCCGCCAGGCGGGGCAGGACCGCATCAAGCCGCGCCGGCCCTTCGTCTCGGTGGGCATGGGCACCTGCGGCATCGGCAACGGAGCCGACGCCGTCTACGCAGCCCTGGGCGCCGCCGCCGCCGAGGCCGGCCTCGACCTCGCCGTCCGCCGCGTCGGCTGCTTCGGTTTCTGCGCGGCCGAGCCCCTCGTCATGGCCTACCGGCCGGGCAAGCCGCTGCTCATGTTCACCGAGGTGAAGAGCTCGCGCGCGTCCAAGCTCGTCGCCGCGCTCGCCGACGACGCGGCCTTCGACAAGCTGGCCAAGACCGCGGTGGCCAAGATCGAAGAGTGGGACTTCCGCACTTCCTCGATCGAGTTCGGCAAGGGCTTCAATTTCCTCCCCTCCTGGAACGAGCTGTCCTTCTTCAAGGGCCAGGAGAAGATCGTGCTCCGCGACTGCGGCCTCATCGATCCCGAGAGCCTCGAGGAATACCTCGGGGCCGGCGGCTATTCGGGCCTCATCAAGGCCATCACCTCGATGAAGCCCGAAGTGGTGATCGACGAGGTGAAGAAGTCGGGGCTGCGCGGGCGCGGCGGCGCGGGCTTCCCGACCTACAAGAAGTGGGAGATCATGCGCGCCTCCGGCGGCGCCTCGGCGACGCCCGGCGGCGAGGGAGCGCGCAAGTTCGTCATCTGCAACGCCGACGAGGGCGATCCGGGCGCCTACATGAACCGCAACGAGATCGAGTCCGATCCGCACATGCTGCTCGAAGGCATGGCCATCGGCGCCTACGCGATGGGCGCCTCCGAAGGCGTCGTGTACATCCGGGCGGAGTACCCGCTCGCGGTCGAGCGCTTCCAGAAGGCCCTCGCCGACGCGCGCGCCGTGGGCCTCCTCGGGCGCAACATTCTCGGCACGCGCTTCTCCTTCGACATAGAGGTGGTCACCGGCGCGGGCGCCTTCGTCTGCGGCGAGGAGACGGCCCTCATCGCCAGCGCCGAGGGCAAGGCCGGCAGGCCGTCTCCGCGGCCGCCCTTCCCCGCCCAGCGCGGCCTGTACGGCGCTCCCACGAACATCAACAACGTCGAGACCTGGTGCAACGTCCCCGTGATCATCGCCCGCGGCGGCGAGTGGTTCTCCGGCTTCGGCACCAAGTCCAGCTCGGGCACCAAGGTCTTCTCGCTCGTCGGCAAGGTGCGCAACACCGGCCTCGTCGAGCTGCCCCTGGGCTCGACCATCGAGTCGATGGTCTACGGCATGGGCGGCGGAGCCGGCCCGCGCAAGCGCATCAAGGCGGTCCAGTCGGGCGGCCCCTCCGGCGGCTGCGTGCCCGCGCGGCTCTTCAAGACGCCCATCGACTACGAGGAGCTGGCCAAGCTGGGCGCCATCATGGGCTCGGGCGGCATGGTCGTCATGGACGAGGACAACTGCATGGTCGACGTCGCACGCTACTTCGTGGGCTTCACGGCCGGCGAGTCCTGCGGCAAGTGCACGCCCTGCCGCGAGGGCCTCAGCCAGATGCTGCGCATCCTCGCCTCGGTGACCCGGGGCGAGGCCACCGAGGAGGACCTCGAGGTGCTGGCCGAGCTCGCCGAGACGGCGAGGGACGCCTCCCTCTGCGGCCTGGGCCAGACCTCGGCCAACCCCATACTCTCCACGCTCAAGTATTTCCGCGACGAGTACGAGCGGCACATCAAGGAAAAGCGCTGCCAGGCGGGCGTCTGCGAGAGCCTGTACCTCACCCTCTGCGAGAACTCCTGCCCGATGCACATGAACATTCCCGGCTATCTCCAGCTCCTGAAGGAAAACCGCCTGGAGGAAGCCTTCGAGCTCACCCTGCGCGACAATCCCCTGCCGGGGACCGTGGGCCGCATCTGCCACTTCCACTGCCGCATGCGCTGCAAGCGCGAGCAGATCGACGAGTCGGTGTCGCAGGGCGAGATCCACCGCTACCTGGCCGACACGATGTACAAGATGGGCCGCGAGCGGGCGGTCTACGCCAGGCTCATCAAGGAGAAGTTGCCCGAAACCGGCAAGAAGGTGGCGATCGTCGGCGCGGGCCCCGCGGGCCTGGCCGCGGCCTTCTACCTCGTGCGGCTGGGCCACGACGTGACCATCTACGACGCCCAGGACGAGGCCGGCGGCATTCCGCGCTGGGGCATCCCGGCCTACCGCCTGCCCAAGGACGTGCTCCGCAAGGAGGTCGCCTTCATCCGCAAGCTCGGCGTGCGCTTCGTGTTCAACACGCGCATCGGCAAGGACATCGCCTGGGAGCGCCTCGCCGAGATGCACGACGCCGTCCTGACCTGCATCGGCGCGCTCAAGGACATGGCCCTGGGCATTCCCGGCGAGGATCTCGCCGGCGTCGTGCCCGGCTACCATCTCCTGGAGGCTCTCAACTCGGGCGAGAAGCCCAGGCTCGGCGCCGAGGTCGTCGTCGTGGGCGGCGGCAACTCGGCGATCGACGCCGCCCGCTCGGCCCTGCGCTCGGGCTCGCGCGTCACCGTCGTCTACCGCCGCGCCAAGAGCGACATGCCCGCCAACGCGGAGGAGCTCGAGGGCGCGCTGGAGGAAGGCGTGGACCTGGTGTGCATGGCGCAGCCCCTCGAGGCCGTGGCCGGGCCGGAAGGCCGGGTGCGCGCCCTCAAGGTGATGAAGATGAAGGCCGGCCCCGTGGATCCCAGCGGCCGTCCCTCGCCCGTGCCCACGGGCGAGAGCTACGAGATTCCCTGCGAGAGCCTCGTGATCGCGGTCGGGGAGAAGGTGGACAGCTCGAGCCTGACGGCCGCGGGCGTGACCCTCGAGCGCGACGGGCGCGTCTCGGTCAATCCCTTCGACTTCCGCACCGCCAATCCCAGGATCTTCGCCGCGGGCGACGCCGTGTCCGGCCCGGCCACGGCGGCCGAGGCCATGGGCCAGGCCAAGCTCGCCGCCTCGGCCATGGACAAGATCCTCATGGGCAGCGCCGAGGCCGGGCTCGGCGCGCGCTTCGAGAGCCTGTTCCGCGAGTTCGCCTACGCGATGGAAGTGCCGCTCGAGACCTCGAGCGCCCGCATGAGCAGGGCCAAGCTGGTGCCGGTGGAGGACCGCCGCGGCAACTTCGTCGAGATATCCCTCGGCTACACCGGGGAGCAGGCGCGCGTGGAGGCGGAGCGATGCCTCCGCTGCGACGTGCGCGAGCGGGCCCGCAGGCCCTTCGGGCTCGGCGAGGCCAGCCGGAAGGCCGACGAAGACGGCTCGGGGAAGTCCGGCGAGCGCCGCACCGCGCGGGCCGCACGGTAAGGACAGGAGGAAGCAATGAGCGACAAGATGGTCACCATATTCGTCGACGGCCATGCGACGTCCGTCGACCCCTCGCGCAACCTCCTCGAGGCCTGCGCCCAGGCGGGCGTGAACGTGCCGACGCTGTGCTATCTCAAAGATGTGTCAGCCAACGCGTCGTGCGGCGTCTGCGTGGTGGAGGTCGAGGGCGCCAAGTCCCTGGTGCGCTCCTGCGTGGGGCGCGTGAGCGAAGGGATGAAGATCGCCACCTCCAGCCCGCGGGTCATGCGGGCAAGGAAGAACGCGGTCGAGCTGCTGCTGGCCAACCACCCGACCGACTGCCTCGTGTGCGCCCGCAACGGCAGCTGCGAACTGCAGTCGATGGCCGAGACGCTGGGCGTCCGCACGGTGCGGTTCCCCAGGACGCGCAAGCCGGCGGAGATCGACGAGTCGACCGACGGCATCGTGCGCGACAACGACAAGTGCATCCTCTGCGGCCGCTGCGTGGCGGTCTGCTCCGAGGTGCAGACGGTCTCCGCCATCCAGCTGGCAGGCCGCGGCATCCGCACGCACGTGGCGACCTTCATGGACCGCGGCCTGGGCACGAGCCCCTGCGTCCAGTGCGGCCAGTGCTCGGTGGTCTGCCCCACCGGCGCCATCACCGAGCGCGACGAGACCGAGGCGGTCTGGAAGGCCCTGGCGCAGAGCGGCAGGACCACGATCGTGCAGACCGCGCCCGCGATCCGCGCCTCGCTGGGCGAGGCCCTGGGCATGAGTCCCGGCAGTCTCGTCACGGGCAAGATGGTCGCCGCCCTGCGGCGCCTGGGCTTCGACCGCGTCTTCGACACGCAGTTCGCCGCCGACCTCACCATCATGGAGGAAGGCAACGAGCTCATCCGCCGCCTCACCCAGGGCGGGATCCTGCCCATGATCACGAGCTGCTCGCCCGGATGGATCAACTTCATCGAGACCTTCTACCCCGCCCTGCTCGGCCACCTCTCGACCTGCAAGAGCCCGCAGCAGATGTTCGGCGCCCTGGCCAAGAGCTTTTACGCCGAGAAGGCCGGCCTCGCGCCCGAGTCGATCAGCGTCGCCTCGATCATGCCCTGCACGGCCAAGAAGCACGAGGCGCGGCGGCCCGAGATGCGCGGCGCCCTCGAGTACTGGCGGGCCAAGGGCGAGGCCAAGCCCGGCGAATCCTACTTCGACGTGGACTGGGCGCTCACCACCCGAGAGCTCGCCCGCATGGTCAAGCGCGCCGGCCTCGACATCGAGTCGCTGCCCGAGGAGGACTTCGACGACCCGCTCGGCCGCTCCACCGGCGCGGCCACGATCTTCGGCACCACCGGCGGCGTCATGGAGGCGGCCCTGCGCACCGTGTACGAGGTCGTCACGGGCAAGGCCCTGCCGAGCCTCGACTTCGAGGTGGTGCGCGGCCTCGAAGGCATCAAGAAGGCCGAGGTCGACCTGAACGGCACCATCGTGCGCGTGGCCGTGGCGCACACGCTCAAGAACGCGCGCGTCATCCTCGACGAGATAGCCGCGGGCACGAGCCCCTACCACTTCATCGAGGTGATGACCTGCCCCGGCGGCTGCATCGGCGGCGGCGGCCAGCCCGTGCTCATCGACCTGGAAAAGCGCCTGGCGCGCAACAAGGCCCTGTACGCCGAGGACCTGCGGCTCGGCATGCGCAAGTCGCACGAGAATCCCAGCGTCCAGGCGCTCTACGCCGACTTCCTCGGCGAGCCCCTCGGGCACCTGTCGCACGAGCTTCTGCACACGGAGTACGAGCGGCGCGAGGTGTAGCTGCACAAATGCCTGCGAAGGCCACGGGGCGCTGCCAGCGACGCGACAAGCAAGAGGCGCGCCCCGTGTGGGCGGGCGACGAAGGGATCTGCCGCAGCGCGCTCGTGGCGGACAACGGTGTTATGTATCGCCCAACGCGCTGCTGCCTGGCAGGCCTGAGCATGTCGCACTTTGAAAAAGCCACGCAGGGCGGCGGGTGTCGGCGAAAATCAGGGACCGCGGAGCGAAGCGAGCGGCCCCCGGTGGCTCGCCTAGACAGGACCCGGACTTTCCGATATACAGCCAGCATGGCATATAAGGCTGTCGCCTTCGATCTGGACGGAACGCTCTACCCCCCTCGCGCGCTCTATTCCCGCGCCTGGCCCCTCGCGCTGGGCAACCTCCGCCTGACCTGGGCCTTCGCCGAGGTGCGCAAGGCGATCCGCGCCCCCGAGGCCACCGAGGCCTGCAGGACATCCGGCTCGGCCTGCGGCGAGGAACTGCGCCGACTCCAGGCCCGGATGACCGCCGCGCGGCTCGGCGCTCCCGTCGAGCTCGTCGCGCGGCGCATCGACGAGATCATCTATCGCGACGTCGTCGCCTGCTTCGAGCGCATCCGCCCCTTCCCGGGGGCGGTCGACGCGCTGGACGCGTTGCGCGCCGCCCGCCTCAGGCTCGCCGTCCTCTCCGATTTCCCGCCCGAGCGCAAGCTCGAGTACATGGGCCTGTCCCGATGCTTCGACGTCGCCCTCTGCTCCGAGGACTCGGGCTTCCTCAAGCCCGAGCGCGAGCCCTTCGTCATGCTCTGCGACTCCCTCGCTCTCGAGCCTGAGGACATCCTCTACGTCGGCAATTCGGTGCGCTACGACCTGGCCGGCGCCAGGGCCGCCGGCCTCGGCGCCGCCATACTGTCGCGCCGCAAGGTGCCGGGCGCCGACTTGAGCTTCTCGGCCTGGGAGGACCTCGTCGAGTTCGCCCTTTAGTCCCGCCACACCGCCTCTACCACCGGCACCTCGCGGAGCCGCTCGAGGCAGGACTCCGAGGCCGAACAGGTGATCTGGACGTGGGCCTTGACGACGGCTTCGTCGCCTTCCGAGGGCACGTGGAAGTACACGTTGCACGAACCCGGCTCGTCCAGGATGGCGTCCCGGAGGCCGTAGAGGTCCTCCTCGTCCGAAATGCCGTCGCGCAGCCTGAGGTGGACTTCCTTCCAGGAGCGCTCCTTGAGCGAGGCCGGATCGGCGAAGTCCTCGACCTTGAAGGCGCTCTTGCCGCGCGTCTGGTCGACCTTGCCCTTGAGGCAGAGCACGCCGTCGAGGACGAAGCGCTCGCGGAAACGCTCGAGGACGTCGGCGAAGACCACGATCTCCACCGAGCCCGAGAAGTCCTCGACCGCGCCGAAGGCCATCTTGCGTCCGGTCTTCGTGACGATTTCGCGCCACTCCTTGAGCATGGCCACGAGGGTGTACAGGCGGTCGGGGCTGGCCCGGTCGGCGTTGGCCAGGTCGAGGTCGCAGCTGCGCTCCCAGATCTTGCGCCACTCGTCCAGCGGGTGCCCGGAGAAGTGGAAGCCGAGCAGCTCCTTCTCGATGCGCAGGATCTCGGCGCGGGGATACTCCTCGGCGGACTGCGGCAGGAAGGGCGGGTACTCCTCCTCGCCCGAGCCGTCGAACAGGCTCGCCTGACCGTAGCGGCCTGCGGCCTCCTTCCCGGCGGCGTACTCGAGCGCGCGCTCCACCTCGAGCACGACGGCCCGTCTGGTGGTGCCGGCCTCGCGTCCCAGGGCGTCGAAGCAGCCCGCCATGGCCAGGCACTCGAGGCTCTTGCGGTTCATGGCCTGGGTGCCCAGGCGCTCGACGAAGTCGATGAAGGAGGCGAAAGGCCCGCGCTTGCGGCGCTCGTTGGCCACGGCCTTGGCGAGCGCCTCGCCCACGCCCTTGATGCCCAGGAGGCCGTAGACGATCCTGCCGTCGACGACCGAGAAGTAGGCCTCGGAGGCGTTGACGTCGGGAGGTAGCACTTCGAGGCCCATGCTGCGGGCCTCGCCGATGTAGGCCGTGAGCTTGTCGGTGTCGGCTATCTCGTTGGTGAGGTTGGCCGCCATGAACTCGGCGGGGTAGTTGGCCTTGAGGTAGGCGGTGCGGTAGGCGACGACCGAGTAGGCGGCCGCATGCGACTTGTTGAAGCCGTAGCCGGCGAAGGGAACGAGGATGTCGAAGATCTCCTTGGCCTTTTCCTTCGCGTAGCCCCGGGCCACCGCGCCCTCGATGAAGGGGGCTTCCTCCTTCTCGAGGACTTCCTTCTTCTTCTTGCCCATCGCGCGCCGCAGGAGGTCGGCGCGGCCGAGCGAGTAGCCCGCCACCTCCTGCGCGACCTGCATGACCTGTTCCTGGTAGACGATGACGCCGTAGGTCTCCTTGAGATACTTCTCCAGCGAGGGATGGGGATAGCTGATCGGCTTGCGGCCCCACTTGGCGTCGATGAACTGCGGAATGTTGTCCATCGGTCCGGGGCGGTACAGGGCGTTCAAGGCTATGATGTCTTCGATGCTCGTCGGCTTGGCCTGCTTGAGGATCGCCTGCATCCCGCTCGACTCGAACTGGAACACCGAGGTCGACTTGCCCTCGCCGAGGAGCTCGAAGGTGCGCGCGTCGTCGTCGGGGATCCTGTCCTCCTCGATGTCGACGCCCCGGGCGCGGATCAGGTCGATGGTGTTCTTGATGAGGGTGAGGGTCTTGAGCCCGAGAAAGTCCATCTTGACCAGCCCGCAGTCTTCGAGGAGGTCCATCGTGAACTGCGTCGAGACGATGCCGGTCTTCGGGTCCTTGAAGAGAGGCACGTAGTCGGTGAGCGCCGTCTTGCCGATGACGATGCCCGCGGCATGGAAGCTCGTGTGGCGGTTCTTGTTCTCGAGCTTGGCCGCCACCTCGAACAGATCGTGGTAGCGCTCCTGGGAGGCCAGCTCGCGCAGCTTGGGCTCCTGCTCGAAGGCCTTCTTGAGCGTCATCTTGGGATCTTCGGGCACGAGCTTGGCGATGTTGTTGGACTCGTCGAAAGGGATGTCGAGGACGCGCGCGACGTCCTTGATGACGGCCTTGGCCTTGAGCGTGCCGAAGGTGATGATCTGCCCCGTGCGGTCGGCGCCGTACTTCTGCGTCACGTAGTTGATCACCTCGCCGCGGCGCTCGAAGCAGAAGTCCACGTCGAAGTCGGGCATCGAGATGCGCTCGGGGTTGAGGAAGCGCTCGAACAGGAGCTCGTAGCGCAGGGGGTCGATGTCCGTGATGCGCAGGGCGTAGGCCACGATGGAGCCGGCCCCGGAACCGCGCCCCGGCCCCACCGGGATGCCGCGGTTCTTGGCCCAGTCGATGAAGTCCCAGACGATGAGGAAGTAGCCGGTGAACTTCATCTTGATGATGACGTCGAGCTCGTACTCGGCGCGGCGGACGATCTCCTCCGTCAAGCTCGCATAACGTCTCTTGAGTCCTTCGCGCGTCAGGTGCCGCAGATACTCGTCGGGGCTGGAGAACTCGGGGGGCACCTCGTACTCGGGCAGGAGGGGCCCGGGGAACTCGAGCTTGAGGTCGACCATCTCGCTGATCCGGAGCGTGTTCTCGAGCGCCTCGGGCAGCTCGGGGAAGATCGCGGCCATCTCCTCGGGGCTCTTCATGTAGAACTCGGGACCGTGGAAGCGCATGCGCTCGAGCTCGGAGCGCTTCCTGTTCGTGCCGATGCACAGGAGGATGTCGTGCGCCTCGGCGTCGCCCCGCTCGAGGTAGTGCATGTCGTTCGTCGCGATGAGGGGCAGACCGGTCTTCTTCGCGAGCTCGACCATGGCCTTGTTCACGGTCTTCTGCTCGGGGATGCCGTGGTCCTGCAGCTCGAGGTAGTAGTGGCCGGGGCCGAAGAGCTCGGCGTACCAGCGGGCCTTGCGCTCGGCCTCGGCGGCCCTGCCGGCCAGGAGCAGGCTCGGGATCTCGCCGGCGAGGCAGGCGGTGCTCGCGATGAGCCCCTTCGAGTGAGCGGCGAGGATCTCGTCGTCGATGCGCGGCTTGTAGTAGTAGCCCTCGGTGTAGGAGGCCGAGGAGAGCTTGAGGAGGTTGCGGTAGCCCTCCTGGTCGCGCGCGAGGAGCACGAGGTGCCAGTACTTGTTGCCCGTCTCGGTGCCGGTGCGCTCCTTGCGCGAGCCACCGGCGACGTAGAACTCGCTGCCGAGGATGGGGTTGATGCCCGCCTGGACGCAGGCGCGGTAGAACTTGACCGCGCCGAACATGTTGCCGTGGTCGGTCAGGGCGAGAGCCGGCATGCCCAGCTGCACGGCCTTGGCCACCATGGACTCGACCGAGGCGGCGCCGTCGAGGAGGGAGTAATCCGAATGATTGTGGAGGTGGACGAACTGGGCCATACGCGCGGAGTATAGCGCCAAGCTCGGGCTTCCGAAAGAGCGCTTCATGTTTTTGCATTCTTACGCTATTATGCAATCATGGCTCATGATCTCGATGCTCCGCCCTCATCTCCTGCCCGGGTCATCCTCTCCCCGGTTTCCGAGCTGATCTTCGCCTCGAACTTCGTCCTCTCCGGCGACCCCTCGTTCAAGGACTTCGACCCCGAATGGCGCTCGGGACAGCGCCGCAGCCTCCCCGAATCGGCCCGAGCCTACATGGACTTCGCCGAAGGCGGACTCGACTGGGCGACCTTGTCGCTCTGCGATTACGTGACGACCAGCGGACTCCACGACAGCTGGGAGGCTTTCGCCGCCTATGCGCGAAGCAGACCTCTGGACGAATTCCTCCACGTGCTCCTCAACGGAGACATTCCCCGCGAGGAGATAGCGCGACTGCGCGGCGATCCCGAGGGCGCCGCGGACTGGGTGAACAGGCTCTCCTGCTTCTCGCGGATGACCGGCGAGCGGGCGGCCGCCCTGTTCGCGGATGCGGAGGGCTTCAGGGAGCGCCTCCTCGCCTTCGTGGGGGCCAATAGGACAGCCTCGTTCACGGCCAAGATGGAGGAGCTTCGCCCCGGATTCGAGCGGCTCATGCAGAAGATCGCCGAACGACTCAAGGGCAAGGATCCGATCGCCTTCGCCGAAGAGCTGAGCAGGAAGCCCTTCCCCTACCCCCGCGACTATCGGAGCTATGTCTTCGTCCCCTCGTATTTCGTCGGGAAGCGCTACCTGTACTCCTACGGCAACGGCAACTTCGAATGCGTGTTCAATATCACTCAAGTTTCCGAGGGCGGGACGGAGGAAGCCAAGATTCTGTCCGAGCTCCTTCGAGTTCTCGGCGATCAGACCCGCCTGGAAATCCTGCGCATGCTGAGCGGCGGACCCAGCTACGGGAAGGAACTCGCCGGACGCCTCGGGCTCACGACGGCTACCGTCTCCCGGCAATTGGACCAGCTGAAAACGGCCGGGCTCGTACTCGAGGAGAAGGCCGATACTAACAATGTCAAGCTCGTGCGCCTTGAGCATACGGCTGTCGATACCCTTTTCGGACAGCTTCAGGATTTCCTCCGGTCCGGATGATTTTTGAGGGACTTCACTTGACTATGCGGAGAAACATTTATAGATTATTGTTACGTAGTTGAGCAACTACAAGGAGACGGAATCATGAAGACTTCACTGTTTACTGCTTCCATAGCTTCTTTCGTGGCTCCTCGGAACACCGAAAACGACGTGCCTTCCTCCTCCTGGGATCTCGATCCCGATCTTCCCAATTGGGAGCGGCACCCGAACCTGAAGACCTCGCTCGGCTGGGTGCCTGGCAAGCTGGTCCTGTTCGGCGGCCGCCAGGTCTGAAAAACAGTGCCGGCGTTGTACGCGCCGGCACTGTCTGAAAACACGGCGGTATTGAACTTCCTTCGGCGCCCGGATAGGATTGACCGCTCCCGGCGGATAGTGTTACGAAGATTGTTGAAAGCCCTGGATGTCCCCTTTTGGAGTGGCAAAATTCCTGGCAGGCCACCATTAGGTGTGGCATCAACAAGGTTCGGAACACTGATGACCGGGCGCGGAGGAAGGCAGCCATGGAATTGCAGAAGATCGCGAGTTTCCAGGTCGACCACACCAAGCTCGATCGAGGCATGTACATCTCGCGAATCGACGCCGATGTCGTAACCTACGATATCCGCATGAAAAAGCCCAATGCCGAGCCGGTGCTCTCGAACCCCGCCCTCCACAGCATCGAGCACGTCGTCGCCACCTACCTCCGCAGCTCCCCCCTCTCCGAGCGCATCGTCTACTTCGGCCCCATGGGCTGCCGCACGGGCTTCTACCTCCTCACCCGCGCCCTCGGCCATCGCGAAGCCATAGACCTGACCAAGGCCGCCTTCGACTTCCTCGCCGGCTACCAGGGGCCGCTCCCGGGAGCCTCCGCCGCCGAATGCGGCAACTGGCGCGACCACGATCTGGCCGGAGCTCGGGAGGAGGCGCGCCGTTTCGCGCCGGTGCTATCGGACTACTCCGAAGCGCGCCTCAGCTACACCAGGTGAGCCTCCGGTAGTGTTACGAATCTTGTGTACTGCACAACGAGTCGTATCCTGCCCGAGGCTCCGCCACCTGGGGCGAGGTATATTCTGAGTCATCCACAACTTTCGTAACACTACTGGAAGGATAGACATGACAGCAGGCAGCGTCGGTCAAATCGCGGCCTTGGCGACAGCGGTGGCCTGGACCATAACCGCTCTGGCCTTCGAGCACGCGGCCAAGCGGATCGGGGCCATTGCGCTCAATTTCCTCAGGCTCGCGGTCGGCTTCATCCTGCTGGGCCTCTGGGGGCTGGCCACCAAGGGCGCCTTTCTGCCCCTGGACGCCCCCGGCGGCGCCTGGCTGTGGCTTTCCGCCTCGGGCGTCGCCGGGCTGGTGATAGGCGACCTGCTCCTGTTCCAGGCTTTCATAGACGTGGGATCCCGGGTGTCGATGCTCGTGTACGCGAGCGCTCCGGCACTCACCGCTGTGCTGGGCTTCGCCATTCTGGGCGAGCGGCTCGGGGCCGCCTCACTCGGCGGCATGGCGCTCACCCTGGCGGGCATAACCCTCGTCGTGCTCGGGCGCGGCGCCCCCGAAGGCAAAGATGCGCCCCAAGACCGCGCCGGTTCGGCATCGGCCGCCGCTCCGGCCGCTCGCCGCGCCCGCGGCATCGTCCTGGCCTTCGGGGCGGCGCTCGGCCAGGCCGGAGGCCTCATCCTGAGCAAGATCGGCGCGGGGCACATGGACCCCTTCGCCGGCACGCAGATCAGGGTGAGCGCGGCCATGCTCTGCTTCGGCATCATCGTCGCCGTGGCAGGCGCCGGCGGCGGAGTGATCTCGGCCCTTCGCGACCGCAAGGCGGTGGCGAGTCTCACGGTCGGCTCCTTTTTCGGCCCCTTCCTGGGTGTCAGCCTGAGCCTCCTCGCGGTCCAGTCCACGAAGGCGGGCATAGCCGCCGCGATCATGTCCATCATGCCGGTTCTCATCATCGCTCCCTACGCCCTCATCTACGGGGAGCGGGTCAAGGCGAGGGAGATACTGGGAGCCATAGCCGCGGTCGCGGGCGTCTTTGTGCTATTCTTGGTATGATCGAGGGAGTGGCATGACCGTTATGAAGAGGCGGAGAACCGCCCTCGTCCTCGCGATTTCGGCGCTCGGCCTTTTTTCCCGGCTCTTCGCGCAGGGTCTCGATTCGGCGGCCGCGCCGCGCCCGACCGACAGCGCGACGCCCGAGTCGCTGCCCAGCATCGGCCTCTGGATGATAAACAGCTCGGGCGTCATCGCGCACTGGCTCGGCGAAAAGATCGAGGGGCGCGCGATTCAGGAACCGATCAACATCATCATCGTCGATTCCCTGTCCAAGGACGGGGAGGAGGCCATGGCGCGGCTCACTTCGGCCTGCGAGAAGTCGGAGTTCGAGAAGAGGGTGGGACACTCGGGCGGCTACTCAGCCTACATCGACGGCGAGGTCTACCCGCAGATTCCCAAAGAAAAGATGAGCGCCTACTCCGACGGGCTCTTCGAGTTCCCGAACAATCACGGAAGACTTTTCGGTCCGGCCCCCTGGGGCTCGGGCTTCGTCTTCATCGGGGCCTTCAGCCGCGAACGCACGAATATCGTGACCAGGGTGATGCACCTGTTCACTTCCTTCGATCAGGCCCGCGACGCTTTCGCGCGGGCCATGGCGAGGAGCGGCCGCTACGAAATCGCGGGCTTCGTTCCCCTCGGGAACGCGATCGTCGGCTCGTCCGAATATACGACGGGCGACCACGACGGCATCGCCGTGCTGCTCAGGGCCATCCCGGCGCCGGGCAAGGCGGCGCCGGCCGCTCGAAAGCCTGTAGTGGAACCCTCCGCCGCGGCCGTCGCCCCCGGCGCCGAAGCGGGCGCCCAACAGCCCGAGGCGGCGCCGGCGGCTTCGCCGATCCCGGCGGCGCCGGCGGAACCGCCCCTGCCGGAGGCCGCTCCCGCCGCCGTGCCGGCTCCGGCTACAAACGCGCCTACTGCCGCGCCGGCCCCGGCAGCGGACGAGCCCGAGGCCGCCGTCCCCGCCTCGAGCACGAACGCCCCCTGAGACGGAAGACCCGCGTCTTCGGCCGCTTGGAGCCCATCCTCGGCCGCTCCGCTTCCCGGCGACCGACTCCTCGCGTTGACCGCCGGGGCGCGCGGTGCGATACTTTTCGGGTATGGACCTATCCGAACTCGCGGTCGTGGTTTTCTTCGCGCTTCTGGCGCTCGTCTGCATAGTCTCCATCGTCCGCGCCGCTTCGACGCGCCGAGTTCCGCCGCCCCGGCAGCCCCTTTCGGCGCGGGAGCTCGAGACGGCTTCCGGCGTCGAAACGGCCCTCGCCGCCCTCGTGCGCCGACCCACGGTGTCCTGGTTCGATTACGGCCGCACCGACAAGACCGCCTTCGAGGCCCTCAAGGCAGACCTCGTCGAACTCTTCCCCCGCGTCCACGCGGCGCTGAACCGCCGTGAGATCGGCGACTGGGCCCTGCTCTACGAATGGGAGGGAAGCGAGCCCGGCCTGGCTCCGGCGATACTCTGCGCCCACTTCGACGTGGTGCCCGCCGATGACGAGGAGGCCTGGACCCATCCGCCCTTCTCGGGCGACCTGGCCGAGGACTTCGTCTGGGGGCGGGGCAGCCAGGATGTCAAGGTCACGCTCGCCTCGATCCTCTCCGCGGCCGAGCGCCTCCTCGCCGAGGGCTTCGTCCCTCGCCGCAAGCTCTTCTTCGCCTTCGGCGGCGACGAGGAAGTGGGCGGCCCCTTGGGGGCCGGGGCGGTGGGCGCCTTCCTGGCCGACCAGGGCATCCGCGCCTCCTTTCTCCTCGACGAGGGCGGCCCCGTGGCGGAGGGTCTCCTCTCCTTCGCGGACAGGCCGCTCGCCTTGGTCGGCGTCGCCGAAAAAGGCTACATCGACGTGGCCATCGAGGCTTCGGGCGCGGGCGGCCATGCGTCCATGCCGCCGCGCCGCACCGCCGCGGGCGATCTTTCGCGCGCCGTGGCCGACATCGAGGCCAGCCCCTCGCCCGCGCGGCTCACGAAGACCGTGCGCGCCTTCCTGGAACGGGTTGCGCCCTACTCGTCCTTCACCTATCGCCTCTTGTTCCGCAATCTCTGGCTCTTCTCCGGCCTCGTCAAGGCGGCCTTCTCGGCCTCGCCGAGCTCCAACGCCCTCATACGCACGACGACCGCCCCCACCATGCTGCAGGGCAGCGCCAAGGAGAATGTGCTGGCCGACAAGGCCCGCGCCAACATCAATGTGCGCATCCTGAGCGGCGACTCCTGCGGCCAGGTGATCGAGCGGCTCGGCCGCATCGCGGCCCGCTCCGGCTGCACGGCGCGGCAGGCCTACGAGGGCCTGGGCGTCGAGCCCCTGCCCGAGTCCTCGGTGGAGGCCGAGGGCTACCTCGCCGTCGAGTCGGCCCTCGCCGCCTCCTTCCCCGAGGCGGCCTGCGTGCCCTTCCTCTTCAGCGCGGGCACCGACACGAAGCACTACCGCTACGTGGCAGAGAACATCTACCGCCTCACTCCCCTGCGACAGACGGCCAAGGACCTGTCCCAGGTTCACGGCCGCGACGAGCGCGTGTCGGTGGACAACGCCCGGCGCTGCGCGATCTTCTACGAGAGACTGATCCGCTCGCTCTGAACGCGCCGCTACTGCCCTCCGGCCACCGACTTCGTCCCGAGGTAGGCGGCCCTGACCGCCGGATCCTGGGCTATGTCGGAGGCCTTGCCCGACTTGAGGATGTTGCCCTGCTCGAGCACGTAGGCGCGGTCCGCGACTTCCAGGGCCATGTGCGCGTTCTGCTCGACGAGGAGGATGGTCTTGCCCAGGCCGCGGATCTCCCGGATGATGTCGAAGACCGTCTTGACGAGGAGCGGCGCCAGGCCGAGCGAGGGCTCGTCCATGAGCACGAGGTCGCCGTTGGTCATGAGGGCCCTGCCCATGGCGAGCATCTGCTGCTCGCCGCCCGAGAGGGTGCCCGCCATCTGCTTCATCCGCTCGCGGAGCCGGGGGAAGATGTCGTAGACCTTCTCGAGGTCGGCGAGGATCTGCCGCCGGTCGTGGCGCAGGTAGGCGCCCAGGAGGAGGTTGTCGTGGACGGTGAGGTTGGCGAACACGAGCCGCCCCTCGGGCACGTGGCAGATGCCCAGCTTGACTATCCTCGCCGGCTGCCGCCCCAGGCGCTGGCCCTTGAACACGACCTCGCCCTTCCCGGGCTTCAGGAAACCGGTGATCGTGTTGAGCAGGGTGGACTTGCCGGCTCCGTTCGCGCCTATGATCGTGACTATCTCGCCCGAGTCGACCTCGAGGGACACGCCCCGCAGGGCCCGGATCCCGCCGTAGGCGACGTGGAGGTCGTGCACGCTCAGCATCATTTCTTGGCCTCCTCGGCGCCCAGATAGGCCTCGACGACCTTGGGATCGTTGGCCACCTCGTCGGGCGTGCCGTCGGCCAGGGTGCAGCCGAAGCTGAGGACGTGGATGTGCTCGCAGACGCCCATGATGAGATCCATGTGGTGCTCGATGACGAGGACGGAGAGCTCGAAGCGCGAGCGCACCTCGGCGATGAGCCGCATGAGCTGTTCGGTCTCGTCGGGATTCATGCCCGCGGCCGGCTCGTCGAGGAGGAGGAGCTTCGGGTCGAGGGCGAGGGCCCGCGTGATCTCCAGGCGGCGCTGCAGGCCGTAGGGCAGGTTGTTCGCCGTGACATCCACCCGGTCCTGGAGCCCCATGATCTCCAGGAGCGAGGCGGCCTTCTCGTGCAAGGCCTTCTCCTCGCGCCGGAAGCGCGGCAGGCGGAGGATGGCCTCGGCCAGGCCGTACTTCGCCGAGGCGTGGCAGGCCGTGAGGACGTTGTCGAAGACGGAAAGTTCCTTGAAGAGCCTGATGTTCTGGAAGGTGCGCGTGATGCCGAGGCCGGCGATCTGGAAGGGCTCCTTGTTCTGCACGGGAAGGCCCCGGAACTCGATCGTTCCGCCCGACACCTTGTAGACTCCGGTGATGAGGTTGAAGATCGTCGTCTTGCCCGCGCCGTTGGGGCCGATGAGGCCGGAGATGCCGCCCTCCCGCACCGCGAAGCTCACGTCGTTGACCGCCGCGAGGCCGCCGAAGCGCTTGGTGAGCCCCTTGAGTTCCAGTACGGCGCTCATGCGGCCCCCTCGCGCTCCAGCGCGCGCGCCTCGGCCTCGAGCGCGAGCCGCGCCCTTCGCGCCGCCATGGACCTGCGGACGCCCGAGGGCGTCAGCTCGAAGCCTCCCATGACGCCCTTGGGCCTGCCGACCATGATGACGACGACCGCGAGACCGTAGATCACGAGGCGCCACTGGGCGAAGTTGCGGAAGAGCTCGGGCAGCGAGACGAGGAGGAAGGTGCCCACGATCGAGCCGGAGATGGAGCCCAGGCCGCCGAAGATGACCATGATGGTGAGGTCGGTGGACTTGGCCATGTTGAACATCGTCGGCCTGATGAACTGGATGTAGTTGGCCATGAGGGCCCCGGCGATGCCCGCCATGGCGGCGCTCACCACGAGGGCGATCATCTTGTGGCCGTAGACGTCGATGCCGGCCATCTGGGCGGCCAGCTCCTCCTCGCGCACCGCCACCATATTGCGGCCGTGGCGCGAGTTGATGAGGTTCCAGGCGACGATCACTGCCGCTATGTCGAGGCCGAGCACCACCCAGATGCTCGTGAGCTGCGGCAGGCTTTCCCAGCCGCGAGCCCCGCCCACGTAGTCGATGTTGTTGAGGATGACCCGGACCGCCTCGCCGAAGCCCATCGTCGCTATGCAGAAGTAGTCGCCCTTGAGCTTGAGGGTGAGCCGCCCGATGAAGATCGACACGAGGCCCGCGCTCGCCGCCCCGGCGACGATGGCGAGGGCGAAGGGCAGATGCAGGCGCGCGGTGACGATGGCCGAGATGTAGGCGCCGATGGCCATGAAGCCTCCGTGCCCGAAGGAGAAGAGGCCCGTGAAGCCCGTGAGTATGGACAGCCCCAACACGGCGATCAGGTTGATGCCGATGAGGATCGCGATTCCCTGAATATATTCCATGCCCGCTCCTAGGCCTTGTCCTCGGCCGTCTTGCCCATGATGCCCGAGGGCCGGATGACCAGCATCGCGATGAGGATGATGAAGGAAAAGAGGTCGCGGTACTGGGTCGAAAGGTAGCCCGATACGAAGGTCTCGATGAGGGCCAGGAGCAGCGATCCGAGCATGGCCCCGGGCAGGCTCCCGAGGCCGCCGAACACCGCGGCGATGAAAGATTTGAGCGTGATGGCGCTCATCTGCGGAAAGACCTGGTACTTCATGCCATAGAGCACGCCGGCCACGCCCGCGAGGGCCCCGCCGATCGCGAACACGAGGATGATGACGAAGCCAGGGTTGATGCCCATGAGGGCCGAGGCTTTCATATTGTAGGCGGTGGCCTGGATGGCCTTGCCGAGCCTCGTGAAGTCGATGAAGAGGACGAGGGCGACGAGGCAGACCACGGTGATGGCGAACATGGCCAGGTCGATGCGGCCCACGTCGACGTGCCCGATCCTGATCGCTCCCGACTGCAGGAAGCTGGGCAGGAGTTCGCTGGGGAAGGTCTTGGGCGTCGGTCCGATCGTGGCGATGACCGAATTGTCGATGAAGATGGAAGCGCCCATCGCGGTGATGATGAAATACAGGAAGGGCGCATGCCTGTCGCGAAGAGGCTTGTAGGCCAGGCGCTCGAGGAGGACGGCCACTCCGGCCGCGCAGCAGGCTGCGACGAAGAAGGCCAGCGCGAAGGGCAGGCCGGCGAGGGTGAGCGCGAAAAAGCCGAAGTAGGCGCCCAGCATGATGACGCTGCCGTGCGCGAAGTTCGAGAAATTCATGATCGAGTAGACGAGGGAGTATCCGACGGCCATGAGCGCGTAGATCGAGCCTATGGACAGACCGTTGACAAGCTGCTGGAGGAATTGATTCATCGTGGCCTTCCCGGGGGAGATGAGGAAAGCCGGTCCGGGACTGCCCGGACCGGCTCGATGCTGCGCGAGCCTAGCTCGCCGCCGAGAACTTCTCCTGGAACTTCATGTCGGGACCGACGATCTTGATGAGCCAGGCGTCCTTGCCGACGGGGTTGTGCTCCGGCCCGATCTTGATGTGGCCGGTGATGCCCTGGATGTCGGTGGTCTCGAGAGCCTTCTGGATCGAGGGGCCGTCGAAGGCCTTGGCGCGCTCCATAGCGTCGATGACCATCATGAGGGCATCGTGCACCATGTAGGAGTTGAGCTCGGCGTTCTTGCCGTACTTAGCTTTGTACTCGTCCCGCATCGGCTGGGCCTCGGCTCCGTCGAAGTCGAGGTGGTTGATGAACATGCAGCCCTCGAGCGCCTTGCCCGCGAGGGAGATGAGGTTGTCAGAGGGCCAGCCGTCGCCGCCGAGGAGCATCTGGTTGATGCCGAGGTCGCGGGCCTGCTTGGCGGCGAGGGCGACGTCGTTGTAGTAGGCGGGGATGAAGATGATGTCGGGCTTGGCCGCCTTGATCTTGGTCAGGGGCGCGCGGAAGTCCTTCTCGCCGGAGGTGTAGCTGACCTCGGCCACGACCTTGCCGCCCAGCTGCTCGAAGCTCTCCTTGAAGTACTGGCTGAGGCCCGTGGAGTAGGGATCGTCGATAGTCATGAGGATGGCGGCGTTGCGCTTGTTGAGGCGCTGGTAGGCGAAGTAGGCCGCGACCTTGCCCTGGTAGGGATCGGTGAAGCAGGCGCGGAACACGTAGGGGTGGACCTGGCCGGACTCGGTGACGGTCACCTTGGGATTCGTCGCGGTGGAGGCGACGAGGGGCACCTTGGCCTCGTCCATGATGGGCGCGACGGGAATGGCCTCGCCCGAACCCTGGGCGCCGACGACCGCCACGACCTTGTCCTGGCTCACGAGACGCTTGGCGACGTTGACCGCCTCGGTGGAGTCGCCCTTGTCGTCGTAGGGGACGATCTGGAGCTGGTACTTCTTGCCGCCGATGTCGATCCCGCCCTGGGCGTTGTAGTCGGCGGCCATCATCTGGACGGTGTTGAGCTCGGCCTGGCCCCACAGGGCGCTATCGCCCGTCTCCGGGCCGAACCAGCCGATCTTGATCGTGTTGGATTTCTGGGCGCCTGCGCATCCGACGAGAGCCAGTGCCGCGACGAGTAAGCCGATTGTCATTGCTCGCATAGAATTCCTCCTTCTTGCGAGTGGACGATTTCGCAGCAGTATACTTGAGCATGGGTCGATCCGCAATAAAAAAATCTTTCCGGTCCTCGGCTTTTATCCGACCGCGACCGGTGTTTTCGAGGCAGAGGAGATACGTTCAGGAACTATACCCTGAGTTATCCCGGGATAACTCAGGGGTATTTCCCTTTACGCTCCCGAAAGCTCGGCAAAGGCCTCAATAGTGTTACGAAACTTGTTGATAGCCCGCGATAGCCCCAGCCAGAAGTAGCAAAAAATCAGGCAAGATACAACAGATTGTGGCGTCCATAAGATTTGTAACACTACCCAGACCGCAGCTAGGGCGCGTAATCGACAAAGGCAGGGAAGGAGATATCCGCGTCGGTGGCGGACTCGGAGAAAAAAAGCGCGAACCTGTCGGCCAAGGCCATGGCGAAACGGTGAAAGGCAGTCGTGCCGCTTGGCAGCTCGACGAGGAGTTCGTAGCGGTCCGAGGTGAAGGCGAGAATCACCGAACTCGTGACCTGATCTGTCGAACTGTAGACTGTGTATCGTCCCAGCGCGCCGCGCGTCCAGCGCGCGCCGAAATAAAGCGGCTCATGCGTGAACCAGACACGGGCCGTCAGCGTCCGGAGCACCGGTACGCCTCCTCCTGAGCCCGCGGCGGCGGGACCTTGGGCACCGACGGCCGGCGGCGCCAGTGCGTATTCCCCTACCAAGCCGGACAGAGCATTGGGCGAGAAGAAGGGAAGGCCACGGAAGGCAAGCGGGCCGCTAACGAGTATCGCCCGGCCGGGAGCAACCTGGAGCGCCGCCATAGGCGTAGTACCCGAAGCCGCCACAAGTGCCTGCATCCGGTCGCAGCTGCTTACGCCAAAGGCCGCGAGAACAATAGCCACCACGACCGCGACGACACGCATCGAATACCCACCTTCAATATGAAGTATAGTTAGGCGATACGCCGAGCCGCAAGATCACAAAGCTTCTGTAGTGTTACGAAGCCTAGTGATACCCTCCCTCCCGGCTACCCCAGCGCGAAGGCGGGAAGATACTCGGCCTTGGTCTTCAGGGGCGTCGGATAAGTCTTCCTCCATATCCTGTCCAGGGTCTCCGG
>Ga0307376_10001500_pt1 | contig 24945 bp, 18 predicted proteins | sample TR2MG_FD_202536 | JGI IMG/M metagenome (GOLD analysis project Ga0307376, IMG submission 202536) | Soil microbial communities from Risofladan, Vaasa, Finland - TR-2 | ecosystem: Environmental > Terrestrial > Soil > Coastal area > Acid sulfate soil | place: Finland: Risofladan, Vaasa | collected...
GGTAGGAAATAAGCCGGGTGGACCAGATGGGGTTGAGTTCAATAAGTTCAAGCCATGTCCTTATATTGAGAATGTGGGCGGAATTGGCCTTTATTTGCCAGTCGTTTCCGACACCTCCGATCATCGGCGACTGAAAGCCCAAATCGATGACGTAATCGATGAATAATTTTACAAGATCGCTGTCATCGGTTTTGTAAACACCTTTCCCCATATTCAGAATGCTGTTCAATGCCGTTGCAGGATATTTTTCGGTTCGGGTTTTTAATATGGAAAAGGTTTTATGAATGAGGCTCTCGATATTCAGGTGACTCTCATGCGCGATTAGCCGGCTCAATGTTCTGTTGATGTCCCTTAAGGCTTCCTCATGGATCAACGACAAACCGGAAATATTCATGATATGGAAAAGAAAAATGAGTTTCCATTGATTGCCCAAATGGATTTTTGGACTTTCATCCAGAAGGCTTTGGGGAATTTTTCGGTATGCTTCGACAAATTGGCTGTAATCGGGAAGCGCTACGAGCCCCTTTAAAACATCTTCGGAAGCACTGTTTTTGGACTGTGCAACACGTTTAAGTTCGATGATATACCGGTCGATCTGGTTATGAGATATCTTCTCAAAAAATTTTTTCAGTTTGTCCGGGTTGTCGATTTCACCGGCCTCTTCATTGAACCAGGACCAAGGATCTCTTTCCTGGAGCCAGTAACTATAGATACGATGAAAATATTTTATGAGAAGTAAATTTACAGACTCACAATCATCCGTTATTTCGGATGAATAACTTAAAAGCGCTTCAGCAAGCTTTCGTATCTGATAGAAACTTTTGACAAGCAAGAAGAAATTTTCTTCTTCATAATTCCGAATTCGATCAAATGAATCATCGATGGCCGGCTTGAATCTCTTGAAGTCGGCACCGGACTCCTTGATGATTTTCTGAACGAACAGGAAAAGATTATCCACAGCATCGGCCCTGACGTCAATATCGCTATTCGATTCAATGGCTCGGGTGAAAATTTCCACAAAAAGTCTTGCAGCTTCAGGTCCTTTGGGATGGCTTTTGAGAAGATGAAAATAATCGAGGGAATAGACCCTGGCTTCCTGAACGATAAATTGCCAGTTCCGATACGGATGAGAAAGCTCTTTCAGGAACGTGTTCAATCCTTCCATGATGCCGTAATATTTGGACATCACCTCCTGAAGGATTGAATATTTTTCATCAACGGTGACGTCGACATAATAACTGGCAATATTAACCTCAAGGGCTTTTGGCTGTATCATCAGATCCTCATATCATCGACCATTGAAAATGGATAACCAATCAACATCTTAAGAATATCAGACGCGTCATCTATTTTCAAGTCTATTTCCATCGGCAATCTTCAACAAAAAAGCCCCTCCAAAGAGGAGGGGCTTTTTTAAAGTGCTTTTTAAAATTAATAATTAGAGTTCAAGCCATGAATCCGAGTAGAGAGACCTTCCAAGGATGACATTGGTCGTTTTGGCATAATCCTGCATCTCTTTTGAAAGACTGTCCATATCCGGTCCTTCGCCGTCCATAACGCCGTAAATCAAGTCCACGATATCTTGGCGCTCGCCCCGGGCTATGGAAATCAGCTGATCGTCCAGCGGGTCGGCAATCACCGACTCCATACCGTACTTCTGAAGCATGACCATATACGTCTGGTTAAGAATGGGCCGCAGATGATCGGGGGGACCGTTGGATATATTCGACAGCCCGCAGGTGCTCCGGGCACCGGGAGCAATATCCTGGAGCATCCCCTGAAATTCCATTAGGCTTATGGCCTGGGGCTGCTGGATGTTCACCGGAGTTACAATGCCGTCCACCCAGATCTTCTCATTGGGAATTCCGGCTTCATTGGCGGCATACAGAAGCTCAACGCTAAGGGCCGCACGTTCATTCTCATCCCGCGGCAGACCGTCAGGACCCCACAGAAGTGCGACAAAATCGGCATTGTATTCCGCAGCCAGAGGAATCATCTTTTCATAGCGTTCCGGACGACACATGATCGAATTGATAATGGGCGTAAGTTTACAGACCTTGAGGGCGGCCGTTATGGCATCAATATTGGATGTGTCCAAAACCAGCGGTATATCGTCAACCACCTCCTGCACCATTTCAACCACCCATGGCATCAGCTCATGCCCCTCCTTTTTTGCAGGGCCGAGGTTGATGTCGATAAAATCCATCCCTTTCTCCTTCTGAAAAAGGGCTTCCTCCTGAATCGGCTTGGGATCACGCTCCTTGAATGCCCTGCCGATCTTTGTAGATATGACGTTTAAACTTTCACCTAAAAGTAACATATGACCTCCCTCCTTTATCGGCAACCGCCTGATGTTTTCGGGGCATGCCCCTTCACGATATCTCATCGGATCTTAATACATTAAATACGATGGATATACGCCACCCGGCCAGCTAATTATGCCGTTATTTTGACTTGAGAAATGCCGGAATATGTGCGGCCTCTCTCGGTCCCACGGTAATGGTCCAGCCAGGCAATTCTTCTTCCATATCACCGACAATAGCGGCCGCATAACCGGGGATAATCACTTCCGTATGCTTGACCTTATCCGCTATGCCGCACTTTTTGACAAACATTCCCACATCGTCGCCGGAAAATTTTCCGGCAGCCCACGCAGTTAGAACGGACAGCCCTTCAGCGTCTTTGATCAGCAGCCAGGACGGCACCTTGCTCCCTTCAATTTCGCCGGATACAATAAAGTAAGTCAACGCAAAATTGGTGGTCACCAAAACCGGAGAATTTTCATCGGGATCACCGATTTCGTAGATTCCCTCTGTAACGGTCATTGGCCGCTGTGGATCCGTATAGATATTCAACCGTTCAACCAGCAGAGAGAAAAGGCCTCCACCCTTAAAATCGGACAAAATGGTGATGCCGCCGTATTTTGCAATAAACATGGCGGCGATGAGCGTTTCCATGTCCAGATTCGATGCCATTTCACACGGAAACGTAATGGTTGGAAAACCCAGGGCTCTGTTTAAAGACTTGAGGGCTGCACGGCGGATGACAATCTGGTCCTCGAACGCCTGCTTGATCTCTCTGGCGCCGGAATCGACCACCAGGTCCTTTAAGCCCATTTCCATCAACTTGGTTGTCAGGGGGATCAACCCTTCAACAGAATCCGCCTTGACCGCCAAAGGCAAATCATTATCTTTGGCAAGGGCACCAAAGGCATCGATATTACTTTCAGTTGCGGCATATATCAACGGGCGTTTGAATTTACAGGCCTCGATTCCGGCCGCCATGACGCCGGCATCTTCGGACATCAAAACCAGGTTAAATTCCGATGTTTCGGCAATGGTTTTTGCCGCAGCCGCAAAGGCATCCTTATCGCCATTTACATCTTTCAAGGCCACCAGCTCGGGCCTTAGATTTAAACCCACCCGTTCAAACTGGAAAGCATTCCAGGTTTTTAACTTGTCTTCAAGATCAGCCGCGGCAATATCTGACCCCACCATCGCACCAATGGGCGTCGGGTTGTAAAAGGTCTTTTCATGACGATACATAACGGTTTCACCGCCGGTTTTGGTCTTCCTGACACCTTGCCCCAGCGCAACGGGTCGGATGGGAGGTGCCGAAGCCTCGGCAAGCTGCGCTCTCGCCTCGTCGGATACATACGGGCAGGCATCGAGTTCAGCCTTTCCGGATGCCAGGTTCATGGCAAAAGCAAGGCAAGTGGGAACCCCACATTCCTTACAGTTGGTTTTCGGCAGGAGTTTGAAAATCTGAATACCGGTTAATGCCATTTTTATCTCCTCTCCTTATTTTAATCGATCGAGTTTGAAGTTTTGATATTAAAGTGTAAGGTTTAAGGAGCAGCCCTATGGCGCTCCTTAAACCTTTGTCTCTATCAGTTATCAGATCAGCGGATCCATGGAAAGCGCCGGATGGCCGACTTTTTCGAGGAACGGCAAAATCTCTTCTTCTGTGATGCCCACGGTCTCGTCAGCAATCATATCATACAAGCCCGGAACGCCAAGTTCCTCACCCCGTTTTTGGATACGCTCTTTGAATTCTTCTTTAAGACCCTTGGGCATCCAGACCATCCGCAAAAGACCGCCGTCTCCCACGAGGAACTTACGCTGGATGATATTGTACTTGGAATGGCCCACAAACCCCGGCGAAGAGGCGCCTCCGCCCATCACACCGGCCAGTGTGGTAAATTTCATGCCGCAGGGGGTTTCACCCATATAGTCCCGGCCCACAGTCATGACGCCGTTGCAGGACGGCAGCATGGCCGCAATGGCTTCGCAGCATCCGCAGGTGGTCATGGGATCATGCACCAGGGAGTAAAAGTTGTAATGGGTGACGTTTCCCCGTGAGGCCTTAGAAACAAAATCGTTGACCCCTTTCCACTGACCCAGTACAGGATCGAGACATTCACCCTTTTCGATGGGCTGGTTGGGACCGGTGGGATTGATCTCAAAGGATGCCTTGCAGTCCATCCAGTTGTAAGCACCGCAGAGACCGGTTCGCTCGGGACTCACCGTACAGACATGGTTGGGCGCAAAAGACTGGCACAACGTGCAGGAATAATAAATCTCTTCCGCTTCATCCGTCATGTTCTCCACCCGTTCATCCCGTTTCTTGTACTCTGCCCGGGCTCTTTTGGTGAGCTTGTCCACATCCTCTTTTTTAGAATATAGGGTAATCTGTACCTTATCCAGAATTTTTTCGAAATCCTGATGGAACTTGGCATGAAGAACCACGCCGATATCTTTTAAGGTAAAGCCCTTTTCCATGGCTGCTTTGCTGACCCGGATCCAGGCAATATCCCGCTGACCGATATGCATGATCCCCTGAATATAGTTAATCAGGTGATGAATCTGGCGCTCGAGAATCGGCTCGAAATCATCCTGGAACTCACGACCGGCAATCTGGATATAGATCCCCAGGGGGAAGGTCTCCCCTTCTTTAAGATCGGTGATATCAGGTCCGATCACCTCAACTTTGCCGTCTTCAATCTCTTTCATGTCAGCCATTTTAACCAGTTCTGTGGCCTGGGTTTTGCCGCCGCCGCACTGGGCATATAGATCTTTACCCCTGACCCGCTCACCTTCAAATGCCGGACCAAAAGACAGCGGGATTTCGATCTTGGTGACATGGACCTTAAGCCCTCGTACTTCCACGGATCTCTGGCAGATTTCATCATGGCGTACATTGGGCACCACGTGTTCGTAGGTGCAGATACCGGTGGGCAGAATCTCGGGCACATCCGTATCCGCCAGTGTCGGGAAACCCCAGTTGACACACCCTGCCGCCGCACATGCCCAACGGGTTCCGATTTCACCAAAGGCGTTAACAAACGCAAAGATCCTGTTCTTGTTATACAAAAGAATCTTTTTATAGTCACCGGGTTGAACTCCGCCAAAGGCCATGGCCGCCCGATTGGCAAACCCTAACGCAAATACGGCCGATGAAATATCCGGACCAAAAGGTACGATCCGGGTGTTCCATCCGATCTGAACACCGGCTTCAATGAGCTGATCGATGACCGATGTTCCGTTGTGGCCCGATGCACAAAAGATATAAAGATTCTTCAACTGGTAATCTTCCACAATCATCTTGGCGATCTCGGGTGTGGGACACGCCCCTACGATAGCGGCAAAGCCGGGAGCGGTGCCGTCCACAAATTCAACCCCTCTTTTTCGTAAAATAACATCGTCGGCCGGTCCCAACCAGATTTTTCCGCCTTCTATATCCGGATCTTCATGGGGATAGTAAAAATCAGGATCCGTAACACTTCGAATCCCTTCCTTAATTTCATATGCAAGAATGGCCGCCATACCGGCATCCAAAAGGGGACCCAGGTACGGCAGATGGTTCACCCGCTTGATATGGGGAGGAAGAAGTCCCCTGGCAAACTTCATCGGTTTTTGAAGATCTTCCAGGGTTTCAACCTTGTAGCCCAAAAGTGAGTAAATCACCGGCAGATAGTAGCCGGTGTTGGGGAACTCGACCTTGGTATCTGCACTGTAGGCTGCCAGAGCATTTCTTAATAGCCCTTCAACCTCTGAAACAACATTGTAGCCGCCCTGTATGGCAGCAAATGCGACTAGCTTTGACATGCTTTCCTCCTTCGTTGAGGATCTGTTTTTACCTCACATTTTAATTCATTTTGCAGGGTTAGGCTTGCTGATATTTGGCCTCCATTTCCCGGCGATCCGCCATATCCATAAGGACTCTGTCCCTGGCCTTGTCGATACCCAGTTCCTTGCGTTTCTTGTCGATATGGGCGATCATCTTATGGGCGTGTTTGATCGGGTCCGGTTCACAGTCCCACATGCCCCCGTAGATATTTTCGAATTCTTTGTACAGATAATCCCTGAACACAGGCGCACCGTCCAATGGCATATGATACCCGAAGACCGTGTACACGCCGGATGTCACAAAATAATGCCCGATGCTGATGGCCTTTTCACTCATCCATTCCGGCGCACTTCCGGCTACCGGCAGATCAGAGATGTCATTTCCGAGACCACCGGCCTTGACAACTTCCGTTGCCGCCAGCAGAATCCTGCTGTTGTCCACACAGGACCCCAGGTGAAGCACCGGCGGAATACCAACGGTCTCACACACTTCGGCAAGACCCGGTCCACAGAAAACCTGGGCGGTTTCAGGCGTGAGCAGCCCTTCCATTGCACAGGCAATACCGTTGCAACCCGTTGTAAGAACTAAAACGTCGTTTTTAATCAGCTCCTTTACAACTTGAATGTGACCTTCATTGTGTCTTGTTCTGGCATTGTTGCAACCCACCACACCGGCAACGCCACGGATGCGGCCGTTGATGATATTGTCATTTAGCGTATAATACGATCCCCGGAAGGTTCCGCCCAGATGGTACTCGATGGATTCCACACCAAAACCGGCAATCTGGGTGGCTTTATGTCTCGGAATCATCACCTCGGCACCACGGTTTTTGAAATTATCAATGGCCATAGTTACAATCCGTTTGGCGTCTTCCATGGCATGATGCTCGTCAAACTCGATGTGAATCACATTATCCTGCTCCATTTTGGCAATGGGGTGGGTGGTGATCAGCTTGGTATGAAAACACTTGGCCACGTTGGCAAGGTTCTGAAAGATACACTGAACATCCACCACCATAGCGTCGCATGCGCCGGTGATAATGGCCAGCTCTTGCTGCAGGAATGTCCCTGCCTGAGGAATGCCGTGTCGCTGCAACATCTCGTTGCCTGTACAGCAAATGCCGCCCAATTGAATCCCTTTGGCCCCTTTTGAGTGGGCATACTCGATCATCTCTTTGGATTGGGCGGCGGCCACGATCATTTCGGACAGAACAGGTTCATGTCCATGAACAATAATGTTGACATGGTCTTCCTTCATGATACCCAGATTGGCCTCTGACTGCACAGGAGAGGGGGCTCCGAACATGACATCCTGAAGATCGGTGGCGATCATACTGCCGCCCCAGCCGTCGGCAAGGGATGCACGTGTGCATTGTTTAACAAGGTTTTTATAATCCTGGTCAACCCCCATGTGGGTCCGGTGCATGATCTCCACAATTTCACGATCAATATTCCTGGGCAGTACCCCGAGTTTCTTCCAGCGTTCATAAAGCGGTTGAGGTGCCCGTTTCAGATAGTCAAGTTCTCCTCCGGGCTTTCCCCATTCGGCTATGGCTTTTTCAGCGACTTCAAGGGCGATTTCATCAAAATCGCGATCGAGTTCTTCGCCGTCTTTTTCAACCGTGGTGGCCACCCCAAAGTGGGGCGCAATTTGCAGGAGTCTTTCAGGAGATTTGATCGTATAGTCTTGGGTCTCTTTTCGGGCCACCGACAAAAAGACTTCGGCCACAGCGCGCCCGTGGTCTGAATGGGCCGCCGCACCGGCGGCCACCATGCGGGCAAAATTTCTGGCCGCTATGGTATTGGCCGTGGCACCGCACAACCCTTTTCGGGTGTCTTCGCCTTCAATCCCCGCCTTGGGCAACGGAAGTCGACATGGCCCCATGGCACAGTTTTTACAACAGGTTCCCTGCATTCCGATGTTACAGGGTTTCATGGTGACCGCCCGGTCAAAGACTGTTTCGACGCCCAGTTCCTGAGCGCGGGCGATCATTTCCTGGGTCGCAGGATCAATTGAAGCTTCTATCGGATCCGCCATCTTTTTCGGCTTTGCATCTTTTGTTAACTTTTTCTCTTCAGCCATTAGAGGTTCCTCCTCGTATTCTTTATGCTCTTTTGTGTATCCTGTTAAGACGCGCCAACAACCTGTCCAGATTCGATTTTTGCACTGCGGCCGCTGTCATGGTAGCTTCAGCCGAAGCAGCTTTATGTTTGGCTCCGAGTTCTTCACGTTCCTTTGCGCGCCGCTCTCGAATCGCTTCCTCTTCAGCCGCTTTCTTTGCCCGGGCTTCCGCCTCTGCTTTGGCCTGGGCTTCCGCTTCGGCTTTGGCTTTGGCTTCTGCTCCGGCTTTGGCCGCTGCTTCGGCTTTGGCCTTGGCCTCTGCCGCCGCCGCTGCCTTGGCCTTGACGTCTTCTTCAGCCTTGGCCTTGACGTCTTCTTCAGTCTTGGCCTTGGCTTCCGCATCTGCCTTGGCCTTGGCCTCTGCCGCTGCCTTGGCCTTGGCTTCTTCAGCCGGGTCTACTTCTTTTTTCTTTGCTGGCGCCTCTTTGGGAGGTTTCTTCGCGGGTTCCGCTTTCTTTTCGGCTTTGGGCGGGGCGTCTTTCTTGGGTGGTGCCTTCTTCGGTTCTTCGCCTTCTATGGTCAAATCCGGCTCCGGTGCAAGAGATGCATAATCGATATCCACATCATCAAGCTGTTTGCTTATGGGGGCCACATCCTGGGCGCTTCCGCCGTCTAAGCCCAAATCGATAAACGCCTTGGTCAGCCGGATGGCCTCCGGATGCCGCATAACCAGAACATTTGAACCCGCCAGCAGATAGATAACCGCGGTCACGGCTTCCATGAGAATGCCGCGTCGTTCCGGATCCCCTAAGGTCGGGGCTTGTTCTACGCTTAGCTTGGCTTCCTTGCACTTCCATATTTCGGCGGCCATGTTATTAATTATTGGAAGCTGCAGCTTTTCGTCACCCTGGGTAAGGGCCGCCATGCTGAGCCGTTCCATCACCGAATAGCTGTATTCCAGTCCGTAACCGAGACCGCCGGTGGTGGGGTCGACGATGATCCGATCCAGCGGCATCCCAAGATTCTCAAGAAGGATGTTGACCTGTTTGGCCAGGTTAATGTCGATGGGCGAGGATGAAATCACCGTATGGCCGTATCCCATGGCGCTGGCGCCGATTCCCTTGTGATTCTTGTCCTCTACAGGCCCCAAGATCAGGTTTTCTCCATGGGTTTCTTCTGAAATTTTCTTTAAAACTTCCTCATCTTTCTCGATGTTGCTGGTACCCCATACCATCAGCGGAACGTCGATGGCTTCAAGGACCTTTTTGACCATAGCGACAGCCTCTTCAGGGCTGGCATTCTGGCCGTTCGGATCGGTGCTCCTGAGTTGAAGAACGATCATTTCCGCCCCAAACTCATCAACGCACTTTTTGGCCCAAGCTGCCGGATCTGAGATAACATCCTTGAAATGGCTCATGGCAGCTTCCGGCCATTCATCCGGCTCCATATCCCACACTTCCATTGCAACGACCGGCTTATGCGGCATGTCACCTTCGAAATTGTAAAAAGGATAGCATGTCTCTCCCCCCACGGTAACGGCCTTGTCACCTTTACCAAGGGTGATTTCCTTTATAGCGCCGGTATAAGATTCTTTGTATATTTCCAAACCCAATGTTACCTCCTTTACATGACAAAATTTTTAGTGTTTGAGGTTTTCACGTCGCAACCCTGTCTATCAGCCCCAATGGGGCAACTGCATTCAACGCCCCGGGACTTCAGAAAAAATCAACCCTCCTTTCCTAAAATGAATTTGGTTATTAAACGATCTACGTCGGTAGATTTATGGCCGTTGAACATAAGTCTCTTGCTGGCAAATTGAAGGTGTTTTGCAAACATAATTATTTGCAACAAAAAAGGAACGTTATATGTATTTTATACATACGGGAAATTAATCTGGAGCATGCCGAATATCGTTTTTTATATTGAGATTGATTATTTGTCAATAGATGAGTCAAAATTACTTACCTCCAACGAAGATAAAGCTAAAACTCAGGGGCTTTGTTCCGACGCGCATCTCTTATCCTGTCGGCGAATCGAACATGCAGGTTAAAACCACCACTTCACCGTCATATTCGGTGGTGGTTTTATGGGGCAAGCCTTTAAACAGCTTTATCATCCCCTGGTTTCTGGGCAAGGTGTACGCAACCAGGCCTGAAATTCCATTCTCCCTGGCGGCTTCAAACAGTTTTCGCATGATAATCTTGCCCAATCCTCTTCCCTGCCATTCTTTGCTCACTGAAAATGCGACTTCTGCTATATTTCTGCTAGAACCCAGCAGATATTCCCCAACGGCCACGACCTTTCCGAAACCAAATTCCCCCACCACCGCCAGAAGCGTTAAATTCTTGATGTAGTCGATGTGGAACATACTCTCCAAATCGTCACGAACAAATCTGCTTCTTGCCTGAAAAAATCTGGAATATATGTCATCTTTATCCAGATTGTAAAAATGTTCCTGAATCCTTCTCGCGTCCACCGGTTTTGCCGGCCGAATTGTGATGGGTTCACCGGCAATCTCCCGGGTCTCTTCCAGCTTGATCGGATATATGCCGTGTAACGATTCCGACAGAGTGCGCTCGGCGCCAAGCAACCCCATCTTTCTGGCCTCAAAAAAAAGCTCTTCACGAAAATCCGGGTGGGCGATGCTGATCATGGCTATGGCCCGTTCCTGCAAACTTTTCCCAAACAGGTTTACAGCCCCGTATTCGGTCACAACGTATTGAACATCGCCCCTGGGAACGACGATGGGGGTATCATTTAACATAGGAACGATCCGGCTCTTTTTGCCGTCGGTGGTTGTCGATGTAAGCATCAGGATCGATTTGCCGCCTTCAGACCTGGAGGCGCCTCTGATAAAGTCGAGCATTCCGGTCACACCGGAAAAATGGTTGTAAGAGAGTGCATCGGCAGCGACCTGGCCGGTCAGATCCATGGCCATGGGCACGTTCATGGAGACCATTTTGTTGTGGCGGGAAATAACACCGGGATCGTTTACATAATCCGAAGGATGAAATTCAATGGCCGGATTATCATCTAAAAATTCGTAGAGATTTTGGGTGCCGATGGCACTGCTGGCCACAAGTTTTCCGTCGTTGAATCCTTTCTTCCGGTTGGTAATCACGCCCATTGAAACAAGGCGCATGATATCGGTGGTAACGTACTGGGTGTGAACGCCGATATCGTTCTTTTCGGAAAGTGCCAAAAGGGTGGCCTGGGGGGTTGTACCGGGACTAAATTGGATGGTTGAACCGTCATCAACAAACCTTTCTACGAGCCGGCCGATAAGATTGGCGGCATCGAGCTCCGGAAGTTCCCCGACGGTAAGAAGCGCTTCTTCATGTTCAACGATTGCGTCCACATCGTTGACATGAATAAAGCTTCTGCCCAGCACCCGAGGCATCTTGGAATTTGCCTGGGCAATGACGAGATCGGCGGACATTGCCGCCGCCAGTGTTATATCCACTGAAATACCCAGGCTCATCCATCCGAAATCGTCCGGTGGAGAAACCTGGATCAGTGCCACATGAATTGGAAGGCGTCGGGTTTTAAAAAGATGGGGCACTGCCGAAAGGTTCATCGGCGTGATAAACCGCATGTTCTTTGCAAGACTTTTCGTTTTGGCCGATCCCAGATAAAATGACCGGATATTAAAGCTCTGGTCCCGCGTCTCATCTGCAATCAGCGTCAAAGGTGTACTTTCCAAACTCAGCAGGCGGACAATCTCGATGTCGGTGAACGTATCCGCTGCTTCAGCAAGCTCTCTGACCAGATATTGGGGCTCACCACATGATGAACCGATAAAGACCCGCTGACCCGACCGAATCAACCCAATGGCTTTTTTTCCGGAGCACCGTTTTTCAACATAATTGTCTGCCCAATAAGTTGATACCGCCATACGAATCCCCCATATTTTTTATCATCGATTATCGATTCGTTTATTCAAGTTTCGCACGGCCTGCCAAAACGTACAGCAAGCAATCGGATTTCGGTTTTTATGCGGGTCACGGTCTGCGTATATTCGTGAGCGTCAAGAAAGAACAGCGCAATAGCGATTTTTTATATTTTGAACGGGTTGCGGCCGTTATTAGTGTTTAACTTATGCGGCCGTTATTATCAAGAAAAAGATGGCCTTGTTTGGCGGTTTGGTTTTTATGATATGTATATTTCGGCAAGATTCGTAACGTGGAATAAGAACGGGTGTCGTATAACAGGGATATTCTTTGAACTTATATAGAAATGGAGTAATTCTGAATAAACGTATCCACCCGACTCGATTGGTCGTGACTTAATTCGGAAAATTGAACACCCAGATGCCTCATTTCAAAATCACTGAAAGGAAACTTATTCTCTACATGGATATCTGAAATTTTGTTGCAGGGGATGTCTTTCAGATAAAAACCATGGCCGCTTAAAAACATGTCCAGCAGAAGGGATCCATGCAGTTGTTCCCCACCGTTGATGTACATAAAGGCAAGCCCCCCCCGGCTGATGTTTTTTATTTGACCCAGCTTTGAAGCGCCGTTCTTAAGCAACGCATATACGCCCTGCTTCACCGGAAACCGTTCATGGGACCTTCTTTCAAAGAACATTTCAGTATTTTCCATGCCGTATCCTTATCGGTAAATATAAACCAACTTATAAACATGATTACGAAACCGTGAATATTTTGTCAAGATCGGACTCGGGAAAAGTCTTCTACGAAGCACATCGAGTCCCGCCCATGGGAGTGCTAAGGGTGTTCGTACGAATGTTTATCTTTTTAAAAACCCTACCAGCCGTCACACGTTAAAAGATATGACTGTTTACAAAAATTATTAGATGTTTACAAAAAGGTATATTGTGTGTCAATAAAAAAATGCCGCAATATATGGGAAATATTGCCCGCGAACCGGTCCGGTCCGGTAGGATTCAGCAAAAAATTATCTATACTTAAAAAAATCAGATTGATATATTGGCCTAAATATTGCTACATATCAATCGGTGTAACAATTTTTTGGGCGTATGTTTTTTGGCCGTATGTCTCACACGTTTGACGGGTTCAATGGTTTTTTATAGAAGGACACCATGTCACGATAAATTACCCTCATTACACGTTGTAACCGACTGAAATTATGTTTTATATAAAAACAGCCGAAATTCTTTATTAAAAATTCGGGTTAGAAAGACTATGTTGAAGTCGCTGTTTCCCAAATGCCCAAGGCGCAATTAAAACTGACATTATACCAAAAGGTTAACCCCTTGACAAAGAAACCTGAAATGGAGCGAAACAGATGAACACATGTCAATTTTGCGGCTTGACACATCGTGTCGGATTTATTTCAACCCGTTTTGCAGGGACAGACGGCGTCTCCCTGGAAACGGCTAAGTGGGCGGACGTTTTTCAAAAGGAAGGATTTTCATGTTTCTACTTCGGCGGTGAGCTGGATCGTCCTCCGGATTGCTCATATCTGGTAGAAGAGGCGCATTTCACGCATCCGGATATCAAAGATATTTACAATCACTGCTTTGGCATTCACAAACGAGAGCGGCGCATTACAAAAAAAATTCATATGGTTAAAGAAAAATTAAAGGACGAGCTTTACGCATTCATCGAAAAATTCGGCATCGATCTTTTGGTTCCGGAAAACTCACTGACCATACCGTTAAATATCCCCCTCGGTCTTGCCATTACCGAGGTTATATCCGAAACGGAAATACCGACCATCGCTCACCATCACGATTTTTTCTGGGAGCGACAGCAGTTTCTGACAAACTCGGTCTGGGATTATTTAAACATGGCCTTTCCGCCGCATCTTCCGTCCATACAGCACGTGACCATAAACTCTTCCGGAGACAATCAGCTGAGCCTCAGAACCGGTATTTCCGCGACCATTATTCCCAATGTCATGGACTTTGAGAATCCGCCGCCGCCGGTGGATGATTATGCATCGGACGTACGAAAATCGCTCGGTGTGGAAGATGATGAACTCCTGATTCTCCAGCCGACCCGGGTCGTAAAGCGCAAGGGGATCGAACATGCCATAGAGCTCGTCCACCGGCTGGGGAAAAAAGCCAAGCTGGTCATTTCACACGCTTCCGGGGATGAAGGCTATGATTATGAACAACGTGTCAAAGAATATTCAAGGCTTTTAAATGTTAACACGGTGTTTGTTTCGGATATTATCAATGAGAGGAGAGGGCGCACCCGGACAGGGAAAAAAGTTTACACACTGAACGACATTTATCCCCATGCCGATCTGGTCACGTATCCCTCGACTTTTGAAGGGTTCGGCAATGCCTTTTTAGAAGCCGTCTACTTTAAAAAACCGATCGTCGTAAACAAATATTCAATCTATTCATTCGACATCGAGCCAAAAGGGTTTCTTACGGTGGAAATCAACGGGTTTGTGTCAGAGGATACTGTTCGCATGGCCAGGACGGTTCTTGAAAACCCCGGATTTTGTAAAAAAATGGTCGATACGAACTTCGAAATTGCCAAACGCTGTTTCTCTTACTCGGTTCTCCGACAGAAACTCCGGAACCTCATTCATGACGGCGTTGCCTGCAATCCCGAAAATATGAAAAGTTAAGGCTTGCCAACATGTCAATATTGCTTTAAATCGTTAAAAAAACTTTTCTGCGGAACTTTATAAAATGAATCCTATCCAAAATAAGCTCACATACGGACTTAAAACCGGCACCCAAAAAGGATGGCACGGATTTGTCTGGATGCTCAAAATTATTGTGCCCATATCCTTTCTGACGGTCCTTCTTGAATACAGCGGCTGGATAAACAAAATAAATTTTATCCTTGAACCCTGCATGAACCTTCTGAGTCTTTCCCCCATCGCCGCCCTTCCACTGATCGTCGGAATGCTTACAGGCATTTACGGCGGCATCGCTGCCATGGCGGTACTCCCCTTAACCACCAATGAAATGACATTGATCGCCATTTTTCTTCTCATTTCACACAATCTTATCCAGGAAGGAATTATTCAAAGCCAGTCCGGACTGAAACCCTTTAAAGCGACCCTCTTTCGCCTGACAGCTTCCGTTGTAACGGTAATGATCGTCTCCAGATTTCTCGGGCCTGAACCCGCACTGGTTGTGGCAAAAGGAACGCCTGTGGCAGTTCAAACGGCGTTTATAGCCCTGATGAAAAACTGGTTAATAGCGACCTTATATCTCAGTCTAAAGATATTTGTGATTATCATGGTCATCATGATTCTTCTTGAAATGATGAAAATTTTCAATTTGATTCCTCATATCGTTAAAGTTTTGAGCCCACTTTTAAAGACCATGGGACTCGATCAACGGGCAGGCATTTTATGGCTGACCGCAATCGCCTTTGGACTCGCCTACGGTGGCGCAGTGATTGTAGAAGAAGCTAAAGAGGCGTATATTACAAAGGAACAACTTGAAAAGCTTCATCTTTCCATCGGAATCAATCATTCCATGATTGAGGATCCGGCACTCTTTTTATCGCTGGGGCTCAGTGCCTTCTGGCTCTGGGTACCCAGACTTATCGTGGCCATCATCGCCGCACGCCTGTTCGATTTATACTATAAAATCCGGTCGATGCATAGACCGCCCCATACGGTCTCTGTTCAAAAAAATAAACATTGATGCTCGATTACCAGACTGTCATTGTTCATGAAGGCCCATAACCCGGAGTTAAATCCCCAATGACGGAAATATATCCCATCGGCGGAGGAAAAGGCGGAGTTGGAAAGAGTTTTATTGCGGCCAGTCTCGGCGCATTAATCGCCAAATGGGGCCATAACGTCGTGGTGATCGATTTGGATCTGGGCGCTTCAAACCTTCATACCCTTTTGGGAATGAAAAGTCCGAAACTCGGTTTGAATCACTATATAGATAAAACGGTGAGAGGACTTGAAAGTACGGCCGTTCCCACCATGATCCCGAATCTTTTTTTTATCAGCTCGATGCATTGTTCCATGGAAATCGCAAATCTTTTGCATGCGCATAAATTAAAAATAATCAGCGCGATTCAAAAACTTCCTTTCGACTATATTTTGCTCGATCTGGGGACGGGGACAAACTTCAACACCCTCGATTTTTTCTTAACTTCCAAGGAAGGGATTCTGGTAGGTACCCCCGAACCCACATCCATCGAAAATTTTTTCCGTTTTATTAACGCCGTCTATTTTAGAATATTAAAACAGACGTTAAAGCGTTCCGAATTTCATTCGGCGGTCAAGGATGCCGTCACCGAGATATCCGGCGCAACTGCGGGCACCCATGATATCCTAAAAATCGTCTCAAAATATCATCCGGACAAAGTCACCGACCTGAAAAACAAATTAAGTGAATTTAAATTCAAGCTGATTTTAAATCAGTTCCGAAAAAATATGGATTCAACCCTTGGCAATAAAATTGAGACCGTATGTAACCGGCATTTTCATTCTAATTTTCAGTTCCTTGGAACTATCCGCTATGATGGACAAATTCATGATGCAGTGTTTTCGAAAACACTATATGTCCATAAATATCCACACACACAATCTTCCAGCGATCTGAAAAAGATCGCGGAAAAGATTACCGGAAATCGAAGGCCGACATCATTGCCAAAAGAAATATCATGAAATATTTTGACGGATTAAATTACTACGAAATTTTAAAAATTCCGGAAAATTCGTCTTTTTTGGAGATTAAACAGGCCTATAGGGATGCAGTGTCGATTTATAGCGAAGATTCTCTGGTAACCTATTCTTTGTTTTCAACGGATGAACGGGAAAAAATATTAAAAATCATCGAAGCGGCTTTTTTAACCCTCATCGATGGAAATCAGAGAGCCGCCTACAATAGAATATTGGTGGACTCAGGACAATCCGACACGACGTTTATCTCCGGTCAAAGTCAAAAAAAATCTGACCCCGTATTTCACCCCGGCAAAGCGGCCAACGATGATCAATTAGCAGCCGACGCGACAAAAAATATCCAGGCGGACGAAGAGAAACAACTTTCAGACGAAATTCTTTCTAAATCGTCTGTTTCTGGAAAGGATTTAAAAAAACTGAGAGAAGCGCTGGGCGTTGAAATTCACGAAATCCATTCCCTCACGAGAATAAGTGTTTCGGTTTTAAACGCCATTGAAGAAAATCGGCTGGAGAGTCTCCCCCCCGACACATATTTAAGAAATTTTTTAAAACTCTATGCGGAAGTTCTGCAAATAGATCCTCTGAAAATTGTAGACGGTTACTTTAAACATATTTATAGGGTTCAAAACACGGATTAGATCCGAAACACACATCTTTTGACACCTGCTTTGACAATATTTGTCATCCCGTTGTCACCTCCGCACCGCTATCACTTGTTTAACCCGATGGTTTTATGGAACTATTTGGGTTCGCACCCATCTGGTACACATCTTGCTTAAGAATTGACAGCCTCTGAATACATTTTTCCGAGTTCATCAAAATTGATCAATGGAGAATCGATATGAATTTCAAGATCCTGAAAAAAGTGTTGTTTTTTTTAACGGTGCCTTTGTGTCTATTTCTTCTGACCTCCTGCAGAACCACCGGCGGCGGCGTCAGTTACGAATGGGACAATGGTACCGGATACGACCATCCCTATGAAGTTAAAAAGACCAACGGCGGGCCGCCGCCGCATGCACCGGCCCATGGATATCGTGCAAAACACCACTATCGCTACTACCCTTCCTGCAGCGTGTATTATGATACGCAACGAAATTTATATTTTTATCTGAAGGGTGACAACTGGAGAATAGACGTATCGCTGCCTCAAGGCCTTCATGTGGAGCAGAGTGGGTATGTGAGCATCGAGATGGATTCCGATAAGCCCTACACGCATTATAAAGAGCACAAGCGCAAATATCCTCCGGGGCAGACCAAAAAATGGGGAAAGAAAAAACATAAACGGGATGACGGATAGATTCCAACAAAGGAGTCAACGACCACCCGGAAATTCATCAGAAAATTTCATGGGACAGGCGCAGGGCAACCGGCAAGGCTGTAAAATGCCTTCAAGACATCCTCAGAAGATGTCCTGCTCAAGCATTCCATTTCTTCGCACCCGTCCCCGTCTGTTTCAAAACAGGGACTGCAATCCAGCTCCGGCCGAACGATGGCCACATTACGACCCACCGGGCGCCATCTTTGGGGATCAGAAGGTCCGAAAACAGCCACTGTGGGAAGACCCAGAAATGCCGAAAGATGGCTGATACCCGAATCGTTTCCGATAAAACCGCCGCTTGCTTTGAGTCGCAAGGCAAGCTCCGTGAGATTGTCCATCCGATATACTTTACCGCTGTATTCGTCCTGCTGAAAAAACTGCCGTGTCAAAATTTCGGCCAGATCATATTCTGCAGGACCGAGAATAAACTCCGGCCGCCGGCCCCTTGCCCGGAGCGATCGAGCAATTCTGACAAAATTGGAAACCGGCCAGCATTTTTTCCGGCTCCCGGATCCGGGATGGATCAAAATTCTTGATCTGTCAAAGTTCGGGTCTCTTCGATCAGGATGCACGGCTGAAGATAAAATGGAACCGGTATCTACATCCGTTTTTTCAAGGAACCCGCATCTGACAAGATTGGATAAAGCATGTTCGGTGACATGAATCTTTTGATCAATATCCGGTTGCGGCTGGATGCGACACACCGCTTTTCCCGTAATTGAAAATAGGACGTTTTGAAGATCACGGGCGCGTGAAAAAAGGACAATTTTATCATATTCGAGCAGAATGTTTTTAACAACCGGATCGACACGGCTCGAGTAAAGGGTCGCAAAGGCCGCAGCCTCAATGGGGAAATGATCATCTACAATATCAAGAAACCGGGCAAGCTGACCGATTTTGCTCTCACAGAGCATTTCCAAGCGGCCATATTTTTTTTTGAGTTTTAAAAGGGCGGGAAACGTCGCGACAACATCACCCAATGCGCCGTGATGGATGACGAGAAGATTATGTTTTTCCATAAACTATTTGAATTTCTTCATGAAAACTTCGGATCAGCCCGTACTTTTCACCGGGTCAGCGGGTTGCCGTATAGTTGGGCCCTGCCATCAATAGACTGTTTGAAACTGTGGACTGTATTTTTTCCATTTTGCTCCCAAAAACAAAGCTCCGAATTACGCCGTGCCCGAAGGCACCCAGAACCACGAGGGCATCATGGGGCACATCATAAAGGTTTTCTTCAAAGACTCTATTTTCAAAAAAATGCCAATCGTTGACATAACGGTCCATTTCTTCCTCGAGATTTTCATCCTTGACAACCTGTCGGTACCATTCCGGAGAGCTATTTTCCACCTGCGTAAAAACATCCAGCGGCATGCCGGAAATCCTGCTGATATGAAATCCCAGCCTGAGAGCATTGACCGCATTGGCTGAACCGCCGAAGAATACCGCGATACTTTTCCACGCTTTAAACACAGGGCTTGTGATGAGAACCGGAAATCGAGCGGACCTTACAATACGTCTGACCCTGGAGCCGATGTATCCCAGACCGATCTTTGAAGTTAAATCACTGACACTTCGTGGGCAGCACATGTAATCAAAAGTTGTCGGTATATCAGGAAGGGTTGAAGCGGTGTAATGTTTCGGTTCCAGAAATCTAACATTCAACTCTCCCTGCTCGACCAATTCGGTGGCATGCGCGATGGCAGTATCCGGGGCGGTGAGATATGAGCTGTCAAGGTCTATCTGAACCACATCGTTTTCAAAATACATCAAAAATTTGGTGGACTCTGGGACGTAGATCACCGGAGAAGCACCGACTTTTTTACAAAAATAGATCGATTGCAGAAGCGTTTCTCTTCCCAAGGGAGTGTTTCGAAAAATATGTAGCAGTTGATGATCCATTTGCCCCTCCTTTCTGTCATTTCTTTCGCTTGAGCTCACTTTAACCGGCGAACAAACGTCCTTCGCAATCAATGGCTGGTCTGAACCATAAGCTCCTTTCGATATTGATCCAGGATTGTCGCCTTTGAAATCAGACCGACAAACCTGTTGTTCATGACGACCGGCATGGAAAACAGGTCTTTAATATCCATTTTACGAAGCACTTCTAACAAATCGTCGTCAGGATGAACCACCTCAACATGGGTATTCATAATCTGTCCCAAAAAAACGGCATCATACATTACCGGATTAAAAAGGTAGGGTCGAATATCATCCAAATGGATGATTCCCAGAAAATTGCCGGTCTTATCATCCTCCACCGGGAAATAGTTCCGATGGGATTTTTGAACGATATGAACAAAATCCCGAAGCAGCATATTGTGTTTTACGATAATGCAGTCCCTTTCAATAAGCTCCGGAACGTTCAGGTCTGATAGAACCCGGGCGTCGGTACCGGGTCTTAATAGATGTCCGTGCTCAACAAGATCCTTGAGATAATAGGATGCCGGTTCAATGTAATGGCACAGCGTTGTCGTAACAGCCGACACGAGGATCAGGGGCAGAATGACCTCATATCCTCCTGTAATTTCGATAATAAGAAAAATTCCGGTCAAAGGCGCCTGGAGCATTCCGCTGATAAGCCCTGCCATTCCCAACAAAGCATAGTAGCCTTCGTTGGCCCATAACGCCGAAGACCAGACCAACGAAAGAAAATGATGATACGTTACCCCCACAAGGCTTCCGATAACCAGACAGGGGGCGAATATTCCACCGGACCCCCCCCAACCCAGGGTCAAAGCGGTGGCCGCAATCTTGGCAAATGAAGCCAGTGCCACGAACACAAGCCCCTGGGAGTAACGTCCTTCAATCAGGGCTTCCACCGCATGATATCCTTCACCCAGAACGACCGGGAGAAAAAGGCCGATGATCCCCACCGCACATCCGCCGATGGCGGCCCGCAGCCATAGCGGGCCTGAAAGCTTGTGTGATATGGTATGCATGGACCTGAGCATTCGGGTAAGCAGAATAGATGCCGCTGCCGCCAGTACGGCTAAACCGATACAGGCAATGACATTCAGCAGATCGATTTTGAACAGAAGATGGCTGAAAGGGATCTGGTTCCCCTGAAGAATACGACTGATTTCGGTACCTGCCACCGAAGCAATGGCAATGGGGACAATATTTACGGATTTCCATTCTCCGACAATCACTTCAATGGCAAAGACCATTCCGGCAATCGGGGCATTGAAGATGGAGGATATTGCGCCGGCGGCACCGCAACCGACCAAGGTCACCCGCTGTCGATCGTTTAACGAAAAATATTTGGCGATGTTTGAACCAATGGCCGCTCCGCTGATAACAACGGGCGCTTCAGGACCGGCCGACCCCCCGGTGCCGATGGTTAGGCAGCTCGATATCAGCCTTGAAAAACTTGAGCGAAACCTCAACAGACCACCGTAACGGGATACACTGTAAATAACTTCCGGCACACCGTGTCCGGCCCCTTCTTTGACGACTTTTTCCAGAAACAGAGAAGAAAGTGCTGCACCTATGGCAGGAAGCGTAAAGACCCACCAGTGAGAACGGAAATGATGAAGCCATTCGGACATGGCCAAAAGAGACCGGTTGAGAATCACCGATGCCAACCCACTGCAGTTGCCAACAATAATAGCCATGAATATGAGCAGAAGACGATCATCTAAACGGAAAATTGCCCAGTTTGCAGGGTAGCGCCACAATTTTAAAACGCGCATATCGCCAATACCTATGAATTATCTGCTCTGTCGAGTTGCTTCTCAAAATCAGCTATTTTTGAAAAATAAGCCGATGAATCCGGAAATGTTTTTAAAAATTCCACAAATGCATTGTCACGAACACAAAAAGAAAGCCTTGAAAGAAGATGGAGATGGATTTTAATGGACGGGCTTAAAAGGATAAACATGACAAACACGAGCCTGTCATCTATCGCATTAAAGTCTATCGGTTTCTCGAGAAAACAGGTGGTTATTAAGGGTTTTTCAAAAGTATCCGGGAGGGGATCGTGGGGATGAGGAATGGCGACGCCTTTACCGATGCCTGTTGATGTAAGATGTTCTCTTTCGAGCAAGCACTGATACAGTTTTTCTTTTGAGGTGCCCAATGGTAACTGCATTTTCTCCACAGCCCCTCTCAAAACAGTCTCTACATCATCCCCCTTAATTCCATATATTACCCCACCACAATTCATTGCCGGGAGGAGATTCTCCAGTCCCACCGCCTTCGGTTGAGTATTAACTTTTTTGGGCAGTGAAAACGGCAGTCGATACATGGCAGCCCATTTTTCCAAAGCAGATTCGTTGACGATATAGCCATTGCTGCTTTTTTGTATGGGTATCCTGCCCTGGCGTATCCAGCGATCCACGGTGGTTACCGGAAGGCGGAGGCACTGTGCAACTTCATTGATGGTAAGTTTCATACGGTTATCAGATTAAAAAAACTATTTTCTTTTATTATTACAAAAACATAAATGTTAACTTCTATAGTTTCCCAAATCAAGAAGTTTTATCAACCGGTGTTTGTTGCGGTTTTTCCGGTTCGGCGATTGACCGTTCTATTATGGTAATGTCCCTTTTTGGATAGGGGATCTCAATCCCGTTTTTATCAAACGCCGCTTTAATCTTGTCGGTAATATAGGAAATGGTATCCATCCGTTTTCGCGCATTATCAATCCACACCCGCAACTGAAGATCAACCGACGATTCTCCAAAGTTTCTCACAACAACTTTTGGCGGCGGTTCCTTGGAAATCCAGGCCGCTTGGCCGGCGACATCCTTGATCAAATCTTTTGCTTTTTCGATATCCGCGTCATATGCGACCCCCACATTGATACGGACTCTGATCTTTGTTGAAATACTGGTGTAGTTGACGATATCCCGTGTCATGATTTCATTGTTGGGTATAATGATAATAATATTGTCGGTTGTTTTGATCTTGGTGGCGCGCAGGCCGATATCGATAACATCTCCCCAGGTGGCGCTTCCGGCGGGAGCACTCCAGATTTCGATCCGGTCGCCAATTTCAAACGGCCGGTCGATAATAAGCAATACCCCGGCGATAAGATTCGATAACGTGTCTTTGGCGGCAAAGCCGATGGCAATACCTGCCACACCTGCACCGGCGATAAAGGGCATGACATTGACACCCAGAACATCGAGGGCCAGAATTGCAGCGAATGCATAAATAAGCGCACCGGAAAATTTATTGAGAAGGTCGAAAATAATGTTATCGACTTTGGTTTCTGTTTTGTCGACGATATTTTTTTCAAAGTATGCCAGTACGATTAAAAGACAATCCTTTGCCGGAGTTGCCAGAAGCATAATCATCAGTGCATGGAAAATATTTTCCAAAAGGAGGAGGTTGAAGAGCTTGATGAGATATGTGCCTGTTACAAGAACCAGGCCATAAAGCAGCGCCTTGCGAACAACGGTGAAAATCTGGCTGTTGATTTCAATAAATTCGGATTTTTGGGTCTTTTTCTCAAAAGAAACCAGAATGCGTTTTAAAATCATCCAGATGATATAGGTGCCGGCAATAGCCCCCAGAGCCTTGAATACCAGATGAATGTATACCACCTTTATACCGGATGTCTTGGATATTTTGTCCAGAAAAGCAAAAATAAATTTCATAATTTCCTCAACATTGAAATATCTTGTAAAAAGTTTTTCCCGAGCGATATCTGACCATTTTGAGAATTCATCAAATATGACATTTCTTATTTGTCCGTCAAGCCCTCTTTCGCATAAAAACGCTGAACTATAACAGAGATCGAAATTGGGTTCAGGCTTTGTGAAAGAAATATGACATCATTTGTGATCGAAATAAACGCTCCGTATGACTCGTAATCGTTACACCTCAAATTGAGCGCTAATAAAAATATCAGGGTACGCTGCCACGGCAAGATTTATATCGACAATATTCCTTTCACGGCGACCATGCTTCCCATCGTGGCCTATCTGACCGAAGTGGTCCCCGGCGCTCAGGGTGGAATTTTGTGGTGGCCACTGGCACTGGGAGCATGTTTGGGGGGGAACGGTACAATGATCGGCGCCGGCGCCAATGTCGTGACTGTGGGAATGGCCGAACGCGAGGGCTATTCCATATCGTTTATGGAATATTTAAAAATCGCTTTCGTGCCGATGATCATTACGATCATTCTTTCCTCAATCTGGTTATTGGTAATAAAGATGTAGATAGGTTTAAAGCCCCTCCGACTAAAAACCGATCACCCGAAAAACTTCGATTCAGCTTGCTGTTTTTCTTGTGAATCATATAGGAACTTGATATAAAATTCAAAACAAGTGATAAAATGCCGAATTATGGTTCACCCCATTCTATCCATACGAGCAGGCTAGCACCGGGCGTCCTTGGAGACTCAATTCGAAACGAACTTAAAAGACCTCGATTTAAAAGAAGGAAGAACGTCATGAACAAACTGAAATTGCATCAAAACAACCCTACCCGGATACCCCTGATCCTGGGCAGATTCTGGGTCGTTTGGGTCATTATCGCGGTGTTGTCTGTAGGGGGATCATCAGAGTCCTTTTCGGCAATGAATACTGCAACACCCCCCGGATCTTTTTCACCTCTGGTTAAAATCGCCAATCCATCGGTGGTCAATATCAGTACTGTCAAAATCATCAAAGAGGAGCGAGAAGGTTCGATGCCGTTCGGTCCGAACGATCCAATGAAAGATTTCTTTGAACGTTACTTTGGAGGTCAGATACCCAAAAAGTATAAGCAGAAGAGTCTGGGCACCGGTTTTATCATCGACAAAAAAGGCTTTATCTTGACCAACAACCATGTGGTTGAACAGACCGACGAGATCAGAGTTCGTACGGCAGATGGTAAAGAATTTGC
>Ga0307376_10001501_pt1 | contig 24937 bp, 24 predicted proteins | sample TR2MG_FD_202536 | JGI IMG/M metagenome (GOLD analysis project Ga0307376, IMG submission 202536) | Soil microbial communities from Risofladan, Vaasa, Finland - TR-2 | ecosystem: Environmental > Terrestrial > Soil > Coastal area > Acid sulfate soil | place: Finland: Risofladan, Vaasa | collected...
CGGCCAGGTCATCGTCCCTTCGGATAGCCGCTCCTATCTTCCAACAGGAAAACATCGGGTTGCCCACCGGATTCATCTCCTTCAGCCGGATAACCAACTAGCTAGCCATTAGATATATAGGCCAATAAATCCACTATGCGGTTCGAGTATCCCCACTCGTTGTCATACCACGCGACCAACTTTACCATGTTGTCCACCACCATGGTGGAAAGGCCGTCAACTATGCATGAATGGGGATTACCGTTAAAGTCCCTGGAGACCAGGGGAAGCGGACAATATTCCATAATACGGGACAGCGGCCCCCGCGCTGCATCTTCCAGCGCCCGGTTCACCTCCCTCGCCGTGCAGGGCTTCGCCAGTACGGCAACCAAGTCGACGACCGAAACGTTGGCGGTCGGCACCCGCATGGCCAGACCGGTCAGTCTTCCCCGCAGGGAGGGAAGTACGCGGCCCACCGCCTGGGCCGCTCCCGTGGTGGTGGGAATGATGGACATGGCGGCCGCCCGCGCCCTCCTCAGGTCCTCGTGGGGCAGGTCCAAAATACGCTGGTCGTTGGTGTAGGAGTGGACGGTGGTCATCATACCCCGGGCAATACCGAATTGGTCGTCGATCACCTTGGCCAGGGGAGCCAGACAGTTGGTGGTGCACGAAGCATTGGAGATGATCCGGTGGCTCTGCGGGTTGTAGTCGTCTTCGTTCACCCCCATAACGATGGTGATGTCCTCGCCTTTGGCCGGGGCGCTGATGACCACCCTGCCCGCCCCAGCCTCCAGATGTCGGGCCGCCCCGTCGCGGGAGGTGAAACGCCCGGTTGATTCCACCACCACGTCCACCCCCAGGCGGGCCCAGGGGAGCCGGGAAGGCTCGCGCTCCGCAAGGACGGCAATTGACCGCCCCCCCACGAGCATCCCGCTCTCCGAGGCTTCCACGTCGGGGGGGAAGATACCGTGCACGGAATCGTATTTTAAAAGGTGGGCCAGTGTCTGCGATGCATCAAGGTCGTTTACGGCCACCACTTCGATCTCCGGTCTGTCGAAAGCCGCCCGCAGTACCAGGCGGCCGATACGGCCAAAGCCGTTTATACCTATCCTCAGCGTCAAGTCAACCATCCTTTCACCCGAAAGTGTAACTGATAAGCATCCCGGTGTGCTTAACAGTCATACGGTACCTCGAACGAGCAATTCCGCCAGCACGCAGGCCGGATGTTCCACCGTCAGGCCGGTTGCGGCCATGATTTGAATCTTGCAGGTCCCGCATTCCGTCAACACTTTATCCGGTCTGACCTCCTGTACCCTGTCAAAGAGTTTCCGGCCGACGGCCGTGGCCGTGGCATAGTTTTCGGCTTTGAAACCGTAAGAACCGGACAGGCCGCAGCAGCCTCCGTCCAAGTCCACCATCTCCAGGCCCGCAAGGCCGGAAAAGAGAGCCAGGGCGGCCGACCGGGTGCCGGTGGCACGCAGGTGACAGGGAGCGTGATAGGCAAAGCGGCCATGTATTGCCGGCAGACTGCCGGAATCCACTCCGGCGTCCCGCCCGATAAATTCAAAGAGGTCCCAGACATGCGCCGCCACGACGCCGGCCTCTTCCAGGCCAAAGAGTTCCGCATACTCCTTCCTCAGCATCAAGCCACAACTCGGACAGGTGGTAACGATATCCAGGCCCTTTTCGACCAGGGGGCCCAGGAGCGACAGGTTTTCCACCGCCTTTTCGCGGGCGGCCGCGAGAAAACCGTTGGTTACCTGCGGTAGGCCGCAGCAGTGGACATCGGGAAGCTCGACACGGTAGCCCAGGTGGTTCAGGATGCGGACCGCGGCGACTCCGATCCGGGGCTCGAAAAAGTGGGCATAGCAGCCGGGAAAGTACACCACCCGCTTTTGCCCGGGCCTCTGCCGGGCCTTTCTAAAACTCGCCGGGCCTTGGCCATCGCCCCGGAAAAAGGCCACGGTCGGCGAAAGACCGAATAATCTCTGTCCGATCCGTGCCGGAAAACCATCCCCGGTAAAGTATCCGGCCATTTTATTAAGCGGGAAAGTGTTGATAAGTTTCCCCGTCAGTTCCACATTGGCGAGAAAAAAGTCCCGCAGACGAAAAGACCGGTTTTCCAAATAGGAGCCGCGCGCCAGGTTTATCATGCGGGAAATCCCCACGCCAAAGGGACAGGCCAGGTCGCAGTTTTTGCAGTTTGAGCACAGCTTCAGGGAAGCCGGATAATCTTCAGAACCCGTTCTTTTTATCCTTGCCAGGTCGGGACCCAGCCTCTTAGGCCCGTCGAACAAGACGTTCACAGCACCGACCGGGCATTGGGAAAGGCAAGTCGTACATTTAACACACTGGTCCAGGTCAATGGACATGCTTTTCGCCCCTCTAGGCTAAATTGCCGGCTTTGTAGCCGCTGGCGACAGCTATACCGGTGCCTGACTTCTCGACCGAAAAATCGTAGCCGGCAAGCTTGGAGCCGGTAATGAAAACATTTTTGCAGATTACCTCGCCGGACGGGCCGGTCGGGTTGAGGTTGTCATCCACTTCTATGCCGACCCGCATAAAGTCCTTGCCCTTTCCATCCAGAAAAGGACCGTCCACCCCTTCGATACCTTCCCGCGGCAAAGTTACCGGAAGACCCATGACCGGCTCCACGGGTTGCCCTCCCTGCCAGGAGTAGCCCGAACTCACGAAGGAACCGGTGGCCAGGACGAAGGAGGAGGCAGCAAACTTGTGTTCCCGGCCCGAAATGCAGGCCGTAACCCCTGCACAACCGTTATTGGAAAACCAAGCGCCGTTAACCCTTACATTGGCGGTAACAGTCACGCCCCGGGACATGACCCAGCGGCGCAGCGCAGCATATATTCTCAGCCCCGGCACCGAAGGGGGCAGGGTAGAGACCTCCATGAGCGGAACCCCGAGAGATTCTTTGACGGAAGAGAGCACTTTGGCGGCTGCTTCCAAGCCGAAAACGGCCGGAACCAGGATCAGCGACCTACCGTCCGCCGCGTCCGCCACCCGGTTGAGAAAGACCTCCCGGCACTCGTCCCTCTCCAGGTACCCGGCCAGGGTAAACGAGTCCACATGCCGCGGGAGGCCCAAAGAAACGGTAAGGGTGCGGACGTCGCGAGCCGGGCGAGACCCGGCAATCCCTTGGGCTACCGCAAGCGGAAAGAAGTCCTTGTATTCCGCCAGTCCTACCACCAGCACCTTGTCCGCGGCATCCCATCCGGGGACGTACTGGCTTTCGGGGGCCATGAACGCAGGCCTCGCCATCCCCAGCGGTGTGGGAACCATTATGTTGCGTCCAGCCGCGGGGTTGTAAACCAGTCCTTGCGACCCGCAGACGGTCCGGAAAAACTCCATGCTCTCCTTCAGAACGTCGAGCAACCTGCCCCAGGGGTGGTCTGGCTGACTCCGGAGGTACTCCCCGATTCCTTGAACGGGATCCAGGACCATCGGGCTTTTTTCCAGCGGAGCCCAACCCCAGACGTCAATGTGGCCGGGCAGGAAGGGAAATGAGCCGAGTCCGTCCGTGAGAAGAAGCACCCTTTTCCCCCGTTCGGCAGCTCTGGCGGCGGCCACGTAACCGGACAACCCCCCGCCGATCACGACCACATCATATTCAGCCTTCATTATTGAACGCTCCATATTGAATTCGCTCCAGGCAAAGTAGTGACGAATAGACCCCCAGGGCCAGTTCAGCCTCGGCCAGTTGTTGACCGTGTAAAACAGCCTGCTGGCCGCGCCACCTCTTCTCCAGGAACTCGGCCAGAAAGGGTCCGAATTTGTCAGGCCCGAGGAAACCCTCTTCAACCAGAAGCCCCGTGGTTCTAACACCACAGAAAACACCCTGGCAGGTGCCGGTCCCCATCCTGGTTCGCCGGCGAACTTCACCCAGGCTTTGCAGAGGAAGGTGGCGGGCACTCGCCATTACTTCGGCCATGCTTACCCCTTCGCACTCGCAAAGGATGTCTTTGCTAAGCGGGTTTCTGGCCAGTTCCGCTTTCACCTCGTCCAGGTTTGAGGCTGAACGGGTAACCGTTAATTCTCCGAAACCGGAAACAAATGTTTTCCTAACTCTCTCCGTTGCCATCTTGTCCGGCTCAACCAGTTTTTCCCGGGAGGTTGAACCAGGAACGTAACAACCTATTTTTTTAGTTACCAGGTCGGCTGTCTTTTCGCTCATCAGACGATAGATGGTGAACTTCCCACCGGTAATGGTGACAAAGCCCTCCAGTCCATCTTCCCGGCCGTGATCTATCAATACGAAGTTGCGGGTGGCGGCCCGCCCTTTGGCGCCGGACGTCCCCGGCGAATAGAGGGGGCGCACTCCGGCATAGGCCCTCAAGGGCCGGTAATCCCCCAGATCCCGTACCATTTCCCCGCCCAGAGTCATCAGACGGTCCAGTTCCTCGCGGGACGGCCGGTAGTCGTCCGGCTTTACCACATCGACTGAAGTCGTGCCCAGGATCATGGTGGTGTTGTGCGGAACGAAGATATCGGCGTCACTCGGCGGCCTCAGTCTGTTGAGAACCTTGTTGGCAATCCTGTGGTTGAACACTATCATCGCCCCCCGGTTGGGCAGCATGGTGAGGTCAACCCCGGCCAGGTTGGCGATGCTTCCGGCAAAGGCACCGCCCGCATTGACGACGATCTCGCATTCCATCCGGGAACGCTCCCCGGTGAGAATATTTTCCACCTCCAACCCGGTAACCCGGGAACCCGTGCGGAAAATCTCCTTCACCGCGGTGTACGGGTACATCCCGGCCCCGTGACGGGTGGCCGACCGCGCATTGGAATAAACCAGGCGAAAGCCGTCAATGGCAGCGTCCGGCACTCTGAACGCCCTCTGGAGGGATTTCCTCAGGCACGGTTCCTCCCGCAGGACGGCATCCCGATCGGTCTCCACGGCCTCTATACCGGCCGCCTGGCACGCTTCGACCCATTTTTGCACATATCGGTCATCGTCCCCCTCCATCTGGAGGAAGTAGCCGCCGCAATCCTCCACACAGTGCCAGGCAACCTTTTTCAGAATGAGGTTTTCCGTAATGCATTCCCGGGCTGCGTCAAGATCGTTTACGGCATAGCGGCCGCCGCTGTGCAGGAGTCCGTGAAAACGGGCGCTGGTTCCGCTGCACAGGTCCCCTTTGTCCACGAGGGCGACCTTTACCCCCCGCAGGGCGAGATCCCTCAGGACCCCGCTGCCGGTCGCCCCCCCGCCGATGACAACCACCTGGTATTTAAGCATTGCTCTGTGCCAATCTCCTTGATCGTTGTATTGCATCCTCCGCTTGTTCCCGGGACCCTCGTACCCTAGCCTCCCTCTCGCACCACTTCGCGAACAATGTCATAGTTGGCGTCGGTCGCGGCTATGAACCCGTCGATGGGCGAGTCAGCCATAGCACGCCGACCTTCTTCAAGTTGGGAAAGTTTCAGGAGGTTTCTTTTCAATTTATCTACCAGTCCCGGATTCAGGCCGGGCCGGCCCGCCAGGCAGTCCTTGGGGATTGGCTCCGTCTCGGCCAGGTAGACTAGGTCCGCCACCCTCAGTCCCCGCGCGGCGGCGTCGTCGATCGCTTCCGAATAGGTGGCGCCCGCGGCCACCGTGCCGGCCAGCACCGCGTCGATGACCCGGCTGTGCGTTCCCAGGAAGACCGTTTCCCCCAGGTCCCGGTCGGGATCGACCCCGGCCCGGCGCAACAAAATGCGGGGGTAGGCGTAACCGGAAGCCGACTTGGGATCCACGAAGGCCATTCGTTTGCCCTTGAGTGCGGCCAGGGAAGCCGCACCGGAGGCGCGTGTGACGATGTATCCCTTGTAGGAAGGCGACCCGTTGACGACCGGGGTAGCCAGAGGTATGACCCCGCCCCGCTCGCTGGCATTGACGTAGGCCAGGGGCGAAAACCAACCCACGTCCACCACTCCGTCGATCAGGCTGTCGGCCAGGGCGTTGTAGTCCGCCGTTATTAGGACCGCCGGGCGGTAGCCCGTCACGGCGCAAAGCGCGGATATGACCGGAAGATACATTTTCCTTATGTTTTCCGGGCTCAGGGCCGGGTTTATACCAAATACGAGCTCTTTGGCACCCCTGAAGGCCGCCGCCTGCTTCTGCAGGGAATAGACATTCTCCGAAAGGACGCCGGACAGGCTGGCCAAATAGGCATGAACCCTCTCCTGATTTCTTACCAAACCGGTGATTTCCTGCATGCCCCCGTTGAGGTTGGAAAAAACATCCGCCAGATATTCCGTCGTTCCGGCCTGCTGGGCCATGGATCCGGAAAGTTCCTGGTTCAGTCCCGTGATTTCCTGGAATGCGGTGACGATATTGGCAAGAGCGCTTTTCACTTCGCCTGCGGTGCCTTGCACCGAGCCCAGCTCCCTGGCGCTCTTCTCCGCCTGGGACGCCACTTTGTTGATACCGGTGGTGATTTCCTCCGCCGTTTTGGCGATCATTTGGGAGGAATGCACGCTCCGGTCGGCCAGTTTGCGGACCTCCTGGGCCACCACCGAAAACCCCCGCCCGGCCAGTCCGGCCCGGGCCGACTCGATGGCTGCATTCAGGGCCAGGAGGTTGGTCTGGTTCGCGATGTCGACCACTTCGGCGACAAACCCCGTAATCTCGTGCGACATCTCTTTGAGCCGGGCAGCCGACGTGGCGAATTCCATCACGTCGGCAGCGATGGAATGCAGAACCTTCTTGGCCTCGTCCATCAAATCCTCACTGCGTCCGGCATCCTCGAGCCGCGCCGAGCACAACGCGCTCACGCTTCGCGCGCTCTCCTCCAGGGAGCGGGCCACCGCTGTCAGTTCCTCCAGGCCGGCCGAGCCTGACATCAGTTCCTCCGCGTTTTTTTCCGTGTTTTTCACCAGGCTGGCAGCCAGTCCGGCATTTTCCCGCACCGTCCAGTTTATCTGGTGAATGTCAAATCCCAGTTTTTCGGCCAGGGGTAAAAGTTCGGGCTCTCCCCCCCCGCCCTGGCGGCCAGCCTTGGCCGTCGCCGTCCTGAACGAAAGCATGTTACCGACCTCCTGGTCTTGCGGGATATTATAGTTATCAGATCGCGGAAGGAGCCGGCAACCCGGTTAAACGGAGCGAGGCAGCTGCATTTCAATCGGCCGGGGACACTTTGCGGATGATGCAGCTACCTCAACCGTACTTGGAAATCAGTCGTCGTCCGTCTATGCCTCTACTCGTCGACCTCCCAGTCCATGGACCGTTTGACCGCCTTCTGCCAGCCGCGGTAATAGCGGTTCCTTTCCTGTTCCGCCATCAGGGGGACAAAGCTCCTGTCCAGCTGCCACCTGGCGGCCAACTCCTCCTTGCCGCTCCAGAAGCCCACCGCCAGACCGGCCAGGTATGCCGCTCCGAGGGCCGTAGTCTCCGTTACCCGGGGACGGTCAACCGGAACATTAAGTATGTCGGCCTGGAACTGCATGAGCAGGTTGTTCTTCACCGCGCCGCCGTCCACCCGGAGCGACTTGAGTTCGATATTGGAATCGGCCTGCATGGCGGAGAGGACGTCCTTCGTCTGGTAGGCTATGGAGTCGAGGGTGGCCCTGATAATGTGCTCCTTGGTGGTGCCCCGGGTCAGGCCGACGATCAGGCCGCGGGCCCGCATGTCCCAGTACGGGGCGCCGAGTCCCACGAAAGCCGGCACCATATAGACGCCGCCGGCATCATTGACCTTGGCCGCGAAGTATTCGGAATCCGGTGCCGTTTCAATGACCTTGAGGCCGTCACGCAACCACTGTACCGCGGCCCCGCTGATGAAGATGCTGCCTTCCAGGGCGTAATCCACCCGGCCGTCGATGCCCCAGGCGATGGTGGTCAACAAGCCGTTCGACGAACGGTAGACCTTGTCCCCGGTGTTCATCAGCATGAAACAACCAGTCCCGTAAGTGTTCTTGGCCATGCCGGGCTGGTGGCAGACCTGCCCGAACAAGGCGGCCTGCTGGTCGCCGGCTATGCCCGCGATCGGAATGGCGCTGCCCATGAAGACGGCCGGATCGGTTTCACCGTATGTGTAGCTGGAAGGCAGCACCTGGGGCAGCATGGCGCCTGGAACGTCCAATTCCGAGAGAATTTCTTCGTCCCACGCCAGTTTGTTGATATTATACATCAAAGTCCGCGAGGCATTGGAATAATCGGTGGCGTGAACCTTGCCCCCGGTCAGCTTCCACAGCAGCCAGGTGTCGATGTTCCCGAAAAGCAGTTCCCCGTTTTGGGCCCGCTTTCTGGCCCCCTGGACATTGTCCAGGATCCATTTAACCTTGGTGCCGGAAAAATAGGCGTCCACCACCAGGCCGGTCTTTTCCCTGATCGCGGACTCCAGGCCCCGTGCTTTCAAATCCTCGCAAATCGCGGTGGTTCTCCGGCACTGCCAAACAATGGCGTTATATATGGGCTTCCCGGTGTTCCTGTCCCAGACCACCGTTGTCTCCCTCTGGTTGGTGATACCGATGGCGGCGATCTCAAAGGGGCTTATCCCCTGCTCGGAAATAAGGGTTTTGATGACTCCCAGTTGGGTATCCCAGATCTCCAGGGCATCATGCTCCACCCAGCCGGGCTGGGGGAAAATCTGGGTAAATTCTTTCTGCGCGACTCCCTTGATATTGCTTTCGTGGTCGAACAGTATAGCCCGGCAGCTGGTCGTCCCCTGGTCGATGGCGAGCACATATTTCTTTTCCACGGCCCATCCTCCTTGAATCTTTAGTTTTCCAACCGCCCGGGCCACCCGGCTTCCGGCCGGCAGGCCTTATAGACGGTTCTTTTCCACATGTCTCGTCTTTTTGAGCTAAGAGGTTGAACTTTCAAAAACCGCCGGCGGAGGTCAGACCTGTACCCTTATTACGATTGGGTCAACTTTCGTCCGTCGGCAAACCAACCTGCTTCAGCCGGTGATCTTTTGGCGTTTAGGCTCCCTTACTGATGTTCTGCTCGATTTGCTGCGCGTTTTTTATCGCATTGGGCAGGAAAGGGGTAACGCCGAAATCGTAGAATAAAGCGCCAAGAACGCCGCCAAGCAGTGGAGCGATGATTGGTGCGGTCCACCAGTAACTGCCCACAAAGGCGCCGGTGTCTCCCGCAAACAAAGCGGCGAAAAGACGCGGGCCCAAGTCACGGGCCGGGTTCATGGCGTAGCCGGAGGGACCGCCTAAAGACAAGCCGAGGGCCACGATGGCGATACCGACCATGAAGGGCCACAGATTGGCGCCCGGGCCGTTATTGTTGACTGCATCCACAATTGCGGAAATGAAGATGAGGAGACAGAAGGTGGCCAATACTTCGGTGAAAAAGGCTGTTCCTAACGAGATGCCCTGGCCGGCACCGGTGTAGAACACGTTCTTGTACCCCTGGGAGACAAAGCAGCCCTGGTAAGACAGATAGACCAGGCCCGCGCCTACGAAGGCGCCCACTACCTGGGCGATCCAGTAGCCGATGGCCTTGCCGAAAGACATGTTTTTTCTCAGCACGTTGGCGAGGGTAACGGCCGGGTTGATGTGGGCACCGGTAACGCCGCCGGCCACATATACGGCCATGGCCACGGCAAATCCCCACCCCCAGGTGATGGTATCCCAGTTGTACCCTCCAGCAGCCAGACGGGGGTGAAAGACTACGTTGGCCACCACCCCGTCGCCGAAGATGATCAGAAGGGCTGTGCCGATAAATTCGGCCCAGTACTCACCAAACGCTGAAGACCTATTCATATTTCACTTTCACTCCTTTGATTATGATCCTTTTACTTGTCATGCGCCATTGCCTTTCCTGGGAAATTGACCGGATCGGTAACTTGCTTTTAGACTGCCGAAACCGCTGGCTGGTATCACCCCCCTTCCCCATATCGGCAACCGGTCCCGGCATCACTCCTTCCTCCATCATTTTCAGCATAAGGCCGGCACGCCTGCCCGACGTTTCAGCGAAATGCGTCCGCCCGCCAAGCAGGCTGGAAAATGAAAAAACCCGGCAATTGCTTCTCTTTTGGGAGAAGGCAATGACCGGGTTTTCAAATCTCTAAACCCTTTTATCAAGTTGTTGGGGACCTAGGACGAACCACATGGACTCTAACCCAGTTTTATGTTAGGCCACTCCGTCCCAGAAGGCAATAGCAATTATTCGACCAGCAGGAAACAGGGGACAAGCGGTATCTATTAGCAATTAAACGGCGGAGCCTGTCGCAGGGAACCTTAAGGGGCGTCACTCCGCGGTTGACGCTCTTGCCCCCCGGCTCCGACCACGATGCAGCCCTACCCGGCCATGGCGGCAATCAGGGACCGGCAAAAGTCCGGCAGGTCGTCGGGCTTGCGGGAGGTGATCAGGTTCCCGTCGCAAACCACCGGTTGGTCCACGTATGTTGCCCCGGCGTTTTGCACATCGTCTTTGATGGCCACGGTGCAGGTCACCGTCCTGCCCCGGAGCACCCCCGCCGAAATCAATACCCATGGGGCATGACAAATGGCACCGATAACTTTGCCGGAGGAAAAGGCGGCCCGCACGAATTCCAGGACGCTCTTGGAGCGGCGCAACTTGTCCGGAGCCCATCCGCCGGGGATAACCACACCGTCGTAGTCCACCACCCCGACTTGGTCCATGGTTTTGTCAGGGCGGCAGGAAAGCCCGTACTTCCCCCGGTATTCGACGGCACTGCCGGTGCCGACAATTTCAACCACGGCTCCGGCTTCCCGCAGCCGCAAGACCGGGTACCAAAGCTCCAGATCCTCAAAGCCTTCCTCCGCCAGCACCGCTACAGTCCTGCCCCTTAGCTCATCCATGGACGCACCTCCGTGCCGAAAAGTCCCATTGGCTACTGCTACAGTCTTTTTTCGACCCAACTATGAATATCTCCAATAACCGTGCCTCTTTCCTTTTCATTGAGTATTTCATGAAAAAGACCCTCGTAAAACTTCAATTGCTTGTCCTGCGACGAAATATTTTCGTAGAGCCATTTTGCAGCCTCAGGAATAACTATCCGGTCGGCGCCGCCATGAACAATAAGGCATGGACACGCATAATCCTTAATATTTCTTGCCAGCCATGCAGGCCCCCTGATACCTATCTCACCAAGCAGCTTTAATTCCGTTTCTTTAAGAACCAGAGGGTCTTTCTCGTAATCATTGACCACAGCCTCATCCCTACAAATTAGACGGGCCAGTGAATTTGGTGATTTTACCCCCCGTAAGGCGTCGAAATCCACCTTCTTGAGTTCGGCCATCGAAGGAAGTTCTATGACCAGCGCCCCCGAAAGCACCTGCCCGGCAAGCTTATGTCCGTACTTCACGCCGTAACAGGCTGCGATAAGGCCCCCCATGCTGTGTCCCAATATAAACAGGGGCAGTCCGGGATTATCCTTCTTGGCCAGGTTTACTACAACATCGGCGTCATCGACAAAACGGAGAAAGTTATCAATATAACCCCTGTCCCCACCGGATTTTCCATGTCCTCTATTGTCATACCTGTACACACCGTAACCAAATTGGTTAAACTTCTGGGCTACATATTCATATCGGCCAGAATGCTCACATAGGCCATGCACAAAAACAAACACTGCCTTTGCTTTTTCAGGTAAATCCTTCCTAATGAACAACTCCGTATCATCAGCTGCGCCAATTAGCCCTTCATATGTCGTCATACTACTATCCCCCTTCATTAACACTACCCAACCGGTCTGTCACAACTAACGGGTCCGGATTGGGAAGCAAAAAAACCACTCTTTGCTTCCCCTGAAGGGAGGCAACGAGCAGGTTTTCAGATCTCTAAACCCGTCTATCAAGTTGTCGGTTTCCGGCGAAGCATGGGGTGCCATCCGTGCTGATTATAGAGCGCGGGGCTGCAAATAGTAAAGGGCAGTTTCTTTACCAGCAGGAAATAGAACGCAAACGGTAATATTGGCCAGGCAAACGGAACAGCGGGTTTTGTGCCGACTGCAAACCGGCTTAGGAGAGCGGTCGGCAAACCGTAAAATTAACCTGTGGTCAATGTTCAACGTTGAACAATTCCCCGGAATTCCTGCCGCAAAACCAAGCCGCCGGTTGGGTCGGGGCCGAACCCATGAGTTCCTTGAAATCCGGCAAACAATCCCTTATAATTAACACGGCGATTTTGCCTCTGATCAGGCTGGAGGGGTGTACCGGTGGTTATCAGTCTCGCGTTTATCGTCGCCGGCTACCTGGTCGGCTCCATTCCGTTCGGTCTGTGGCTGGTGAAGGCTTTCAAGGGCGTGGACGTCCGCCGGTTCGGCAGCGGCAACACCGGCACCATCAACGTTTTCAGGGTGGGCGGGGCGGGATTGGGTGTCGTGGTCTTCGTTCTGGACGTCCTGAAGGGTTTGTTGCCCGTATTTCTGGCCAGCACGGTTTCCTTCTCTCCCCTTTTGATCGTCCTGGTCGGTCTGGCGGCCATCGCCGGCCATAACTGGTCCCTCTACCTGAAATTTTCCGGCGGCAAGGGAGTGGCCACCAGTCTGGGCGTGCTGGTCGCCCTGTCCTGGCAGACGGCCGTACTTGGTTTCGCGGTCTGGCTGGTCATGATTCTCCTGACCAGGTACTCGTCCGTAGGGTCCATGACCGCGGGAGTGGCGGCCCCGCTGCTTTTGTGGTGGCTGAAAGCGCCGCCGGCCTACATAGGGTTCGGAGTGGTCGCCGCGTTGTTCATCCTCTACCGGCACCGAGCCAACATCCAACGGCTGGCGCACGGCGAGGAACTGAAGATTAGCCTGCCGGGCAGGCACAAATAACAGGCGGAGGTGCCGGCTATGCGCGTTCTTTGCTACGGGGCCGGGGCCATAGGCACCCTGGTGGGAGGTTATTTGGCCCGGGCCGGTAACCCCGTCGCCCTGCTGGGCCGCCCAGGCCACGTCGACGCCGTCAACCGACAGGGCCTGGAGATGCGCCTCCCCGGGGCTCCGCCCGAACGGGTCGGCCTCCAGGCCTATTCCTCCCTTGTCCAAGCCCTCGGCGACGGTTTTGCCCCCGAACTGGCCATCCTGACCGTCAAGGGATATGATACCCCGGCGGCGGTAGCCGACCTGCAAGCCCACCTGCCCGCCGGCACCCTGGTCTTGACCCTGCAAAACGGCATCGGTAACGAGGAACTGTTGGCCGGGGCCCTGGGCCTGGATCGCACCCTCTCCGGCTGCATCACCCTGAGCGTAGGTCTCCCGGAGCCGGGCTGCGTAGAGCTTTTTTCCACCAAAGGGGGCATCGGCCTGGCCTCCCTGGACGAACGGACTTCAATCGCTCCCGTGGCTTCCCTGCTCGGCCAGGCCGGCTTTACCGTTATGGTCCAACCGGACTGGCGCGCCCTCAAGTGGTCCAAGCTACTCCTGAACGTCCTGGGCAACGCCGTCGCCGCCATTTTGGACCTGGCCCCGCGGGAGGTTTTCGCCGACCACGCCCTGTGCGGGCTGGAGAGAGCCGCCTTCAACGAAGCCCTGGCGGTCATGAAGACTTGGGAGTTGCGCCCCGTCGACCTGCCCGGCTTCCCGGTCCGCCTCCTGGTGTTTCTCTTCCGCTCCCTGCCGCCCACCGTCCTTTCCCCCCTTCTGGCCGGCCGCCTCGGCTCCGGCCGGGGCGAGAAGATGCCCTCCCTATGGTTGGACCTGCGGAAAGGGCGGACCGAATCGGAAGTGGCGCAGTTAAACGGCGCGGTAGCAGCCTGGGGGAGGAAACTGGGCCTGGCGACGCCGGCCAACACCCGCATAACAGACGCCCTTACAGACATACTGGCGAACCCCTCCCGCCAGGAAAAATACCGGCACAACCCCGCCGCGCTTCTCAAGCCCTGACCTGCCGGAAACCGGAAGCTGCAACCATCTCCCGCAGGGCCTCCCTTGACAAACTGGACTGAATTTGGTACCATATTTGTACAGGGGGCGATAACACGATGAATATTAAAGAAGATATTCGGGCCATTTCTTATGTTAAAGCCAATGCGGCTGAGATTCTTACGCAAGTGAACGAGACCCATAGACCTGTCTATGTTACTCAAAATGGAGAGGCTAGGGCGGTTTTATTGGATACTGAATCGTTTGAAAAAATGATGAAGGCACTCGGTTTATTAAAACTATTGGCCCAAGGCGAGCGTGACATAGTTGATGGAAAAGTCTTATCGCAGGAAGACTTTTTTCGCTTAAATCGCAATTTTGATAATAAAAACGATGTCTAAGGGAGTATATCAGGTTTTCTGGACACAAACTGCCCAGCAGGATTTGCAAAGAATAATTGAATACATTTCCGCTGACAGCGAGCTTCAAGCACAAAGAGTTTATCTTTCCATTAAGGAAAAAGCTAATAACTTGAAGCAAATGCCCCTACAGGGAAGAATTATTCCAGAATTAAGATATTATAGTATTTTAATCTATAGAGAATTAATTAGTCCGCCCTGGCGAATTATTTATAAGACTGAAGAAAATAAGGTATGGGTGCTTGCAGTAATCGATGGCAGAAGAAATGTGGAGGACATATTGCTTAACAGGTTCATCGATACTGAATGATCTTGCTAGCTAACATTTTTTAGCGCCTGAAAGTTCAGTAGTCACCGTCGCGGGTAACTTACTGTTACTGGGTTATCCGGTGCGCCTGCTGGCCTTTCTTTTCCGCTCCCTGCCGCCCGCCTTATTGTCCCCCCTGCTGGCCGGCCGCCTCGGTTCCGGCCGGGATGGGAAATGCCGTCTTTATGGATCGACCTGCAAAAGGGGCGCTCTAAGTCGGAAGTGACGCAATTAAACGGTGCGGTGGTGGAATGGGGGCAGAAACTGGGCTTTGCGACTCCGGCCAACGCCCGGATCTTGGCCGCCCTCACCGCCATACTGGCGGACCCCTCCCGGCGGGAAAACTACCGGCATAACCCGGAAGCCCTTCTCCAGTCCTGACCCAGCGTTCCCAGCGTTCCCACCCACCGGCCGTTCGGCTCCTTCACTTTTCACCTCTTCCCCTCCGCGCTGTTACCCTCATCTGTAATATATTCCCTGGATGGGATGTTAAATCAGCGTAAAGCGTGTGTTAAATTAGGGTAAAATGTCTTAAATGCCCCAGTAGAAACTCGCCATTAAGCCGAATATATCGATGGGATTGCGGTATCCGTCGGTATTTTCTGAAAGTTTCTCGTAGGAGGGCATATACTTGACGTTCTTTCTAGAATCTTCCTTTCTGAAATCGATTTTTTCGCAAACCTTCCCTTCTTAAATCGTCTTTTCTAAAGATGAGAATTCGCGAACGAATTATAATGATTATGGCTACCATCTGCACAATCGTGATATTTCTCGGCCTGTATAGCCTATATAATGTGAATCAAGTAAATAACAGCCTGAATAGCATGTACAATACATCCCTCATGTCTACCCAGTACCTCGCCAAAGCCGATCATTCTTTTCAGCAAATGAGGGTGGCGAAATACAGGAACATTGTAGCCACCGACCCGCAGGAAATGCAGACTTATAGTAACGATGCCGAGAATAACTATACAGATACGGAGAAATATCTCAAACAGTATCACTCTACCGGCCTATCGGCACGGGAAACAGCCGACTTGAACACCCTTCAATCTTTCCTGGACGAATACAAAACCAGCGTCGCCCGGATGGTGGCCGGCTTCTCCGTGCAATTGACTTCCCACGCCGAACAAACTTCGTCGGCCGTCTCGCAAACAGCCTCCGCGGCTAACGAAATCGCCCCCTCCGCGGCGTTATTACTGGACTGCGCGATAGTTTCCATCCGGGCCGTGATAGCGTGATTAACATCACGGCAAACTTCTAACCGGGGCCACAGCTGTCGCCTCCGAAAAGGATAAAGTATAGGCAGGGCGGTAAACGGAGAACTTCCCAAGTTCACGTTGGAGTCAAAGCCGAACTGATCCTTAACGGAGGTGCATTTATGGATACGGATACTACCGGCAATAGCGGGCCGGGCCACCGCTCCCGCCTGATCCGGTATGTCACCAAGATGAAAGGGGCCAGGCGCACCACCCCTTTGCTGCCACCCGCCAGCCTGGACGTTCTAATCTCCTGGCTGGGGGCCTTTCTGGGCATCGGCACGGTTACCCTGCTCAGCATGGTTTGCAAAATGCCGCTTCTGGTGGCCTCTTTCGGGGCTTCGGCCGTGCTCGTCTACGGGGTACCCGACGTGCCTCTGGCCCAGCCGCGCAACGTCATCGGAGGCCATTTTCTTTCCGCGGTAACCGCCGTGATCGTTTATGCCGTCTTCGGCTCGACCTGGTGGTCCATTTCCCTGGCCGTAGCCCTGGCCATAGCCCTGATGCTCGTCACCCACACCGCCCACCCGCCCGGCGGAGCCACCGCCCTGGTGGGCGTTTTGACCAAGGCCTCGCCGTCCTTCATTTTCACCCCGGTTGCTTCCGGCGCGATCATCCTGGTCGCCGTGGGCCTTCTGACCAACAATCTCTCGCCGAACAGACATTATCCCCGGTACTGGATATAGGGAATGAAGCACGATGCCACAAAGGGGGCTAAGATTATGAGCGACCAACCGAATATTACCCGGGAAGATGTGGAGGCCGCCCTGGAGCAAATGGCAACCGCCATGGATGTCACCTTCGAGGACTTGTGGAAAGTCGTCCGCCTGACCATGGACCATGCCGAACAGCGCAAAGCACTTTTCGAAGCCAGGGAATGGATCAGGGACATAATGAAAAGCCCGGTCATAACCTGCGCGCCGGATGCCAGTGTCCACGACGCGGCCCACCTGATGCTCGAAAAGGACATTCACTGCCTGCCCGTGGTCGAGGACGGAACTAGGCTGGTGGGCATATTGACGGAGTCGGATCTGATGTACCAACTGTCTCCCGAGGCAACTGACACCCCGCTCCACCACCTTTTCTTCCGGAAAAGGGTGCACAAGGCCGGCCATACCGCCGGGGAGGTCATGACCAGGGAAGTGCTTGCCGTTCATCCGGAGGATTCCATCATCGATGCGGTGCACATTCTCCTGAAACACGGTTTCGGCCGTCTCCCGGTAGTCGACCAGGACAACCACCTTGTCGGCATCGTCGCCCGCAAGGATCTCCTGCGGTTTGTGCGCTGAATCCTTTGGCTCCGGTGAAACGAACCCCAGCCAGTTGCTTAAGGATCTCTCCGTAGTGAAACTAAAAAACTAAGGACAAGGACACAAAACTCCGATATGTAACCTTTTTAGCGTCACATATCGGAGTCTAAACAAAGACCATAAGGTAATCAGACAGTCACCAGATCCTCAATCTCAATCTTTCGCAGGGCATCTTCTTCATCCCTACCCTTAAAGGGCATCCCGGAAGATGAAGAACGAGAAATCATCCCCAAGCTATAGGTGGCCACCATAGTTATTACACTTTTAACTACATCATTACAGTCCTTGAAGTGTATTCTGTGGTGAAAAGAAGGGCCAATTTGCCTAATTATTACACCTATGGCTTCGTCAATGAAACTTTGAGTAACAAGATTAATGCCACTGAAGTCCAGCGTTATAGTATTGCTATTACCCAAAAGCTCTTCTATCTTTTCTCTCAATATTCGACCGCTGTGCCGTGATCCGATATCACTAGACTCAAAAATATCGAGCAATTTTAGAGAAAACACGGCTTATTACCTCCTTCCAATATTATTTGAAAGCTATGTTCACCAATTTATCCTCAGATTCCTTTAGTATATCACTCATGCAATCCTTGAGGCAGTGTTTGATATTATTATTTACCAATTCAACAGAAACTACAACACCAGGCCATGGCCGGGTCAAACTACCTTCGTTTCTTTCGTACCCATTTTCCACCGAAAACAAGCCTTCGCCAGATATTATCTTAAGAGTGCCGCCACTTTTAGCAACTAAACCTTTTGTAATATACAAACCATATCCCACATTACTAAATGAATTTCCATAAATGCCTGGAATCACTCCAGTAACTCCTTTTCTTAAAGCTAATGCTATGGCTTCCATATCGGTTTTAAGATTGTACTGTGACGATAGGTGCCGCTTAAAACCAATGCCACAATCGGAAACACAGAATTGGGCTTTATTCGTCTGTGGCCAATACTGAGCACAGACGACAGCGCCAAAGAGGCACCCGGAATGTTCTACTGCGTTGGCGATAATCTCTCTTATCATATAGCTCATGTAGTTCTTAAGTTCCGGTTCTCTTAAAAAAATTTGAGCTATACTATTGGATATCTTGTCCGTACTGGCAGTACTGTCAACTATCTCTGTCTCTATAAACCTACCGCTGCTATCCCTTCTATGAAATCCTTCATCCTTTTCAATCTGTAAAATCTTGTAAAAGCTAATCCTTTGTAAATATCTTTCCACGTCTCCATCAAAAACATTCTCACTAACTGAGACATATATTCCTGCACCCTGGAGAAACTTAATATAAGCCAGCAGGGTAGCTATCCCACAAGGCTCCACCCAGGCCAGTTGACTTATATCAATGAACACTGGCTGAGTATCGTCCCTCATAAGACTGGTTACCAATTTGCCAAGGGATGCCATATCCAGTCTTCTGCCCAAGTCTACCTCGATCAATGCGGCACCTCCGGCCCTGATTGAACCAGCCAATGACAAGCTCTTTTGGTGAGACAGTCATATCAGTAGATTACCATCTTGGCTACTCTTCATCATTTCTTTCGTTTCTTTACGGGCACACTTCTTTACTAATTCCTTCCGTTCTTCGGCAAGAAAAGTGTATAAAGGTACTCTTTCTTCCTGAAGACATACCCGGCGATCTTAAAGTCATCATCGGCGAGGTCGAGCCAGTTTTCCGTCTTTGTCTTCACCGTAACGGCCTACGGAAAGACAAAAGGATTGAAACACCAGCCCGGACTTGGAAAGAGCAAAAAACCGCTTGGGAAGTTCCTAACGATATTTTACTGCCTTTCGTCGCTCGTTTCAATCCCTACCGCAAATATTTTACAAATCAGCCCGAATTGCCCTGCCGCCCGGCGGACCAAGGGCCGGAGGTCAGTTCCGCCAAAACCGCCGCCACCTGCTTTTTGGTCTCCGCCACGGTACCGTTGTTATTGATCACGAAGTCGGCGAACTTCAGCTTCTCCTCCACCGGCATCTGGGCGGCAATCCGTCTTTCGGCCCCGGCCCAGGTGAGCCCGCGGCCGCGAAGCCGTTCCATTTGCACGACCGGGGATGCGTACACAACGACCACCTTGTCCACCATCTCCCGGGCCATATCTTCCGTGAGCAGGGGGATGTCCTTAATGATAAGGGCCTGCGGCTCGGCGGCGAGGATGGCGGTGGTCCTGTCCCGGTCGGCGGCGAATACCGCCGGATGAACGATCCGGTTGAGCCGGTCCAGTCGGGCCGGATCGTTGAAGACGACCCGGGCAAGTTTGGCCCGGTCGATGGTCCGGTCCGGTCGCAGGACTTCCTCCCCGAAGCACCCCGCAATTTCCCGCCACGCCGGAGAAGGGGGCAGGATCACCTCGTGGGCCAGCCGGTCGAAATCAATGACTTCAGCGCCCATTTCCCCGAACATGGCGGCCACAGTACTTTTGCCCGTGCCAATGCTGCCGGTCAGACCCACTATCATCCTTATCCATCTCCCGGCAAAAAAGGGGCCGGACACTTTCGTCCGACCCCCTGGTGCCCCTAATACCTCTTGCGTCTTGCGGCGGCAGGGATGCCCAGTTCATCCCGGTACTTGGCAATAGTCCGGCGGGAAACGTTCATCCCCTGCCGGCCGAACATCTCCACCAGTCGCTGGTCCTTGAAAGGGTCCTTGGAGTCCTCGGTCGCGATAAACTCCTGCAGGCGGCACTTGATGCTTTGTGCCGAAGTAAGCGTCCCGTCGTCATTGTTTAGCCCGGTAGAAAAGAAATACTTCATCTCAAAAACGCCGAGCGGTGTCTGGATGTGCTTATTGGCCGTGGCCCGGCTGACCGTGGACTCGTGCAAGCCCAGATTCCCGGCTACTTTCCTCAGGTTCAAGGGCTTTAGGTACCGCACCCCGTAGTCGAGGAAATCACGCTGCAACTCCACCAAACATTCCGTTACCCGGTAGAGAGTAACCTTTCTCTGCTCAATGCTGCGAATCAACCAACTGGCCGCATTCAGCCTCGATTCCAGGTAGCGCCTGGTCGGGGGATCCTCACCGGACCGGTTCAAAAGGGAGCGGTAAGCCCGGTTAATGATAAGGCGGGGTGTCGCCGCGTCGTTGATGATTATGACGTAGTCGCCGCCCACCTTTTCCAACACCACGTCCGGCACGATGTACCTGGTATCCTCCGCGCCGGCAAAGTTACAGGCAGGTTTCGGATCGAGTCTCTTGATGAAATCGGCGGCCTTCTGGACCTCCTGAACCGTCACCGACAGACGGCGGGCTATCCGGTTGAGCTTGCCTCCGGCCAGGTCCTCCAGATGGCTTTCAATAATCCGGCGGACCAGGGAATCAATCGGGGCAAGCTGGTCCAACTGGTTCAACAGGCACTCCTTCAGGTCGCGGGCGCCGATCCCGGGGGGATCGAAACCCTGGAGAACCGAGAGGGCCTGCCCCACTTGGGCTTCCTCCACGTGCAGACTGGCGCAGACCTCATCCACCGAGCAGCACAGGTAGCCATGCTCGTCCAGGTTGCCTATCAGATACGCGCCGATCTTTTTTACCGTGCCCCGGCACGGACTCAAATCCAGTTGAAACAGCAGGTGTTCAGCCAAGGTGGGTGCCCTGCTGACGAAGTTTTCATAGCCGGTATCCCGGGACCGATCCTGGTTTATACGGGCCGGAGCATGGTCGGCATACTCCGCAAAGTATTCCTCCCAGTCCGTTTCCGCTTCCTTCTCGCGCTCGGCCGGTTCCTCAGCCGGCTCCTCAGCCGGCTCCTCGGCCGGTTCTTCCGGCTGTTCCCCGCTATCCTCGTCCCGTATTTCCAAAAACGGGTTTTCCAAAAGCTCCTGCTCCACGTACTGGGACAGCTCCAAAGAGGAAAGTTGCAGCACGGTTATAGCCTGGCGCAACTCCGGGGTCATAACCAATTTTTGGGTCTGTTCCAGTTTCAGACCGTAGCCGATCACTAGGCTCACCCCCTGACCGGAAAACCGGTGCATCTTTGAAATTCGCCGTCCGGCACCGGATTTCCTGCCCGCATTCTCTCTACAGGATATTCGGCACCGTGGCCAAAGAAGCCCCCTCTATCCGTTTAACGGTGCAGGGATTTACCTTATGTCAGACTTCTGCCGGCTCCGGGCCCCGTCGCGCCCAGCTTTGCGGCCAGTTGTTCCAGGCGCCGCAACCGGTGGTTGACCGCCGACTTGGAGATCTGCGGCTCCATCATTTCCCCCAATTCCTGCAAACTGGCATCGGGGTTTTCCACGCGCAAGGCGGCTATGACCCGGAGAGCAGGCGGCAACCTTCTCAGACCCAGTATTTCATCCAGCTGCCCTATGCTCTCCAACTGGCGCAAGCTTGCTTCCACCGTCCGGTTCAGGTTGGCCGTCTCGCAGTTGACCACCCGGTTGACGTCCCCCTTGACTCCCCTCAGCACACGCGCGTTTTCAAACTCCAGGAAGGCGGTGTGGGCACCGGCCAGCTTCAAAAAGGCGGCGATGGATTCACTTTCCTTGAGATAGACCACATGGCGCCCTTTGCGCGGGCAGCCCAAAGCCTTGAGCCCGAAACGCCGCATCAGGGCGGACACATCCCGCGCTTTCCGGGCGGAGTTCGTGACTATTTCCAGGTGGTAATCCCCGGCCGGGTTGCTGACCGAGCCGGCGGCCAGAAAGGCCCCCCGCAGGTAGGCCCGCCGGCAGCAATCCCGGCCGGTTAAACGGGCCGGGCAAGTCTGCGAAAGAAGCCCCGACCGGTCCAGGAGACCTAGACCGGCCAGGACGAGACGGGGCTGCGCACACTCGGGCAGACGAACCCGGTAGAGGTTGTTTTTGTGCAGCCGCGCTCCTTTGTAGACCTGCACCTCGGCGGACAGGCCGGCACATTCCTTGAAAAGGGTGAACGTCTTTCTGGCCACCGCTGCGCTGGGGGTAACCACGGCGAGACACAGGCGCCTGTCGCCGGCGATCTCCAGACGGCCGGCCAGGCTCACCAGCGCCGCCAGTTCGGCTTTCCGGCAACAGGCGGACGTACTCCCCACGCGGGCCAGTTCGCTTTTGGTCAGAGCTGAAAAAGACATGGCGGTACCCCCCCTCGTTCAGCCGGTTCCCAGGAGCAGGGCGGCAAAGTCGGCCGGGCCGATCCGGCCGTTGACACGCAGGCGGCGCAAGGCGTACAGGTCGGCCCCGGGCCTGTTGACCCCGGGCCGGGTGGAAACGGCGCCCCGGTAATACCGGCGGGCCAGCCGGCGGGTCTTTTGGTCAAAACTTCCGTACGGGTAGCAGAAAAAGGCTACCGGGCGGCCCAAAGCGCTTTCCAGGATGGTCCGGGAAGAGAGTAATTCCGCCACCGCCTGGTCCGGCGCCAGGCCGGCCATATGGAGGTGCCTGGCGCCGTGGGACTCGAAGTCGATACCGTCCGCCGCCATCTCCCTTATCTGGCCCCACTGCAACATCGGCAGAACCGGCCCCCGGTCAAAATAGTTGGTTTTATCAACGGCCCCGGCCACCAGGAATATTGTGGCCGGGAAATGGTACTTCTTTAATACGGGGAAGGCGAAACGGTAATTGTCCTCGTAGCCGTCATCGAAGGTTATAACCACGGGCCGGGGCTCCAGGGCACCTCCCCGCCGCAGGTAGGCGACCGCCCGGTCCAGGGTGACCGGGTGGTAACCGGCCCGGGCCAGGTAGTCCATCTGCCGGGCGAACTGCCCGGGGGTAACCTTCAGGCCGGGACCGCCCGGACTGGTCGCCGTATCCACCCGGTGATACATGAGCACCGGCACGAACCGCTCCCTGCCCCCGGCCCGTCCCTCGTCGGGCACCAAAATCCCGGGCTGCAGGGCTAAAAAGACAATCAGACAGGCCGCGAAAACGAGACTTCTTATAGCCACCGCCCCCCCGGCCCCGGGGCGGGCATGATCATTATCACAAACGGCCCGTAACCATTGGGGGGCAGGGTTGTCCGCAACACGTAGGTATGGCCGGGCACCGCGTAAGGCAGATCGAACACCACATGTCCCTGCCCCAGCGGCTGGAGGGAACGGGGCGACCGGTAATAGCCGGCATAGCCGGGATCCCGGAAGGACACCGTCCTTACGACACCGTCCAAATCGAAGACCAGATGCTGGTCATACATATCCGGCGAGGCCAGCGGCCCGCTGTAAAGGGCCGGTTGAACGGCTACCGCCGCCGGTCCCGACAACTGGAGCCGGAAGACGTACACAATCCCGTAGTTGCCGCTGTCCTGGGCCCGGACATGATCGTCAAGGCCGTTTGCGGAGACGTCATTGACGAACATATCCGGTTCATAACCTGGGGCGGTGTCCGGACCACTATCACGGGCGAAATACTGCTGGGCCACCTGCACAGCTACGGGCTTCACCCCCGGTCCCGGGTCATACCTGATGGTCATGGTCCGGTCGGCCCCGGCAAAAATCCCCCGCTGGTGGAACGGAGTCGGCGAGGGCGCGCCCGGGGCGTCATCGGCCGGAGATATCACGTCCGATTTGTCGGCCAGCCGGTAGAAAGAGGTAAAGTCGGTCCCGTAACGGGTGATGAGGACCTCCACCCCGATCCCGCCGTCTGATACGGGCGTCACCAACTGACCGGTCTTTTGGTCGCGTAGGACGAAGTCGAACAGGCCCATGGCCCAGGCTCCCGGGCCCACGTTTTCCTGGTAGAGGTAGGAACCGCCCGGAGCCAGGTCGGCCAACCGGTGTTCCTCGTCGCCGTCCCCGCTGGCAAACCACTTTTCCACCAGGGTGGTGCCTTCCCGGCCGCCGAAGTCCGGTCCGGGGCCGGACCCCCCGGCAGCCGGCGCATAGTCCACCGGCCCCGCCAGGGTGCCGTTTCTGTCCGTGGTGCGCATTGTCGCCATACGCGTCCAAAAAAGGGAGACCGCCCGGCCGGTGTGGTTGACGACAGCCACACCTATGGTCGCCGGATCGTCCACCCGGGGGTTGCGCGGATCGAAAAGCAGGTTTTTATGGCTGTAAAGGAGCCGGAAACGGCCCGACATGACGTTATCCATTTTACACAGTATGCCGGGCCGGTTGGGAAACTCGGGGCTGTTGCTCAGCACCAGGGGCTGGGTGGAAAGATCCAGGGCCCGGCCCCGGCTGAGTGATACCGCCTGATCGAACACGCTCGCCGCTACCGTGAACTGACCGGGATCGGCCGGCGCGGGTACAGCGGTTCCCCACCAGCCGGCCAAAACGAGTAAAATTGCAAGAAGTCGCGTCCAACGGTGCAAGAAGAAGTCACCAAAAGTTGCCGCGCGGAAGCCCCTGGATTTATCCATGGGGAGGAATCGCGGCACCGGCGTCAGCCGGCATCCTTTCGTGTTGCCAACCATTGGCCCTTTGCCGCAACCGGCAATACTTTACCGGGATCCCCTGGCAGATCCGTTTCCCCGTGCCTTCCTTGATGTCGAAGTAGCCACTCTTTCTGACAGCCACCCGGCCGCGCCAACTGCCTGTGTACTTCCCTTTCGGGATATCGGCCGCCACCAGGTCGCCGGTCTTGAAACCGCAGTGGGTCTTCTTCCGTTCTCGCCACCGATAGGGAAATCCGTACTTGTCGATCCCGGCCATCTGCCGGTTGCCCCGACCGGTGGCCGTGTAGACCTCGACAAACGACACAGCCACCGTTTCCGGAAGGTTTTTCCCCACGCACGCGGCATCATAGTAGTGGGTCTTCGGTAGTTTTAACACCTGGGTACGATTGTACTTCGTCAGGCCACCGCTCCCGGTTTCCAGGGGCAACGCGAGAGCCGTGAGCCGTCGATAGAGCCCCCACCTGGTCGCGTTCATCATGGCCGCATCCTTCAGGGGCTGTTTCAACTCTTGGAGCGCCTTTGGCAGATTATCTGTCCGAATCTGGTCCAGGGCCTTGCCGGACGCCCGCAACTGTTCCAGCCACTCCT
>Ga0307376_10001502_pt1 | contig 24903 bp, 31 predicted proteins | sample TR2MG_FD_202536 | JGI IMG/M metagenome (GOLD analysis project Ga0307376, IMG submission 202536) | Soil microbial communities from Risofladan, Vaasa, Finland - TR-2 | ecosystem: Environmental > Terrestrial > Soil > Coastal area > Acid sulfate soil | place: Finland: Risofladan, Vaasa | collected...
CAGGAGGTGGTTTAGTGGCTTTACATTTTAATGGTAACGGAATAATATCAGGAAAAGCAGGAGACCCTTCGGCAGATTGTTGTTGTGACAATTTGGGTGGAAGCTTTGCCTCTTTTTTTGTGGAATTTCTAGATTGTCCGGGCACCTCGTGTGGGGCGACGACTTGTGCAGACCTCAATGGTTTCAAAATTTATATTCATTATAATTCTGTTTCAGATTCTTGGGTGGGTTTTGGATTTGGATTTGCTGTTGAGATTATTCAAGTTGGTGAAAACAGCTCTGGTGGTGAGACTTATACTTGGACAAAAGGGGGTGGATGGTAAATTATGGAATATGATTACCCAGATGCAGGTGCAAATGCTCAACCAGAAATCCAACTGGCAATAGAGCGTTTCCGCCAATTGTCAGAAGACGAGAGGTCTAAGCAGCCGTTGTTGTATTGGCTTCTTGGGACTGGCACTCCTCCTTATAAAGTAAGTGCTGAAGATAGCGAGTATTCAGATATCTCCACGGATAAGGGCAAGACCTGTTCTAACTGTGAGTGGTATTATATAAAGGTTGCTAATAATAAGGGTATCTGTTCAAAGATTGAACCCTATGTCGAGCCATTGGGATGGTGTAATAGATGGGACCCAATCAGAGATGCAGGAACTCGTGAAAGAGATAGGATGTCCTCTGAGATTGTAGATGATTTAGTGATAGATTATAAGCTAAAGATGGGATATTCTCCTGCTGAAATTCTTTATGATTATTTTGATAGCCATAAGGTGTCCAGTAGAGATTTTGTGGAAGCCAGGGAGATGGTTGCTTTTGCCAAGACGAAGTTTTTTATTGATATCGCCAAGGCTATGAAGTCCTCTCTTACGAGTGTGATAAAGCTCTTCAAAGACCCTCGCATTGTTAAGTTCTTTGGCAAGATAAAATGGTCTTTTGAAAAGTTATTTGGTTTGCTGAAGAATGGCTATAAGGCATATAAGGAATTGCAGAAGGCTATTGGTGAATTCATCTCGGAGACCAAGATAGGGAAATGGACTACGGAGAATTTAAAGAAACTTGATGAGTGGTTGCAGAAGCATCCGAAGATGAAGAAGATGGCTGGGGTTGCGATTGGGGCACTGCTTATCTACTTTTGGTTCAATCAGAGTTTCATTGGAGACCCTGCGTTTGATTTTGATATGAGTTATATTTTAGATGCGATTGGTGGGAAGTTTGCATTGGCAGATTTATTTGGAGGACCGTCAGGAATGACATTATTGTTGGCGATTGCTGTTGGTTTTGGGACTGGGGCAAGCTTCCCATGGCCAAGCCCAAGCTCGGTTAAGTTTGTATTGGCGATTATTGGAACTTTGACATATAAGATTGGTAAGAAATTAAAGAAAACACGAGAAAATCCAGAGGAGGAAGCCGATAGGCTTGGTTTAATATGAGAGAGATAGCACAAGTTATTATGAGGATTGCCCGTGATGTGGTGGCGATTGACAGAGTTAATGATATTTGTAGATTGTTGTTTGAATCAAGGGATGCCGCTCATCTGTGGCATTTGCAGACTGACAGTTATGCAATGCATAAAGCGTTGAATGTTTATTATGATGGTATTTTGACATTGGCTGATACTTTTTTAGAATCAGCCCAGGGGCTGTTTGGAAATATGAAAGGTGGCTATGGTGTAGAGATAGCGGATTATAAAGATGTCGAGCAAATAAGAGACCATTTGAATGAACTGCGTGAAATGTTAGGTCAGCATCGTACTTCTTTCCCTAATGAGTTGCAGAATGTTATTGATGAGATGATGGCACTCATTGACCAAACTTTATACTTATTAACTTTAGAGTAATTTAGTAATGAAGTTAAGTCAGCCAAATATTACTCCTATCAGTGATGATATGTATCGTCTTGAAGAGGATTATGTTTATAGTTGGGAGGATGATGGTATTTCTCATCGTATCACTATAAAGAAAGGTTTTGAATATGATGGTGCTAGCGTTCCTCGATTTGCATGGAGTCTTTTTGGTGTGCGTCCAGATGGTTTAATTAGGGCGGCTGCGTTGGTTCATGATTTTATTTATCGCCATGTTGGAGAGATGCCTCCAAAGACCTGTGAGCGTCTTGACCAGGAAGGTGAGGAATGGGAAGATGATGATTGTGTCTGGAGTAGGAGAAGAGCAGACCAGTTATTCGAGTTAATGATGAAGCAAGCATCTTCAAGTAAGATTAAGAGATGGTTGGCATATAAGTTTGTGAGGCGTTTCGGGTGGATTGCTTGGAATGGCCATAAGAAAAATAAGAAGTAGTTTGCTGAGAAATCTGTGATAGTTCTTCTGTGGGAATATTTATTTTAAAATTTAAAAAAGAATAATCGGGGTCCCCAATATTCGTATACAATATCCTTGTAAAGCAAAATTTGTTCAAAGGTAATGTATATGGCAAATGAAAATGGCAACCGTGGAAGAGGCAGACCAAAGAAGGCTGATGAGGACAGGGTGGTAAAGAGGAAGATAGGAATGCGACCTAATGATTGGCGTTTGGTGGAAGAGGCATCCGAGATAAGGGGAGTAAGTATGACAGAATATGTTAGAGACATTTCAGTTCGGTATGCGCAGAAATTAATTAGTAAAAGAGATGAGGAAGATGGAATCTAATAGTTATTCTTTATTTTTGATTGAAGAGGACGGGAAGGTGGGGGCGCAGGTGCATGGAGATAGAGAGAAGCTGAAGTCTTCATATGATAATTTGAAAAGGAGCCCCTCCAGGCGAGTCGAGGCGAGGGTCTCCCTTGTTAATTTGAGTTGGGATGAGGATAATAATTTAAGTGTTACGGCTGAAAGTAAAGTGGTTCCCCCTGCTGAGCCCATTGATGAAAATGGACCAGATGGAATGATTTTGGGTAAGGGTCCATATTATTTACCGAAGGAAGAAGAAGATTCCCCTGAGAGTATATAATAGCCTATGCTTCATGGCAGGATTCGAGGTATGACTGCAACATCTGCTTTGTTGTTCCTGCCTGAAAATTGAGCCAGTCCACTCCAGAGAGGTGAGGGCTGGCTTTTTTATTTTCAAAATTTTCGTAATTTATATCATTTTTTGCTATATGTTGTAAAAGGAAAGCATAATGGTTTTAGTTATTAAGAAGGACGGTTCTTGCATTACCTTCAATATGGCCAATAAGATTGATGAGAAAAACTATATAAAGAGGTTTAGTGAGATTCCCGAAACTGCGAGTATTGACCTCAAGCAGAAGGGTAAGTATCCGAAGAAGGATATTTTATTTATTTTTTGGGTGAAGGATAAAGATGATGCAAAAGAGAAGACTAAAGAATTTTTCTCATTTATAAAGAGGGTGTTTTCCTCATGAGTGTAGTTGTATGTTTTTCAACGATACCAAGCAGGATTGATAGATGCCTTCCTATGGTTCAGAGTCTTTTAAGGCAGACTTATAGTCCCCAGGGAATATTTTTATTCTTGCCTGAGGAGTATGCAAGGGAAAATCAATCTTACAGTATTCCATCTTGGATTGAAGATAATGGGATTAAGGTGAGGCATGTGGAGAAGGATTATGGACCTGCTACCAAGTTGATTCCAGCCCTTGAGATGGATTTAGACCCTGATACGATGATAATAACGGTGGATGATGATATTATTTATGAGGCCCATTTAATTGAGGAACTGGTCAAGGTCGCTGAGGCAGTCCCAGATTCGGCTGTAGGGTTCTTAGGTATAGGAAGTGGTTATGTTCACGGGGAGTATATTCCTGAGTCTCATATTCCTGTTCCTTTTTGTTTAGGGGGCTACCGTGGTATTTGCTACCGTCGTAAGTTTTTTGATTATGATTTACTGATGAGCCAGTATGAGAGGTTTTGTGGAGATGGGATTTGCGTAGTGGATGACCAGTTATTTTGTGCTCATGTAAAGAAGCGAGGATATGGGCTTGCTGTGGCTAAAACAAATCATCCTAGACGATATAATAGGGATGAGCATACTATGCAGGGTTTCCCCTATGATTTGGATATAAATGGTGAGATTCTAGGGTTGAATTTTGTTTCCCTTAATTTGGGAAATGGTGTTAATGAGCCAGAGAATGTGGCTTCAAGTATGAAAGAATTAAAGCGTTTCGATGACCTATTGGCATCGGGGGCATTAGATTAAATGAAAAGGAAGGCATTATGTCCGCAGAAAGAATAAAAGAATTGGAAGAATTGGTTCAGTATCATTCAGAGCTTTATTATAGTCGGAGTGCTCCAGAGATTAGCGATTCCGAGTTTGATGCGTTGTTTGATGAATTAAAGTTGCTTGCTCCTGGGAGTCCTGTTTTGGTTGAGGTTGGGCATGTCCCAAGTTATGGGAAGAAGGTTTCTCACTCTCAATTGATGGGAAGTTTGGAGAAGGTTAATAGTGTTGATGACTTAATGGCATGGATGAATGATGCAGGAAAGAAAGTGATTCTGACTCCAAAGATTGATGGTTTAGCTATTCGATTGAATTATGAGAACGGAATATTGGTTGAGGCGGCTACTCGTGGGAATGGAGAAGTGGGGCAGGATGTGATAGACAACGTGAGGGAGATTAATGATATCCCCAAGAAGTTGGATTATTCATTGACTGGCGAAGTCCGTGGTGAGGTATATATGAAGAAGAGTGTTTGGAAGAGTAGTGGTGGGGAGTTTGCGAATCCTCGAAATGCTGCTTCTGGAAGTCTTTGCACCAAAGACCCAAAGGTTACGGGAAAGCGGAATCTATCTTTTTATGCTTATGACATTATTTGCGATGAGGATGAAATCTTAAAGGGAGCATTGCCGACTCCCAACTATGAAAGACAAGATAATATTTTGTCAGATTATCACAAGTGGGTGTTTTTTGGGAAAAAGCTGCCAGAATTTTCTATTGTTGATACAACGGCTTATACTTTGGATGCTGATTTCAAGGCGATAATTTATGATTGGGAGTATAATCAGCGTCATAAGATTGATTATGAGATTGATGGATTAGTATTTTCTTTTAATGAGAGTGAGCTTCAGGAAGAGCTTGGATGGAATGGCAAGCGTCCCCGTTATCGTATGGCCTTCAAGTTTAAGCCAGAGCAGAAAGAGTCGAAGGTATTGGCAATTGATTGGCAGGTTGGTCGTACTGGTCGCTTGACTCCTGTTGCTCGAATTGAGCCTACTCAAATATCAGGAAGTGTTGTAAGTAATATTACGCTTCACAATTATGCAAATGTGTGCGCCCTGGATGTGAGCATTGGTGATACCGTTCTTTTCGAGAAGGCGGGAGAGATTATCCCTCAGGTGGTTCGAGTCATCGAGAAGGGTGATAGGGTTGCAGATTGGATTCCTACTAATTGTCCTTCTTGTAGCGAGGCGGTTTCTCTTGATGAGAGGGGAGTCAGCTATTGGTGTGAGAATGCTTATTGCTCTGCTAGATTAGAAGAGCGTATAGTTTATTATCTCAAGACTTTGGAAGTCCTTGGAGTGGGTTCTGGATTGATTAAGGCTTTTTGCGAGGCTGATATCGTTAAGGATTTACCAGATATCTACTCAATGCCTTACAATGAGGTGAAGTATATTACTGGCGGTGAGAAGTCGGCATTAAAAGTAACGAAGGCTATCTTGGATAAGAATGAAGTTCCTCTCTGGCAGTTTCTTTGTGCGTTGGGTATTTCCCATTTGGGGAATACTACTTCTAAAGATATTGCGACAAAGTTCAAATCACTTGGGGTGGTTCGCGGGATTTCGAAAGATGAGCTGGTATCTATGGATGGTATTGGGGATGTGATGGCTGAGGGTATTGTCTCCGGGTTGGAGGAATTGGGCGAGATGATTGACCGTTTGATTACCTATGTGGATGTTCTAGAGGTTAAAGAAGCTACTGGTCCATTGGTTGGTAAAACATTTTGTATTACTGGCTCTTTGAGTCGGGGCAAAAAAGAAGTTGGCAAGGATATCGAGGATGCGGGTGGTACGATGAAGAGTAGTGTAGGAAAGGGTTTGGATTATCTTATAATGTCTGACCCTAGTAGTACTTCAAGCAAGGCAGAGAAGGCAAGGAAGCTTGGGACAGAGTGTATTTCAGAGGATGATTTATTGGCGTTGATAAATGGATGACCCGTTCAATACGTGGATTGAGGATTTAGTTGCTCCCATATCTAGCAGTGGTTATTTTATTACTACTGTTATTTATGGGATTCCTGATGGTACGTGTTGTTATTGTGCCCCAAGAGAACAAAAAAACAACTCCCAGTACCAAGGGTATACAAAAACAGTCATTCCTACTGTCGGCTACTCCCATGTTTATGACTTTATGTTGAATGTGGGGAAACGTATAGCTTCCAATCCTCCCTATTCCAGTGCTTATAAGAATGGGGTTTACTCACAGTGTGCTGATAAAGTATTATTGGGACTAATTGAGGACTTTGTTGAAAAAATAGATGGTCTACCTTGTATAATTTGGTGTTATGGAAAAGGCGATGAATGTATTTTTGCAAGAGGGGGTATCATGGATTTGAGCTATACTGCCATCAAAACTTGCGCCACTATGGAGAATTATAATGGTGGTCCAATATTTAAAGTGAATATGAATTGAGGTAATAATGGATATTGATTTGGTATTATCTGAGCGTTTGTCGCAACTTCAGCGAAAGGAAAGCGAGAATGATTTGATGAATCGTCAAATAGAAGAGTCTCAAAAAAGTATTGAGGACTTATTTGATAAGATGGAGGTTATCAATAAAGCATTGCAGTTCCTGGAGAATGTTGCCAACTCTAGACGTGGGGTCATGAAAGAGAAGATTGAGGATGTTGTAACGGAAGCCATTAGGATGATTTATGGGGAGAGTTACCGTTTAGAGATAGGCTATAGTATGAAGAATAATCGTAGCAGCATGGACATGGAGATGGTTCGAGACACTCCAGATGGGGAAGTTAGAAGGGCGATGGGTGGCTTTGGTCTTGGTTTGGCTGATTGTATTAGTGTTCCTATTAGGCTTTTGGTGTTGTTGGGGAGTCGCCAGGCAGAGAAGATTTGTATATTGGATGAGTGTTATAAGCATTTGGATGAAGAGCAGGTTCATTTGGCTGGTGAGTTTTTGAGAGTGTTGACTGATAAATTGGGGATTCAGATAATCAATCTGTCTCACCATAAGAGGTTGCGTGAGTATTCGGATAAGTCGTTTTTGATTTCTGAAGAGCATGGCGTTTCCCAAGTAGAAGAATTGAGTTTAAATGGAATAGGAGTGATTGATGAGTGATGATGATTATAAGATAAACGAAAAAGAAGAAAGCTATGCAGGGTGCTACGGTAATAAAGTTCGATATGGGGAGTTGGATTTATTTTTAGAAGACTGTTTTAAATTGAATGAATTGGCTTTCACAAACAACTCTCAGAAATTTGCTTCTTGTATTTGGGGCCATGCCGGGATTGGTAAGACGGAAAAGGTTAAGCAGTTTGCCAAGCGTACAGTGAATTGGAATGGTAAAGAATATAATGGGTATCGGGTGATAGATGTACCTTTGGCTCAATTTGAAGAGATGGGGGACTTGCATGGTCTTCCTGAGTCTCATGTGAAGGTGATTCGGAACAAGGAGTCTCAGTGGGTCGCTGCGAAGTTGGTGGATGCTTATATTAAAGATGATTGGCATATAGACCCAGACGCTGGCGTGAAGACGTTGTATGCTCCTCCTGAGTGGGTTCCAACCGAGGAAGGTCCTTGTATTCTTTTGTTTGATGATTTCAATCGTGCGAATCAGCGTATGATAAGAGGTACAATGCAGTTGTTTCAGAATTATGGATTGCAGAGTTGGAAGCTTCCTGTGGGTTGTAATATTGTGATGACTGGAAATCCAGATGAGCAAGATTATTTGGTAACGAGTATTGAGGACGATGCGATACTTACTCGCATGCGTCATATTACCTTGAGGTGGGATTCCGAGTCGGCTTATGAGTGGGCGAAATGGGCAGAGGATGAAGGTCTAGATGGTAGGGGGATTAGCTATATGCTTCGTTATCCTGAGATGGCTATTGGAAAGCAACGGACTAATCCCAGGACTTTGACTGAAGTGATTCGGTCTCTTGGCCTTTTTGATGATTTCCAGAATAGTAGCCAGTTATCTCGTTTTGCGAATATAGCTCATGGCTTGTTGGATGAGGATACGGTATCGAGCTTCATTACATTTTTAGAAAGAGATGTCGAGATGGTGATTGAGCCTTTAGATATTCTCAATGGAGAGAGGGGTATAAAGAGTAAGATTGAAGACCTTATGAGTCGAGCAGAAAAAAGGGTTGATGTTGTTGGCGTGACTTGCGAGAGGTTGCTTGCGTATGTGACAAGAAGGGATTATACTCCAACCTCTGAGCATATAGAAAATTTTCAAAAGTTCATGACGATTAGAAAGCTTGGTGATGAGTTTCGTCATGGTTTGGCTTTACGTTTAGCTCGCCATGAGGATGGCGGAAAAAGCGAGCAGTTGATTTTGAATAGCAATGAAATATTAAATATGATTATGGAAGTTGTATAATTATGGAAGCTGTATGACATGGGAGAAAACACTCGCCAAAAAAAGGCTTCTGATTATGATATAGGGGAAGGCGTTTACGAATACGGGGGATTTTCAGCAGGCTCTTTAGTTGCTGTTCAGAACGACCCAGTCCGAGCTGACCGTCTTTATATGCTTATTTGTAATGACAAGAAAGAGTACACAATTTATTCGGCATTGAAGAGTGCCATTTGTGCTCCTTCTGTGGCACGCTTCGTTCCTGAGGAAGTGATTAAGCATTTCTACTCTCAAGTTTTTAATGGTGAGATTATTCGAAGAGTGGCTGTTGTATGAGGCTTCATATTATTTCAGATTTGCATACTGAGAAGGGGGCTTTCGAAATCCCAAAAGTAGATGCTGATGTTTTAATTCTTGGTGGCGATATTGTCAACGCTCACGGGATTGAGTATTTAGATGAGATGGTTTCCCATATTGATATTCCTATAGTAATGGTTCCTGGAAATCATGAGTATTATAAGGGAGAGATGGAGGATGTTAATCGCCAGTTGGCCGAGACCTCGGTAATTTTCTTGGAAAACGAAGTTCATATAATTGATAAGTTTCGTTTTTTGGGGTGTGCTTTGTGGACGGATTATTTATTAAATGGGGTCGCCCAAGAGTATGGGTCTATGAATTCTCACGAGTCTAATCTGAGCGATTTTGAATATATCCGATATGGGCAGAAGCCATTGGATGCTTATCGAGTTCGGGAAATTAATAGAGAGAGTAAGGATTTTTTACGTCAAGAGTTGATGAAAACATTTGATGGGAGAACGATTGTGATTACTCATATGTCTCCGAGCAGGAAGTCAATTCATCCGGCATTTGAGAACAGCAAGGCGATGAACGCGGCCTTTGTGTGTGATTTAGAGCATTACATGGGAGAGCATGTAGACCTTTGGGTGCATGGCCATACTCATTCATCATTTGATTACAAGTTAGGTGATACAAGGGTTATATGCAATCCTAGAGGTTATCTAGGGAGCTTTGGGCATCTGGGGAATTATTTTAATCCAAAATTAATTGTAGAAATTCCGTAATTTTGTCCTCCAGATGCTATAAGGTAGTGTGTTAATTCTAAATTTGGAGGTTTTCATGTATTGTGGCTACACTGAGGAAGAAATTGAAAAGGCTTTTGACAAGGTCAAGAACCCTGAAGATTGGCGTACTGAAATTGATGCGGAAGTATCTGCGGATGAAGTAGAACTGGTTATTGTAGCGATTGAATATTATACTGCTACTGAGGTTGGAACTAAGAAGTTAGATAATGGTAATGTCAGAGTTGTTTCAGTTGGTTATAGAATGGGACCTGCCGGTCCATAGTTAAATTTTATAAATAATCACCTATAAGTGGCTTATTGCTTTATGGTGAAATAACGATTAAAGGGAGTCTAATTATGTCTTGGACTATATTATTGGCGATTCTAATTCAGATTGAATCTGGCGGTGACCATTCTCAAATTGGTGATAGGCATCTAAAAAATAAAGCCTATGGAATTTTGCAGATTCGTCAACCTTACTTGGATGATGTGAATCGGATTTATCGAAAATCTATATTGAAGGCTTATGGTCGTCCTTTGACTATGGGTGATATTCGAAAAAGTCCGAAGCTGTCCAGATGGGTGACGGTGCATTATTTGAAATACTATGGTAAGAAATATTATGATAAAACTGGAAAGTTTCCTACTTATGAAGAGTATGTGAGGATGCATGCAGGAGGTCCAAATGGGTGGCGCAAGGATTCTACTGATTTGCACTGGTCTCGATTCCGAGTTCGCTTGCTTAAGCATTATGAGAATAGGACTTTGATGTCGAGAGAAAGAGAGAGGGAAAAGAAAAAGAAGGAGGCGGCATGAGCGATGCGGATATAATTTTGAGCTATACTGTAGAGCAGGATAATTCTGCCTTAGGGGAAGGATATGCTCTTATTAATTCTGCGAAGGATGATACGGGTAGAGAGGTGAGGGTTTTTTATAAAGGTGAGTTGAATGTTGGCTTGTCAATTGATTTGATTAAGTCTATTGATGAAAATGTTGGAAAGATAAGACGCCTCTTAGAGGATAAGCATACTGATAAGAATAGTGTGGACAAAATATTAAATGAGTTCATTGAGGGAGACAAAAATGTGTAAAACTGATGAAGTGAATATTAATTGATAAGGAGTTAAAAATGAAGATTGAAGATGTTGAATTGAAGTCTTATCTGGATTATGTCAATCAAGACCAGATATCGAGGATGGACGAAGAACAGAGTAAAGTAATGATGAGTCTTATTATTGGAGAGATGCAAGGAATAGAGTTAGGGGAGGATATTATTGGACAGGATAATGGGTGTCGTATAATTAAGTCTCGACTAGACCGAGCAGGGGTCAAGTATTCTTTAGCTTGTCTTATTTTTTGTTCATTCTTATGCGACTCTCCAGGGAAAGCAGTTATGTGGGCTTATACCCTTTTTAAGATGTATCAGAAAGAGCAGGAAGAAATCACCTTGAACAAACTGGTTGAGTCGTTTCCATGGGGGTTTCCAACCGATGATTCGCAAAGAGAGTGTTGGGATGCTCAGAAGGGTTATAAATTGGGGATAAAGGTTGATAATGTCCTTGACAGTCCAGAATCATGGGGATTGAAGACATGGTGATTTGCTTATGGCTAAAATAGGAATAGGTATTCTCACGAATGGCGCTCGATTGAATTATTTGAAAGAGTGTCTTTCTTCATTTTTAAATAACTGCTATTATCGGCCATTGGTAATAGGGATATATGACAATGGGTCTCAGGATGATACAGATGAGTGGATTAAGGGTTTAAGTATTTTAAATACTCCTTATGGGATTGAACTACGCCATGTTCGTTCTGACTCTGATGAGGGATGCGCTGAGGGTACAAATGCGACAGCTCAATTAATTGGAGACTGTGAGTATGCAATTCATTTAGAGTCGGATTTTAGGCATCTGACTCCCCAGGAAAGCGGTTTCGATAAGATGTGGCTTCATCGTTGTATTGATTGGATGGATAAGGGAAAGTGTGATTATCTTTATTTGAGAAGAATGATGAATCCTGAAGAGATGATGGCTCATTGGTGGTCTCAATGGATGGGAAAGATAACAGAGTATGATGGTGAATATATGAATTGTCCAGAATTCTGGTGGAGTAATAATCCTCATATTCGAAGGACTAAGGCTTTATTGGATTCCAAGACATTGCCCTTGGATGTTTCAAAAGATGGGGTAAAGGGAACTGATGGTTGGAGCCAACCGGAATTGCAAGCTCCGAGCCCACCGAATACCTGGATTCATAAATGGGGAATGTTTGTTCATGAACGGTCTCAATCGTTTGATGGGGATTATGGTTGTGGTTATTCGCAAATGGGTTGCAGTTCATGCAAGTATGGATTTTACATAAAAGAGGGTGAGCATTTTTGTAACACTTGTGACAGGTCAAAAGACTGGACGGATATGGCGAGCCATGAGAGGAGGTTGAGGGGGATATGATATCAGGAATTACAACAGCTAAGGACATTTTGGATTACGGCTTTCCTTATGACTTGGCGATTAAGTCTTTTGCAGAAGTCTGTGATGAGATTGTGGTTGTCATTCCCAAGAATGACCAGAAGACTTTTGATGTCCTTCACCAACTTATGTCAGAGTTGAAGGATTCATGTGTCTTGAAGATAAGAGGGGTGTTAAGCCCTGATAATTTTGATGTATTTCGATTTATTGGCTATATGTTTACTGACAATCCTGATTGGGTGGTTCATTTCGATTTAGACTATTTGATTTCTCCTTCTGAGGCAAAGAAGCTTAGGGGGGAGATTGAGGATGCACCAGATGATTTGGATGCGTTGACTTATGAGTTGGCGTATCTGTCTCGGACTGCAAAGAACCTTATTTATAATAAAGACATGGCTGAATGGGTTCCTCCTTATGATGGAATGAGAGGGGCTTATCCTTTTGTCGTGAATCCTAGAAAACAGGTTTTTATTTCACCATTTGAGGGGGTGACGGAGGGTGGTCGTTATGTGAATTTTGAGGGGCTGATTGGTCTGGGGGCGGATAATTGGGGTAGTAGTTTATTTTTGAAATATGATAATAAGAGACATCATGAATTTAACATAAAAGATACTCGCATTCAGGTCGAGCATCTTTCATTTGGTTTAAACAGGGATTTATTAGAGTTAAAGCTGAGACATGAATACTGGGTCGGATTAGGCTTTACTTTTGAATATGCTTTAAAGGGTAGTGACCCCTACGAGGTATCTTATCCATTATTGGAGGAGGCTAGAAGACGTTATGCCTAAGAAGATAGCAGTTGTTGTTGGTACCCGCCCAGAGGCGATTAAGTTGATTCCTTTGGTGTTGGAGTTAAGAGAGCGAGAACAAGAATATGAGGTGTTTACAGTTTGTTCGGCACAGCATGGGGCTTTGGTGAGAGAGGCTGCTCATTCGTTAGATTTCAATTTTGACCATTTTCTAAGGATTTATGACCCTTCTCTTTCTTTGGATGAGAATTTTTCATTGGTATTGCAGTCGTCCTCTAAGTGGTTTTCAGAGATTGGTATTGACCTGGTGGTTGTTCAGGGTGATACGCTTACAGCAGGAGCTGCTGGCATGGGAGCTTTTTTGAAGAAGATTCCTTTGATTCATATAGAGGCAGGTCTTCGTACTTATGACTTGGGGAATCCTTTTCCTGAGGAGGGTTTTCGTCAGATGATTTCTCGGATAGCTTCTCATCATTTTTGTCCTACTGAAGAGGATTGTGATAATCTTATCAATGAGGGTATTGAGGAGGATTATATTTCTATCGTGGGGAATACTGTTATTGATGGACTTTTACTGGCAGAGAAGAATTCATCATGGCCAAGGTCTTATTCTGTTCCAAAAGATGATTTTGTTGTTTTGATTACATGCCATCGTCGGGAAAGTTGGGGCCAGAGGCTAGATGAGTTGGTAAGGATTATTCCAAAGATACCGGCTAAGGTGTATGTCGTTTGTCATCCAAATCCTGTAGTTCGGAATAAATTTAGGTCTATTGGTAAGAAGGTAGAGGTTGGTGATTCTGTTCCTTATGTTGAGATGTTAGCAATGATGAAGAGGGCTAATCTTATTATCACAGATAGTGGCGGAATTACAGAAGAGGCTTCTTTCCTGGGGAAGCCTATTATTATTTATAGAGAAAAGACGGAGAGGATGGGAGTCGTAGATGGAGGGTGTGGGGTCTTGTCGTTAGATGCAGATGTCATACTTAAGAAAATTGAAGAAGCCAAGTCTGGTGATTGGAGTTGTACTCCCTATTTGGGCTACGGGACGGGGAAAGCTTGTAGACAGATAGTGGATATTATTGAGTCAAGGTTTTTAGAAATTGAAGATACGGAAGAATAGTCATAAAAATCAGAGATGTTTTATTATTGCCACGGGTCCTTCTCTTGGTACAATGGTAAAACTTCCCTTTATTGGTCGAGAGGTTAACATTGGGGTTAATAAGTCCTATCTGATTACCCATCATGCTGGTTTTATTTCTCCCTATTATGCTATTTCGGATACGACCATGTATATGGCGTGTATGAATGCTTACAATAAGCTAGGAGTTGAGCAGGTTCTTACGTATGGGAAGGTCAAGGATGATTTTGGATTAGAGTTTGAGGGTGATGTTTCTGTTGAGTATGTGAATTATTTAGGTGGCAAGTTATGGAGAGAGGAAGAATTTGTTTATGATTTGGAAGAGGGTACGAATACTGGATGGACTGTAGTAATTGATATTGCAATTCCTTGGGCAATGTATATGGGGTGCAATCCTATTTATTTGATTGGATGCGATTCTTCACCAACAGGACATGTCTATTCTGAGTCTGAGCATACATATTCTGAGGATAGCATCCACCATAATCGAAATGTTAACTGGGACAATATTATGGACTCATACAGGGCAGTAAAAAATACAGCAGAGAGAGATGGATTTGATATTTACAATGCTACTGATGGTGGGGCATTAGAGGTGTTTGAAAGAGTTAACTTAAATGATTTATTTTGATGATTGAAAAGAATGTATATAAAGACAAGAGATGTTTTATAATAGGAACCGGGCCATCTGTCGGTATGATGGATTTATCTCATTTGCGTAGCGAATTGACGATTGGGGTTAATCAGGCTTATTATTGCACATTGCCGAAGTGGTGCTTCATACCGAGGTATTTTTGCTGTTCTGATATTTATGCTTATAGGGAATGTATGGATGCTTATGCCAATATGGATGTGTGGACAGTTTTCATATATGATTATTTGAAGGATATTGTTAGTGAGCATCCTAAGGATATTTGTCATGATGTTCCTCGTTTGGGTGGTGCTATTTGGGAAGGGGCTCCTTTTATTCCTGATTTGGATTTAGGAACTAATCTTGGTAAAACGGTGATAATAGATTTGGCAATTCCAGTGGCGATGTATATGGGATGCAATCCTATTTATTTAATTGGGGTTGACTGTGAGCCAACAGGGCATGCCTATCCGCCTGATAAGCATGCTCAGCCTTATAAGAGAGGTGAGCACTCTCCATGTGACTTTAAATCTCAGAAGAAATCTTATGAAGTTGTACGAAACTATGCGGATTTGAATGATATTAAAGTGTATAATGCTACAGTCGGAGGGCAATTGGAAGCCTTTGAGAGAGTTAATTATGCAGATATTTGGAGATAGTATTGGCTATTTATTTCATATCGCCTGATACGGAAGATATTCCGAGCGGAGGCACGAAACAGGTTTATCGCCAGGTTGATGTTCTAAATGAGTTGGGTTATGAGGCTTATGTGGCTCATTATTCGAAAGGGTTTAAGTGTTCTTGGTTTAATCATGAAACAAGGTCTTGCTTCCTGCCTGAGATTAAACTGAAGTCGGATGATTACATTGTTTTAAGTGAGTTGGCTCAAATGATGCCGACATTGGAGGGAATTAGTTCTGTCAATAAAGTGATTTATAATCAGAATTTTTGGTTAACTCATACGGGTTTTTCGGCTAACTTTGATTTAATCAAGGGTGTGTATGAGGATGACTGTTGTGGGGTGTTAGCCAGTTCGGTTTATATCGCCAATTATCTAAAGTGGGTCTTTCCGGGTGCAAATGTGCAGCATGTCCAATATTCTTTTGACCGAGAGCCTTTGGAGTATAGGGCTCCTGGGGGTAAGAAGATGTGCTACATGCCAAGGAGACGCTCTGAAGAGAGCTATGCTCTGCTGAATATTTTATGTCAAAGGGGGGTCTTTGATGGGTGGGAGGCAGTCAAGATAGAGGGAATGAGTGCAGAGCAGACGATTGGGGTTATGCAGGAGTCTGCTATTTTTCTTAGTTTCGGAGAGAAAGAAGGTTTTGGGATGCCCCCATGCGAGGCGATGGCGTGTGGCTGTGCTGTTGTTGGCTATCATGGTATTGGCGGTATGGAGTTTTTTGGAGAACCTTATTGTGTTGGGGCATTAGAGGAAGATACCTTGGATTTAGCTAAGGCTGTTGAGTCGATGGTGACGAAGCCATTTGAAGATATTGTGGAATTAGGGAAAAAGGCTAGTGAGGGAATTCGTGGTAAGTATAGCAGTGCGTTGGAGGTGGAGTCTATTAAAAATGCTTGGAATAATATATTGGATAATAACGTGGTAGAAGTTAGTACGCAGTCTCCAGAGAAAAAGATTAAAGTTTGTATTTTGCACCATAATTCTCCATCCCATGCTGATGAGTTGTTTGAACAACTCTCTACAGGGTTTGATGATATTGAGTTAATTGATAGTGGCAGCGAGCCTGATAAAATCCCAAAGCATTTAACTCTTTCATTGCCTAATGTGTATTGGACGGGAGGATGGGAAGCCATCTTTGAGAGGTGGTCAGATTATGATGCAGTTTGGATGGTTGGTGATGATATTGAATTACGAAGTCCTGCTGTTGATTATAGAAAGGCAATTGAGAAGGCTTTGCCTTTTGGCTGTTGGAGTCCTGCGGTTGATGGCAGGGCGCATGAGTTTATGCTTCCCCGTAACATTCCAGAGAAGGATTCCTATGAGGTGCTGAATCTTGAAGGGATGGCAATGGCAATGTCTGGTGAGCTTATTCGTACTCTGGGTGGCAACTTTGAGATAGATACCAAAGGGTATGGACAGGACTTCTGGCTTTGTTATAAGGCTAGGGAAATAGGATTGAAGAATATTATTGACTCTAGGGTAGAAATTTATCATCCTCCTGAGTTGCGGTATAATGATGGAGAGTTTCTTCAGCAGATGAATGTTAAATTTGGTGAGGCTTTCGGATATAATTTCAGAGAGACTATATTTAAATATATTAACAATTTTCACGGAAATTTATTAATCACTGACATAAAAAAGGAAAACATTCCTATGGGCACAATAGTTACAGTAGACAATGGATGGGGGATGGTGGAGTTTGAAAGAATTACCAAGAGCTTCCCGGAAGCACGTAAGATTTTAATGCGTAAGGGGGTTTCGGTATTGGAGTCCAACTCTGATATTGAAATAATTGATTACCAGGAAGACCTTTCGTCCTTAATTGAGTTGGCTGATATTGCTATCTTTACGAGGGTAGGTGCTGCGAATGAAGATGAATATGTGAAGTTTCTCAAGGCCGGTATCCCAGTGGTGGTCAATGTTAATTATGCAGGTCAGGTAATTAATCACGATGACCATGAAAAGAGCGTGTATCTTTATGGCAATGAGTCTTGGGCTCACCAATGGGTTCAGGTATTGATGATAGATGCCCCATTAAGGCATCGTATTGGAGAAGCGGCTAAGGTGCGATATGGAGGGAGTCCTGAGGTTACTCCTGAGACTACTCCTGAGACTACTCATGAATTGGTAGAACTTCCGGCTGTTACGACTATGGGAAATAATAGTGTTGAGATGACATTTGTGGAGAGGAGTCAGCCTTTGGTGAGTGTCATTACTCCTACCTATCGCCGAGACTCTAAAATTGTAAAACGCTCTATTGATTGTTTGAAGATGCAGACAGTCGATTCCTGGGAGCAGTTGGTTTGTTCTGATGGGGAGAATGAGCCACAGATTCGAGATTTGGTGGCAAGTGTTGCAGATAGTCGTGTAACATATCAGCATACTGTTGGAAAGAAAGAGGGTGATTTTGGAAATACTGTTCGAAGTGAGATGTTGAAGAAGGCTCGTGGGAAGTATATTCTTTTCTTTGATGATGATAATGTGATTATGCCTAACTATCTTGAGAGGATGATTGGGGCACTAGAGGGTAATGATTCTGATTATGCGGTGTGTCGAGTGATGCATTTCGGACCTCTTAATCGTGAGGTTTTAGGGGATGCTCCTCAGGTTCTTCGAGGATTGCCAGTGAAGCTATATCATACAGACCCGTTGCAGGTCCTGGTTAAGCGTGAAGTGATGCAGCAGATTGGTTGGAATACTGAGCGAGGATATATTGCTGATGGAGTGACTTTGGAAGAGTTAGGAAGTCGTTTCCCCAATTATGCTGAGGTCCCGGAGGTTCTTGGGGTTCACATGTAGGCCTTGAAAGAATTGCTCTAAGAACTACGTTAATGTTTCGATGGGACCATAGCTCAATGGTCAGAGCAGTCCGCTCATAACGGAAAGGTTCTCGGTTCAAATCCGGGTGGTCCCACCAAATTTAGAAGGATTGGATAAATGATGAAAGCCCAGAAATAATGTTTGGAAAATATTGAGAGAATATTAAAAATATGAGGATTGATTGAATGATTAAATGGTTTAAGTGTGAATATTTTATGGTTCTTTTGGAGCAGGTTACTTATGTTTCAAAAGGGGATAAAGATGGAATGAATGTTTTGTTTGTGTATCTTAAAGATGGTCAGATAAAACAGACTATCTATCAAGATGCTAAGAAGATGGATGGGGATTATGCTAATTTAATTCTGGCCTGGTCTTCATCTTGTCCTACTTATCAGTGCGATGTCTTCACGGTAGCTTTAGGGGCGGTCATTAATGTGGGTCGAACCATTGCGTCTCCTGATAATCTTCAGGGGGTTTCTGCTCTTTATTTGGATTTCTTGGGTGGTCGCTCTGCTCAGACAAACTTTGAAGGCTATGAAAGGTTGGATGTGGTATTTAGTAGCTTGGTAGAGAATTTAGAAAAAAATTCAGGATTTGTCGGAAAACTCATTTAGAAATGCTATAAGGTAATGTGTATTGAGACTCTGTAGCTCAATTGGTTAGAGCAGCATCTTCTAAATTTGTTGGTTAGGGGTTCGAGTCCCCTCAGGGTCACCATTTGAAATTTTAGCCAAGTGGGCTAAAGTAATAACAAAGGAGTAATAAAAATGTTGTAGATTGAAAGTTGGAATGAATTAGTAGAGTCCATGCAGGGCTGTAGCCAGACGCAGGGTCAGTCGGTTATGGGGCATGGCGAGTCCGTAAAGGATTATGTTTTTGACCTTATAAATCAATTGGAAGGTGGAGAGCCCATTTATGAATGGCGACTTCCAGATTGGTTAGAATCTTACCGAGAAGAAATTCTCACAAGTCTTTACCCTAAAGACGTTATTTCCGAATACGCCATTTATCATGATTGTGGCAAGCCCTATTGTCATGTTGTTGATGGCGATGGTCGTTCTCATTTCCCTAACCATGCATTAGTATCAAAGTCTGTTTACCTTGAGATTGGTAAAGACTTAACAGTGGCTAATCTTATTGGTTGGGATATGGCTTTCCATACGTGTAAGGCTGATGAGATTGACTGGCTCTGTAAAAATCGTTGGTGCCAATCAGATGCTATAACATTATTGATTACTGCCTTATCTGAGGTGCATAGTAATTCGAGAATGTTTGGCGGCATTGAATCTTCTAGTTTTAAATCAAAGTGGAAGACGATTAAGCGTAGGGGTAATCAAGTATGTAAGCATTACTTTGGAGAGAAGTGAGATGAGTGGTTTTATATAGGTTATTCGTGGCCCTCCTTCTGAGATTTTTGTTCGTGACTTAGATTTAAACAAAAACTCAAAAGGAAAAATAAAATGAAAAAAATAATCAATGAAATGAAAGAAGAAGTGAAGGTTGTTGCTGTTATTCAGCGAGCTAATAAGAAATCCCATGCTGATAATCAGAGGTCTGGTAGCTATGTTAATCATTTATTGAACCAGGATGGAACCCGGAAGGAGTCTGGAAGTTGGTGTGAATCGGGTGATTATAGCGAGCATGCGACAGTATTGCATATCCTTTATAATCGGATTCGATATAGAACTCCCCATTTAGGTTCTGAGGAAAAAGACGAGGAATACCTCTCTGGTAAGAATCCAGAGCATTGGATGGTCCCCCAGATATATGAAGCCCTTTCCAAGAAGTATGCTTCTCAGGAAGAGGGGGTGTTGGCATGAAACGCCTCTATGTAGTTGTGAATAACAAGCTCACGAAAAGCCAGAGGATTCCTCAGGCTTCCCATGCTGTTGCTGAGTTCATGTTTGAATATGGCTAGAGGAAAGATGTCAAGGATTGGGTCAAAATAGACCGGACTTTGGTTTGCCTTCAGGCTGATTCAGATGAGTTGTCCGAATTATTTAATAATATTGCATATAATGCAGCCTCATTTATTGATGAGGATTTGGATAATATGTTAACTGCGTGTGCTTTCGGTCCCATGACTAAGGCGGATGGGGACAAATTATTCAGACATTTGAGATTAGCTTAAATCGGAAGGGAGGGGTAGTTCAATTGGGCTACCCCTTAATTTACAATTATGAAAAATAAAATTGCAATAATTGGGTGCGATGGGAGTGCTACAGGATATACAAGCAAAGTTTTGAAAGCATTCGGTGTTGATACCGGGCATGAGGTAGAAGGGGAGAATGGCACAATAGATTGGACATCAACAATGAAGGAGCTTGATGATTATGATTGTGTTTTCCATCAAGTTCGAACACCGTTGGTAGTTGTTTCGATTTGTCAGGATATGAAGAGTACCTCATGGGATTTGATTAAAAAGACCGGGATTATAGAACAGGGCGATTCAATTCTTCTTCGAAGTATGAAATACTGGCTTTATTGGAATAAAGCATCTCAAAAGAGAGCTATTTTTACCTACCAAGTGGAGGCAATAGAGGAGGCACTCCCTCGATTATTTGCCCATATGGAGTGGGGATACAATCCTTATAATTTTAATAAAATTAAGGGACTAGATATGGTGTCGAATAGTTCAACTTATCCAAAATTGACATGGAGCGACCTGAGAGGGGAAGATGAGGAGTTGGCGATGGGAATGGCGTTATTGGCCAAAGGATATGGCTATTTTGCCCAAAAGACTGTCAAAGAGATAGAAAACTGGAATATTTAATTTTTTAAGAAAAGTTTGAAAGAAGGCTTGAAAAGTTGCGTATATTTGTGTAGAATGAAGGAAACAAAGGAATAGATTATTATGAAAGTTTTTAACAACAACCTAAATTACTTATCAAGTAATTGTTATCTCGGCTCCGGGTTTACTGGAACCAAGGTGGTTGTTGTGTAATTATTTCATTACATATAGCTTTTCGAAAAGCCCCCTTGGTAAACCAACCGAGGGGGCTTTTTTATTTGGAGGATTGTCTGAATGGTAAAGAATCCGATTCGAAATCGGTAGTCATGTGAAAGCATGTGTGGGTTCGAGTCCTACATCCTCCGCCAATTTTTAGTTGGACCTATAGCCCAACGGCAGAGGCAGCAGACTTAAAATCTGTAAAGTGTCAGTTCGAATCTGACTAGGTCTACCAAAGTTTTAGTTTGATAGGTGTCCGATTGGTAAGGAAGCGCACTGTTAATGCGTGGCATCTCGGTTCGAGTCCGAGCCTATCAGCCAATTTGAAAGGGTTGTTAATTCAACCAGTGTTATTTGACAATTGAATATATGAAAATGAAGCAAATTTTAACTGATACGCTTCAATGAAGAGATACTTCGCCTGTAAAGCCGGTACAGTGTTGGTTCGAATCCAACCTCCTCAGCTAAGGGATTCGTTTTTGATGGATTGCTTAGCTGAGGAGTAGCCCAATTGGCAGAGGCACCGTAATGTTCCTTTTCGTGTTTATTGGTATCAGTTTTTTTGGAGAGTTGGCAGAGAGGTAATGCTACGGTTTTGAAAACCGATGACTACCTTGATTGGTAGCGGGGGTTCGATTCCCTCACTCTCCGCCATTTTTTAAGTTTAATTAACACGCTTCAGAATACGGTTACTTCGCTTAATGGTAAAGCAGTTGACTCAAAATCAATTAACGCTGGTTCAATTCCGGCAGTAATTCGCTGTATTTGTTTATTGGTGTTAGTTTTTAATTTTAAGACACGCTTCAGAGAAGGGTTACTTCGCAGGTTCAATTCCTGTCATCCCCGCCAATCTTTAAGATGATATGGGGATGACGCCAGTTTGGTTGGCATTTCCCTTCACAATTATTGGTGTCTTTATTTTTGCTATGGTGACCGATTGGTCGAGGTGCGGGTCTGCAAAACCTGATAAGTGGGTTCGATTCCCACCCATAGCTCCATTTTCTGGGTGTTGACCTGTACGACTGTCTGTAAAACAGTTGCCAAAATAAGTGCAGAGGTTGGCAAGAGGTTCGATTCCTTCAACACCCACCACTTTAAGTAGGAGGATTGGCAGAGTACGGTAATGCGTCAGGTTGCTAACCTGTAGCCTACCTCACGGTAGCACTGGTTCGAATCCAGTATCCTCCGCCATTTTAAATATTCCAAAATCTGGAATTGGTTTTTGGTCCTGTAGCCCAACTGGCAGAGGCGTTCCCTTCAAACGGGAAAGGTTCTCGGTTCGACTCCGAGTAGGACTACCAAATTTGGTACTGTAGCTCAGTAGGAAGAGCACTTGGTTGAAGCCCAGGGTTTGCAGAGGTTCGATTCCTCTCAGTACCACCATTTTAAGATGTCGGGTTGTCCATGGTTTATCGGTGAAAAACCGAGGCTCGACTCCTGCGGATATAGCATAAAGGTAATGTACCAGCCTTCCAAGCTGAGTATGAGGGTTCGATTCCCTCTATCCGCTCCATTTTTTGATGCGGTTGATGCTTATAAGTGGCTCAATAATTCTTATAAGCGTGGTTGATGTCTTGCAGAGCAGCGAGGTAGTGGTGCCGATTCGCCACATCAACTGCGTCATCTGCGAGCATAGCATAATGGTAATGCGGTACGTTGCCAACGTATATATGAGGGTTCGATTCCCTCTGTTCGCTCCAATTTGCGGTACTGGTGTTTAACGGCTAGCATGTGAGGTTTCCAACCTTTTGGTCTCGGTTCGAATCCGAGGTACCGCTCCAATTTATAGATGGTCAAGTAGCCCAATGGCAGAGGCGTCACGCTAAGAACGTGAATGTTGTGAGTTCGAATCTCACCTTGGCTACCAATTTAGAAGCTCCAGTAGCCCAATGGCAGAGGCGTTCGGCTCAGACCCGAAAGGTTGTAGGTTCAAATCCTACCTGGAGTACCATTTTCATATATTTAGTTATTTTAAGAAATAATTGGAGGATTGTCTGAGTCTGGTAAGGAGTTCGGTTGGAAGCCGATAGCCTACCTCACGGTAGCGCAGGTTCGAATCCTGCATCCTCCGCCATTTTATTTTCTAGTGTATGGAAAAGATTGGAGGGGTTGCGCATCCCTTGAATCTGAAGGTTCGATTCCTTCCACTAGAGCCATTTACCCACCCTCTAACACTCCTTGGTTTTAAACCGAGGGGTGTTTTTTATTGTGGTTGTAGGCATTTATAATTTTTTTATAAATAATTACTTTAATAAGGTACGTTTTTAATATCGGTGGGTTCTTAATCCATGAAATCTTTATAAACAACTATTATTGAGAAGGATAGGTTAGTTCCTCCTAACTTGATTGTGATATTTCTTTAATTTATACAGTTTAAATAAGAGAAAATAATGACATCCAAATTAATGGATACACTGCGAGAGGTTAAGATGGAGAATTTTTCATGGATAAGAAGGTTCTTATTTTGGACAATGATGAGAGGATTCGAAATATCATTCAGAGCATCATACAAAATAATTTTAAATATGAGGTTTTTTCATCAAGTGATGCCCAGGATTCGTTGGCACAGCACAGAAACTCTCCTTTTGATTTAATAATTGTTGATTGGAATTTTTCAAATATGAATATGGCAGATTTTTTAGATGAAATTGAAAATGAAGGGGAAAAGCCTTTCATATGTGTAAGTTGCGGAAGGGCAGATGTTTCCTTTCACGATGTTGTGATTGACCGTTTCTTGTTTAAACCATTTACTGCTGAAGAGATTAAGTCAGTAGTAAGCCAAATATGAATATAAGGATGTTTTATAATGGTCTCAGTGGATAGTTTAGCGAAATTCCTCCAACTTTATGGCGGTTGGGGAATGTGTGCAGTGCTTATTCTTGCAATATTTTATTTATATAAAAGTATGGGTAAGCTTTTAGAGAAAAGAAACGACCAATTTATAGAAGTTTTAAAAGAGTGTGGGGTAGCCCTTGATGCTACTAATACCAGTAATAAAGACGTGAAGGATTTATTACGAAACAATAAAGAAATCTTAGACAGAGTTGAAAGGCTGTTGATAAAAAACAACGCCTAAGGAGAATCATAAATATGTCTATTCTTTCATTAATCCAAGGGGTTGTTAGAAAGAAAGTGGGGGGTGATGAGCTTGATAAGGAGTTGGGTAAATACTTTGAAGCTTCAGCAAAATATAGGAGTGCCGCACGTAAGGCGGCAGTAATTCTTATACTAGACTCCTCTCAAGATTTGTTTGAAGCAATTCGTTTTATCGTGGAGAAATGTAAATTCGAGATGGTGGTGATGCATGTCGGAACTTCTGCTTTAGCTCATCAAGTGGTTGCAGATTATGGAGCAAGTAATATCAAGGCAATTCTTGCCAGTGTTGATTTTGTAGATAGTGGCTTTGTTGAGTGGATTAAAGAAAGGGGGAATATACCTGTTTTTGTGTCCAGGTGCCCTGAGGGTGACGAATGCAAAATGCCGGAGAATTATCCTGTATTGATTAAGGGGAAGGCTAAGATTGGGGACTATGTAGAGGTGCTCGGATTTCCAGATGAGTATAAAACCTATATAGAGGATGTTCCAAATTATAATGCACAGGTGGTTTAGTGGCTTTACATTTTAATAGTAATGGAATAATATCAGGAAAAGCAGGAGACCCTTCGGCAGATTGTTGTTGTGACAATTTGGGGGGTAGTTTTGCTTCTTTCTGGGTTGAGTTCTTGGGATGTCCTGCCACCTCATGTGGAGCTACTACTTGTGCTGACCTCAATGGTTTCAAGATTTATATCAAATATAATTCAGTTTCAGATTCTTGGGTGGGTTTTGGTTTTGGGTTTGCTGTAGAGATTATTCAGGTTGGTGAGAATTGGATAATGACTGGCTACGAAGGTGACCTTG
>Ga0307376_10001503_pt1 | contig 24875 bp, 25 predicted proteins | sample TR2MG_FD_202536 | JGI IMG/M metagenome (GOLD analysis project Ga0307376, IMG submission 202536) | Soil microbial communities from Risofladan, Vaasa, Finland - TR-2 | ecosystem: Environmental > Terrestrial > Soil > Coastal area > Acid sulfate soil | place: Finland: Risofladan, Vaasa | collected...
GGATTCTTCGGAGTTCTTATGTACACCTGGATGACCAACACGGACCTGAACGATTACTATGAAACGCTGCCAGTGATCGTTCCGCAGATCATCAGGACGAAATTGATGGCCTTCTTTATCCTGACCACCGGAGTATCGACTCTGTTCGTCATCGCCATATCGTTGCTGAACAGTGAGGTCCAGCTACTGTGGTTGGCACTGGTGGTCCTTTACTGTACCTCTATCTACATGATACTGGCTACGGCCTATTTGACCGGTCTCAACGCCAACTCCTTCTTCTTGAACCCCACAGTCCTGACCAAGTTCACGGTCATCTCCCTGTTGCCCGATATATTGCTGACCGTCCTCTCCTTCAGTCTGCAATCTGGGGAATGGTGGGCCATGGCCGGGATACTCGGGGTCTGCGGCGTGCTTCTGCTGCTAAGCCTGTACTTCTTCCGGGGCATTGAGAGGAAGTGGGCCAAGATCACCTTCACCTGAGCAATTGATATATTGCATCACGTCCCATAACCGGGGCATGGAATGGCATCTGGTACGGCGGTTGGTGCATCTTACCGCCCCGCTATTCTGTATCTACTACCTCTTGCCCGATCAGGTTTTACCGGAATTGAGCAAGGTCGAGGGCTTGATATTCGTCATGCTTTTCGTCCTGGGGTTCGAGGCGTTTCGCCTCATATTCCGGATCAAGGTCCCTGGTATGCGTTCCTACGAGTTCGATCGGCCATCCGCCGCCGCCTATACTGCTGTGGGTCTGACGGTCGCTCTGCTCTACTTCCCCATCGAACTGACGCTTCCGGTGCTCATGGCCATGGGTTGGGTCGACCCTCTCGTCGGGGAACTGCGCAGGAACGGTAGCAAGATGAACCCCACGCTGCCCATCGTGGTCTACTTCATCATCATGCTGTTCGGGCTGGGATACTTCTACGGCCTCACGTTCCCGGTGTTGCTTTCCGCCACTCTCATTACGCCAATAGCCGTCTTCCTGGAGGCCCGCAGACTCCACTATCTTGACGACGATATCGTGCTGATAATGGTACCATTGCTCATGCTGGGGCTCATATTCGGCCATCTCCCCTTCTGAATCGGAAAAGAGATCAGTGGAAGGGAAGGTGGGTCGGGGGCCTCTAGTTTCCCAGAAGGCCCTTTCCCTTACTGAAGGTCGTTATACCCTTCTCGATGGTCTGGATGGGCCCTTTATGGCAGTTCTCGGCCGCGTCAAGGGTGCTATGGACCTTGTTGCACACCAGACACTGGTAAACCAACTTGGACATGGGGAAAAGGAATCGAAAGGAGGCATATAATGTTATTCCCGGCATGCATCGTTCCGAAAATGCCTTGAGGCGGATCAGAGGGCGCCCCTATCGAAACGTTCCTGGCCCGTATAGACCGAAGCAATAATGACACTTTCGGAAAGCATCTGTTGAAAAGAGCGTGAATCCGTAGAGTTTTTATTGCGTCAAGGTAATTAGTGGAGGTATGAATAAGATCAAGGTCATCAATGAACCCTCGGAACTAGTATCAATGCTGAGGGCAGTTGATACCCCGGTCAAAAGAGATGTCCTGAAGGACGTGACCTTGGAATGGAAGACGTCCAAGGAGATGGAGGACAAGTATGGGCCCGAGGGCAAGGTGGCCTTGCAGTTCTTCGAGAAGATGAAGTTGGTGGAGACCAGATGGCAGCCGACAGTCGGCAATCGTCCTGAAAAGGCCTATCACACTTATTACAACTCTTTCCATATCAATGCATCCTGGCCTGTTTATGAGATATCTGATGTGCTCTATGCGGCTATGATGCCGGACGATGATTTTGATGAGATAGAGAAGAACATCGTGGAGCAGGTGGGCAAGGAAGGGCGCTTCGCCGGTGATGTGGCTGAGAACCTGGGTCTCACCGCGACCATGCTCAGGAGCCTGGTCAAAAGATCGATCAAGATGGACTACCGAGGCCACCGTTTGGAACTGGTGAAGGAGTAAGTGCCAAACATAACCGTGCTCCGGTTGGGGCATCGACCGGAGAGGGACAAGAGAATAACCACCCACGTTGCCCTCACTGCCCGTGCGTTCGGAGCCAAAGGCATACTGGTATCCACCAAGGACCCTGTTCTGGAGGAGAGCGTGCAGGACGTGGTAAAAAGGTTCGGGGGCGATTTCACCATCATCAGTGGTATCAACTGGCACCACTATCTGCGTGATTTCCAAGGCACGGTCGTGCACCTGACCATGTATGGGCTGCCCGTGGACGAGGTGGCGTCCAAGATACCGGAGGGGGACGTGCTCATAGTGGTCGGTGCGGAAAAGGTCCCACCGGAGGTCTATCAGCGCGCCGACCTGAACGTGGCAGTGGGAAATCAACCCCATTCCGAGGTGGCGGCATTGGCCATCCTTATGGACCGCATATTCCAGGGGAAGGGGCTGGAACAGGAATATCAGGGGGCGCTGATCAAGGTGATGCCCTGCGAGAGGGGAAAGAATGTCGTCGAACTACCCAAGCAGTGAGGCATGCTACCTGATCATACAGGAAGAAATGCTCCCAGCGGTTGTGGTTCGCCACGTCTGCACCGTGAACATCGTGGCCATGGCCATCGCCCAGAGGTGCGGAGCGGACCTGGAGCTGGTGAACGCCGCTTCGCTCCTGCACGACATCGGTCGCTCCCGAACGCATGGGGTGCAGCACGTGACCGAGGGGGTCCGCATAGCACGGGAGCACGCCCTGCCCGAACCCTTGGTCCTCTGTATCAGTAGGCACATCGCCTCCGGTTTCACCTCCGAGGAGGCCAAGGAACTGGGTCTGCCCGATGGGGACTATATGCCGGTGGCGTTGGAGGATAAAGTGGTCAGCTTCGCCGACAATCTGGTCAGCGACCGGTCGATAAAGACCACCATGCAAGCGGTGGAACGGATGAAGAGCAAAGGTTTCGAGCTTTCTGCGGCACGCATGCTCGTCATAGGCAAGGAACTGAGCGAGCTATGCGGGGAAGACATCGATCTCCTACTGGAAAAGGCCAAGGTACGGGAGATCGCTCATGGAAGATGCGACGGGTTTATTTGAGCCTCGGTCATTGTCCGCGATAGAATCATTCACAAAGGTTTTATGCGTGCCACGTCTTACCAAGGCGCACGCCCTCTGCCACTACATGTCTGGTAAAGGTATCTAAGTTCAGGAGAGTTTGCATGTCGGATAAGAAGCCCATGATCTGGATGAACGGCCGGTTGATCGAGCAGGAGAAGGCGGTGGTCCCATTCATGACCCACGCATTGCACTATGGGAGCGGGGTCTTCGAGGGTATCCGCATCTACGACACTGCCAAAGGCAAGGCGGTGTTCCGACTGAGGGAGCACATGGAACGCTTCCTGGACTCGGCCAAGGTCATGTGCATGGTCCACCCGTATTCGGTGGACGATCTGGTGGAAGCCACCCGACTGACGGTGCGCAATACCATCCCCAACGCTGATTACATCCGGCCCCTGGCCTGGTACGGCGAGAACGATGAGAACCGCATCGTGCTCAATCCGTTCAAGTTCAAGGTCAACGTGGCCATCGCCTGCGCGTTCATGGGCACCTATCTGGGGAAGGAGAACATGGAGAAAGGCGCAAAGCTCATCACCTCCTCATGGACCAAGCCGGCGAACACGTCGACGTCCCTGCAGGCCAAGATCTGTGGTAACTACGTGAACTCCATTCTAGCGAAGATCGAATCCAACCAGCTCGGAGCGGACGAGGCCCTCATGCTCAACACCAACGGCACCGTCGCCGAGGGACCGGGGGAGAACATTTTCATGATCAAGAAGGGGAAGATATACACACCTCCGTTGTCCGCGGGCGTTCTGGAAGGCATAACCAAGGACTCGGTCGCCGTCATCGCCAAGGACAAAGGCTATCAGATAGTTGAGAAGGAGATCACCCGCTCGGAGATATACATGGCCGATGAGTTCTTCATGACCGGAACCGCCGCCGAGGTCACCCCCATCCGCTCTTTGGACGAGAGGACCATTGGTGAGGGGAAGCGCGGTCCGATCACCAAGGACATCCAGGAGACGTTCTTTGAAGCGGCGAGGGGCAACGATCCCCGCTACCTGCACTGGCTGACCCTGGTGAATTAATAACTATTTACAAACCATTTATTCCAAAATTTAAAACTTAGAAGTTGACAAGGGGAACGACCCAGGGGAGAGAGATGTACGAAATTCGATTTCACGGCAGGGGCGGGCAGGGGGCGGTAATGGCCGCCCAGACCATAGCCGAGGCGGCGATACTGGAGGGGAAGCAGGCACAAGCCTTCCCTTATTTCGGTGCCGAGCGCCGCGGCGCTCCGGTCATGGCGTTCGCGCGCATTGACGATAAAAAAATATGCGATAGGACCCAGGTATCCGAGCCAGACATGCTCGTGGTCATGGACGAGTCCCTCCTGGACATCGAGCCAGTGGCCGCCGGTCTCAAGAAGGGAGGTTGCGCGGTGGTGAACAGCCGCCTGGACCCATCGGAGATCGATCTCGGCGTGGTGACCCGTTGCGTATGCGTGGACGCTACCAGCATCGCGCTGGAGCTGCTTAGGGCGCCGATCGTCAACACCTCCATCCTGGGGGCCATGGCCCGCGCCGACGACTTCGTATCGTTAGGGTCGATCGAAAAGGCCATCATTAACCGTTTCGGAGAGAAGCTCGGGGAAAAGGCCGGCCGGATCAACTCCGAGGCGGCCAAGGTGGCCTACGAGCGGTCCCGCGAGGGAACGTGCAAAGGTGAGAGAAGGGTGCAGAAAAAGAACGCTTGGCTGCCCACCTGGCAGGAGACGCCTCCGGGTGTGGCCCTGTCCAAGGGGACCAGGGCCGGAATGGCCGTGGGGCCCGGCAGCATGTCCCAGAACAAGACCGGCACCTGGGGGGTCTCCGTCCCGGTGTACGATGAGAGCAAGTGCATCAAGTGCCAAAGATGCTGGTTCATATGCCCTGAAGGCTGCATACGCCGTTTGGACGAGGATCGACTGGAGTTCGACCTTGACTATTGCAAGGGCTGCGGGCTCTGCGCCAAGGTGTGCCCCAAGGAGGCCATATCCATGCGCAGAAAGGGGGCGAGCGCATGAGGTCGGTGAAGGCGCTGACCGGCAACGCCGCGGCGGCGTACGGCGTCATGCTATGCCGACCAGATGTGATCCCGAACTACCCGATCACCCCTCAGACAATCATAATCGAGCAGATCGCCGATTTCATAAACGATGGAGAACTGGACGCGGACTTCATACCAGCGGACAGCGAGCACTCGGCCATGAGCATGGCCATCGGCGCCTCGGCCACCGGGGTGCGGACCTTCACGGCCACCGCCTCTCACGGTCTGGCATTGATGCACGAGATGCTATACGTCCCCCCACAGGTCCGTCTGCCCATAGTAATGGTGAACGTGAACCGCTCCCTGGGAGCTGGAAGCGGTATATGGGTGGAGTACAATGATTCCATGGCCGAGAGGGACTCGGGGTGGATGCAGGCCTATGCCGAGGACAGCCAGGAGGTATTGGACATGGTCGTCCAGGCGTATCGTATCGCCGAGGACCCCCGCGTCGTCCTCCCGTTCATGATCTGCCTGGACGGTTTCATACTGTCCCACACGGTGGAACGGGTCGAGGTCCCTGAGCAGGATGAGGTCGACCGTTTCCTTCCCCGGTTCAAGCCCCTCAACCGCCTGGACCCCAAGGACCCCATGTGCATGAACATCGCCGTTTCCCCGGCACACTCCATGGAAATGCGCTACCAGCTGGACCGTCAGATGGACAGCGCCCGGGGGGTCATCGGCGAGATCGACGCCGAGTTCGCCAAGGTCTTCGGCAGGAAATATGGCGGGCTGATAGACACCTACCGCATGGAGGACGCCGAGACGGCGCTGATCACTCTTGGCACTGCAACATCCACCGCTCGAGTGGCCGTGGACGAGTTGCGGGCCGAGGGAAACAAGGTGGGGCTGATCAAGCTGCGTTTCATGCGGCCTTTCCCGCACGAGGAGATCAGGGAGGCGGTCAAAGGTATCAAGGCCCTGGGAGTCTTCGACCGCTCCATATCAGTGAACCGTTTCGGGCCGGTGTTCACCGAGGTGCGCAACTCTCTCTACGGGAGCGGAATACCGGTGACCAACCACATTGCCGGCATTGGGGGGCGCGACCTGAAAGTGGCCACCTTCAAGGAGATGTTCAAGGTGCTGGAGGACAGTGCTGCTGGTAAGAGGGTGCGGGAATGCACTTGGCACGGGCTAAGGGGGGAAATGTGATGGACCGGAAGTTGAACATACGCACCATGCCTCAGAAGGACCACCTCCTGAACGGGCAAGGAGCCTGCGCTGGGTGCGGTGTGGCCATAGCTGTCAAGAACATCATGAGGGTACTCGGGGAGAACACCACGGTGTACGTTCCCGCCAGTTGCCTGCTGGTCTTCGGTGGGGGAATGTATCCTCATTCCGCTTTCGACGTCCCGTTCTTGTACAGTGCCTTCGAGAACACCGGGGCGGTCATATCCGGTATCAAGGCTGGATACCGCCGCCAAGGCAAGGACGTCACGGTCATCGGGATCGCTGGTGATGGCGGCACGTTCGATATCGGTCTGCAGGCCCTATCCGGCGCAGCCGAGAGGAACGAGGATGTCATCTACGTCTGCGTGGACAACGAGGCGTACATGAACACCGGAACACAGCGGTCCGGCTCCACGCCCTTCGGCGCGTGGACCACCACCACGCCGGTGGGAAAGAAGATCAAGGGTAAGCAAGGGTTCAAGAAGGACTTGATGTCCGTGGTGGCATCCCAGGACATCGCTTACGCCGCCACCCTGTCCATCGCCCACATGAACGATTTCGTGCAGAAGGTGGAGAAGGCCAAGAGGCTGAAGGGATTCCGTTTCCTGCACGTGATGACGCCATGTCCTTCCGGCTGGAAGAGCGATCCCTCCCTCACCTACGACCTGGCCAAGATGGCCGTGGAAACGGGCATGTGGTCCCTTTACGAGGTGGAGGATGGGGAGGCCCGGGTGACCTACCAACCCAAGGAGATGGCCCCAGTGACCGAGTACCTGAAGCTGCAGGGCCGGTTCAAGCACATGGGCAAGGAGGACGTGGAGACCCTCCAGGCCTGGATATGCAAGAAATGGAACAAGAGGTACTGCCCGATCGCTCCTCCCCTGGAAAATCAGGATGAGGACATGGCTTACAATGGGGACCAATGCGAAGGGGTCTAGGCCCCGCTCATTTTTTTTAACCATTCAGGCCGTTCGTGATGAATGGCGTCTGTCCCGATACGGTCCCAGCCCCAAGGTCAAGCCATATCCTAGTAAGATCCGAGGGTCGTCTATTCCGAACACGCCTGTCACCTTTCTGGCCATTATTATTCTTTATCGGACCCTGCTCGGTGGCAGGCCCGCTGGGTGAAGAAAGGAATTGCCGTTTATAAAAATATTATATGTTAGTACGGTCCACGCTAACATATATTAAGAAAAAAGGAAGAGAAAAGGGTTTAGGTTTCGACCAGAGCGGTGTTTCTTCTGGTTTCCAGCCACCATCCTATCAATAGTGCGATCACGGACAAAGGTAAGGCGATCAACAATGGATCGATGACCGTCCAGGGGAAACCTAGCACCGCATCGTCCCCGGTCACTAGATTGGCTAGCCCCAGTTCCTTCGATTCCTTGACGTGCACGAAGGCGGTCCATACGAACCAGCTGATGGCGCCGACCACCAGGCTTAGCCTCGCTCCCTGTACGGAAGGTCTCTTGGAGAGAACTCCCATGGTGTAAGCTGGCAGGAAGGCGGCGGCGCACAATCCCATGAACATGGCAGTGGCTCGGGCGATGATGTTCCCTGGCATGATGAATGCCAGGACCAGACTTACCAAGATCATGATCGCCGTACCTATCTTGTTGACCTTGAGCTTGGACCTGTCCTCGTCACTGCCCCTCATCGATTCAGGCCAGATCTTGGACTTCCTTAGGTGCACCCACAGGTCGTGCCCTGCCGCTGAACCCATGACGTGGAACAAAGAGCTCATGGTGGACATGGCCGCGGCCAACAAGGTCAGCATGAACAGCACCACCAACCAATCCGGCATGGCCGCATTGATGAATGTGGGAATGATAAGATCTATGTTACCCCCAGGGACCACTTGGGTGGCCAGGGCGCCATTGTGCTCCAGGAAGTACAGGTTGGTAAGGGCGCCCATAGTGAAGGCCACTCCGGTGGAAAGCGTTATGAAAACGGCTCCTATGGGGATGGCCCGGTTCAGGGAACGACCGTCCTTGGCGGTCATGAAACGAACCGCCAGTTGTGGTTGTGCCAATACACCTATCCCCACCCCCATGATGATGGTGGTGACCATGGTATACCATAAGGAAGACCCCAGCTCCGGGAACGAGGTCCAGCCGGTCATGCCGGCGTTAGCCAGTCCGCTGGGGACCAGGTGCGCTATGTTGGTCAGGTCTTGGAATGAGCCAAGACCTCCCAACGCGACCAAGGTCAGGATCATGATGGCGCTCAAACCAAAGATCATGATAGACCCTTGCAGGGCATCAGTGTACATGACCGCCACCAATCCTCCTAAGACGACATAGGCGGCGGTTATTCCGGTCAGACCGAGCACCGCCCACTCAAAGGGTATGCCCAAAGTGGTCTCGATGAAACGGGAGCCTCCGATGAGCACCGCCGAGGAGTACAACGGCATACCGATCAGGAGCATGATCGCGGTGCTGTACTGCATGAAACTGGATTTGTAAATCTTTCCTAAAAGGTCCGGGAAGGTCAAAGCTCCCAGCGCCTGACCTATCCTCCGGGTAGGCTTACCGAACAGGATGAAGGCCAGTAATACTCCGACACCGACGTTCAACACCGTCAACCAGATGATGCCCATACCTAGCTGGGCAGCTACACCGCCGAACCCGATTATGGCCGAGGTGCTGATGAACGTAGCACCATATGAAAGACCGAGGATCAACGGATGAATGTTCCTGCCTGCGATCAGATAGTCAGCGTTGCATTTCGTCTTCTTATAACCCTTGTAGGCCAGAAAGACGATCACCAACATGTAGACAATAGTGAAGGACCACAGGATGGATTGATCGACCATCTCAGTCCACCTCCTCGTTCCACTTCCACCATCCGTAGATCACGGCAACGACCGTGAGCCCGATGGCGAACATATACCCTGTCCATATCCAGGGATCATCAATACCGAACATTGAACCCTCTCCCCTTCGCCTTGCGTCAGAAGGTCCATCCTCCTTCTGAGGCGGTTAAGGTAGATTCATCAGATTATATATAAATGTTACATGTTAGTACGGACCACGTTAGCGTATAGCATGGTAATAAATGAAAGAAAAAGGGTTTAGGCATCGGCCAGGACGACAGTTCTTCTGGTTTCCAGCCACCATCCGATCAATAGTGCGGCTACGGATAGGGGGAGAGCGATCAATACAGGGTCGATGACCGTCCAGGGGAAGCTCAACACCGCATCGTTCCCGGTCACTAGATTGGCCAGACCTAGTTCCTTTGATTCCTTGACGTGCACGAAGGCGGTCCATACGAACCAGCTGATGGCGCCGACCACCAGGCTCATCTTCGCTGCCAACAAGGAAGGCTTCTTACAGAAGACACCCATGCTGTAGGCTGGCAGGAAGGCCGCCGCGCACAATCCCATGAACATGGCCGTGGCTCGGGCGATGATGTTCCCTGGCATGATGAAGGCCAGGACCAGACTTATCAGGATCATGATCGCCGTACCTATCTTGTTGACCTTGAGCTTGGACCTGTCCTCGTCACTGCCCCTCATCGATTCAGGCCAGATCTTGGATTTCCTTAGATGGACCCATATATCATGTCCCGCTGCCGACCCCATCACATGGAACAAAGAGCTCATGGTGGACATGGCCGCGGCCAACAAGGTCAGCATGAACAGCACCACCAACCAATCCGGCATGGCCGCATTGATGAACGTGGGAACGATGAGATCGATGTTGCCTCCGGCGACCGCTTGGGTGGCCAGAGCGCCATTGTGCTCCAGGAAGTACAGGTTGGTCAAAGGTCCCATGGTATAGGTGACCCCGGTGGTGATGAGGATGAACAACGCTCCGATAGGAATGGCCCGGTTCAGGGAACGACCGTCCTTGGCGGTCATGAAACGAACCGCCAGTTGTGGTTGGGCCAGCACTCCTATGCCTACTCCCAAGATGATGGTGGTGACCATGGTATACCATAGGGAAGACCCCAGTTCCGGGAACGAGGTCCAGCCGGTCATGCCGGCGTTAGCCAGTCCGCTGGGGACCAGGTGCGCTATGTTGGTCAGGTCTTGGAATGAGCCAAGACCTCCCAACGCGACCAAGGTCAGGATCATGATGGCGCTCATACCGAAGACCATGATGGCCCCCTGCAGAGCGTCAGTGTACATGACCGCCACCAATCCTCCCACGACCACATAGGCGGCGGTTATGCCGGTCAGACCGAGCACCGCCCACTCAAAGGGTATGCCCAAAGTGGTCTCGATGAAACGGGAGCCTCCGATGAGCACCGCCGAGGAATACAGTGGCATACCGATCAGGAGCATGATCGCGGTGCTGTACTGCATGAAACTGGATTTGTAAATCTTTCCTAAAAGGTCCGGGAAGGTCAAAGCTCCCAGCGCCTGACCTATCCTCCGGGTGGGTTTTCCAAAAAGGATGAATGCCAATAGCACTCCGATCCCGATGTTCAACACCGTCAACCAGATGATACCCATGCCCAATTGGGCGGCCACTCCTCCGAAACCGATTATGGCCGCGGTACTGATGAACGTGGCCCCGTACGATAACCCTAGGACGACTGGGTGGATGTTCCTGCCGGCCAGGAGGTAATCGGCACAGCATTTTGTCTTCTTATACCCCCGGTAGGCCAGATAAGCGGTCACCAGCATGTAGATGACAGTGAAGGACCACAGAATGGATTGATCGACCATCTCAGTCCACCTCCTCGTTCCACTTCCACCATCCGTAGATCACGGCAACGACCGTGAGCGCGATGGCGAACACATACCCCATCCAAATCCAGGGATCGTCTATTCCGAACATGATCGATAACCTCTCCCTTCGGTGACTAGCACCAGAAGGCATAACTCGCCCTGTTCAGGCGGTCTAGGGGCATTGATTGGATTCTATATAAATTGTTACATGTTAGTATGCCTCACACTAGCATGCTACATATTAGCAGGTCAGAACACTCGCTTGTCCACCACACGTTTGGCCTTGCCCTCGAAGCGCGGCAACGAGCCCGGCTCCACCAGCTCCACGGAGACACCCACGTTCAACGAGCCACGCAACTTGTGTGTGATCCTCTCCTTGATGGCATCCAGCTCGAACACTCGATCACCGAAGGCCTCTGGCCTCAGCTCGGCCCTCACCAATATGGTGTCTAGAGCGCCCTTCCGGTCCACCACGATCTGGAACTCGTTCCCCACTTCGGGATTGGTCAGCAGACAATGTTCGACCTGTGACGGGAAAACGTTGATCCCGCGTATGATGATCATATCGTCCACACGGCCCTGGATGCGACCGATGCGTGGATGCGTCCGACCGCAGGAGCAGACCTCCTCATGCAGAGTGGTGATGTCTCCCAGCCGGTATCGTATGATCGGTAAGGCCTCCTTCTGCAGCATGGTGATGACCAGTTCGCCCTTTTCCCCAGGCGCTACTGGCTCTTCGGTGACCGGGTCGATGATCTCGACCAGGGCGATATCGCTCCACACGTGTATTCCCTTCTGCTCGCTGCACTCGCACCATAGTGGTCCAGAGAGCTCGCTGGCACCGTAGATGTCTATGGCCCGGATGCCAAGCCACTCCTCCATGCGGTCCCGCATGCGCTGGGACCAGGGCTCAGCGCCCAATATGCCGAGGCGGAGCTTCGTGTCGTTCTTTATGGAAACGCCCATCTTTTCGGCCACCTCTCCCAAATGTAGGAGGTAGGAAGGGGTGGCTGCGATCGCGGTCACCCCCATGTCGCGTATGAGGTCGATCTGTCTCTCGGTGTTGCCAGTGGACGCAGGGACCACCGCGGCACCGACCTTCTCGGCGGCGTAGTGCAGGCCCAGCCCTCCGGAGAACAGCCCGTATGTGTAACTGACCTGCAAAACGTCATCGGTGCTGATCCCGGCGGAGACCAGTCCTCTGGCAACGGATTCAGACCAATTCTGTATGTCGTTCTGGGTATAGCCGACGATGGTAGGCTTCCCGGTCGTACCTGAGGAAGCGTGATATCGGACCACCTCCCTGGAGCTGGCCAGGAACAGTTTGTCCGGGTAGCCGTCCCGCAGGTCCTTCTTGGTCATGAACGGGAGCTTCGTAACGTCGGCCAGTGTTCGAACGTCCTCGGGCGTGACCCCCTTGTCAATCATCTTTTGGCGGTAGAAGGGGGAGAAGGTGTAGAGCTTGTAGACCAGCATCTTCAGCTGCTTGAGCTGCATTTCCTTTAGCTCGTTGACCGGCATGTCCTCGATCCTAGGATTCCAGTAGACCATTCTTCATCCCCTCGATCAAAATAGATACGGCTTTTCTAAGCCCAGCTCATTTGATGCGTTCCTCACAATAATGTTACGAGGCAACGTTCCGGCTGGCATGGCGTGCCTGGTGATAGCATGTAGCATATAATACATTTCTTAGACCAAGCTCGGTTCAATGGAAGGTGGTGTTGTCCAGCAGGCGCAACCCGCCCTTGAGCAGATTCTCAATGCCCTTTTCGATGTCCTCCACCCGTACGATCAGTACTGCGAATGGTGGATTGCGATATCCATACCCGTACTCGATGTTGACCTCCTTCATGTGGTCCGTAAGGTCGAACAGGCCGCCCGGCCTGTCCTCCATCTGGATGGCCAGCACCTCGGTGAACTTGACGACGAAACCTTCTTTGGTCAGCATGTCCCGGGCCGCCTCTGGGCGATCGACCAGTACGCGAATGACGCCATAGCCAGCACCCTCAGCGATGCTGAAGCCCAAAATGTTTATCTTCCCTTCCTTCAGCACATTGGCCACCGCCCCCAGGCGGTTGGGCCGGTTCTCCGAGAAAATGGAAAGTTGCTTGATCCTGTACTTATCGGTATCCGTCATCAGTATTCCCTCTTGTCCACCACTCTTTTGGCCTTACCTTCGAATCGGGGAAGGGTGCCAGGCTGTACCAGCTCAACTTTGGCCGATACGTTCAGCGTCCCCTTCAGCCGGTTGGATATCCTTTCTCGCAGGGCGTTGAGCTCGATGATGTTGTCCGTGAAGGCCTCAGGTTTCAGCTCCACACGCACCAGCATGCTGTCCATATGCCCCTTGCGGTCCACAACGAGCTGGAACTCGTTGCCCAGCTCGGGGTGTTGCATCAATGAATGCTCCACTTGCGAGGGGAATACATTGATCCCGCGAATAATAATCATATCGTCCACCCGGCCTTGTATCCTGTTGATGCGCGGGTGCGTCCGGCCGCAGGCACAGACCTCATCGTTGAGAGTGGTTATGTCGCCCATACGGTATCGGACGATGGGCAGCGCCTCCTTCTGCAGCATGGTTATGACCATCTCCCCTCTCTCCCCCGGTCCCAAAGGCTCACCGGTGTCAGGATCGACGATCTCCACCAATGCCAGATCTCCCCAGATGTGTATCCCCTGCTGTTCTGAACATTCTGAAAACAGCGGTCCGGAAAGTTCGCTGGCCCCATAGCAGTTTATGCCCTTGACGCCCATGGTCTCGTAGATGCGATCGCGCATACGATCGCTCCACGGCTCCGCACCCAGAAGTCCGATGCGTAGTTTGGTGTCCTTCTTGATATCGATGCCCATCTTGGCAGCCACCTCTCCCAGGTACATAAGGTAGGAGGGAGTGGCGGCAATGGCCGTGACCTCCAGATCACGTATGAGCTCGATCTGTCTCTCGGTGTTGCCGGTGGACGCCGGCACCACCACCGCCCCCATCTTCTCGATGGCGTAGTGGAATCCCAGCCCTCCGGAGAACAGTCCATAGGTATTGCTGACCTGGATGATATCGTCCTTTCCTAGGCCTACGGAGGTCATGGCCCGGGCCAACGATTCTGACCAGTTCTCCAGATCATTGCGGGTATAGCCGACGATGGTAGGCTTCCCAGTGGTACCTGAGGAAGCGTGGTAGCGTATGAGCTCGCTACGATCGCACATGAACAATTTGTTCGGGTAGCCATCCCGCAGGTCCTTCTTGGTCATGAACGGAAGCTTCTTCACATCAGCCAACGTTTTGATGTCGCTCGGCATCACTCCCGCCGCCCTCATGCGCTCGTGATAGAAGGGAGAGAAGTCGTACATCTTGTTGGTCTGTAACTTTAGCAACTTCAATTGGAGACGGTCCAACTGGGCACGTGGCATCTCCTCGATATTGGGGTTCCAACTTTTCAAATCAAATCCTCCCTGGATGGCATCTGAGGTCATCAGGACTATTCACGGCCGGTCACTGCTCCCGCGAAGCGTGTAGGGTGATAGCATGGCGCTTATATATTCTATCTCGGATGACCGCCCTGCATGCTGGGAAAGGTGGACAGATCGCCTTCTCAACCAAAGCGCCCACCAGTGACCGTCTTTGCCAGGTCCAGGCCGGATATGATCCTGGTGGCGGGCCAAGCGGCGATCAGGCCCAATAGGAAGGTCATTCCCACGATCACCCCGTACCCGTACCAATCTGCCGGGTGCAGTATGGTGCGGTACAGGGGAAAGAAGGTGCGAAAGCTCTCATTGAGCCCCTCCATCACCCCAAATAATAGGGGTATGGCCAGCAGTGAGCCCAAGGTCACCAGTAGGACCACCTCCAGGTACACGCTGCGGCCTACGTCCCTCCGTTGATATCCAAGTGCCCTTAACTGTCCGTACTCCACCCTCCGCTCCAGTACGCTCACGTATACAATGTTGGAAATAGCTATGGCCGATATTAGCACCGAGATCAGGCCGAAAATGTATAGCACCTCGTTATAGCTGGACATCATGTCCAGCATGCCCGATTCCAGGCTGTTCCTTTCTTGAATATCGGCTACGATCGGTGAGGCCAGTAGGGAGGCCTTGACCGCGTCGAGCTCCCCCTCCTCAACCAAGAGGTACGCTCCGCTGTACACCTGGCCATCGGACAGGGCCTCGGCCACCGAACCATCAAAGAAGATCTGACCTATGGAATCAAAGGTCACCCCTACAACGGTCACCTCGGTCAGTCCCCTGGAGGTCGATAGAGATAATCGGTCCCCAACCCCCAGCGAGGTATCTTTGTTGAACAAGAAGGACACCATGGCCTCCCCCGGAGAATCGGGGGCGATGCCTTGGCTGAGCGAAAAACGATGGAGGTCCTGTTCCCAGTCCAGACCAATTGCGACGGCAGTTCCGTTCTCTTCCGCCACCCAATCCACGGCCATACGGGCCACAGGGACCACTTGGAGCACTCCTGGTCCACCCAGCCCCTCGGCGGTGAAGCGGTCGACTGGATAGGCGAGATCGGTCATCAGGTCCCATCCTTCCCCCTCCTCCACCGTAGCTACGATGGAGTTCTGAAAGCTAGCCATCATAAGGAAGCTCATGCTCCCCATGACCACAGAGAAGGACACCGCCAGGACCAACAGGGAGGTCCGGCCTTTTTGCCGGGTCATCTTTCGGACGGCGTACAATAACATGTAATTGGCCCTGCGGGGCTTGGAGATCCTGCCCCGACCCTTGGTCCTCTTCCCTACCAGTCCCGCCCCCTTGATGGCCTGTTCTGGCTCCATTCGCAACGTTCCCCAGACAGCAATCAGGCTGGCCAGGACCGCGGTGAGAGGGCCGAAGAGGCCACCGATTATGAAATATGAAGGTTCCAGGACGATCTTTGCTGACGGGGCGCTGAACATTAATTCCACGTAGTAATCCGACAGTGCCTGGCCTATAGGCAGGCTCAAAGCCAGGCCCAATAGGGAACTGATGCCCCCTACCAGCAAGGCCAAGTAAAGATAGGAGAGCAGGATGTTCATTCGTCCGTAACCCAGGGCGCGCAGGATACCTATCTCCCTGCGCTGTTCCTGCACCATGCGGGCGAAGGATGAATAGACCACGAAGAAGGCCACAATCAATATGAGGCCGGCGATGACCCCTATGAAGGAGTCTCCTTGCCCAAGGTCCTCCTTGATCAATGCGTATCCATAAATATCCTCCTGGTGCAACTTGAAGAGAATGGTCTCACTGGCCAAGGCCAGATCGATCATTGCCTCTGCCCCCTGGTCATCGAGAAGGAAGACGAACTCATTGGCCGTATCTGTCCCTAGGCTGAAGCTGTCTTGCAGCCAGGTCATGGGTAGGTAGACCACGACCAAGTTACCCGGGACCGGATTGATCGACTGTGGATTGATGGGCAGGAAGAGGAACTCCGGGGAGTTGACCAGGCCAACGACCTCAAGTTCGCTCCATCCCCCTTCGGTCAGGATCGAAACGCTGTCCCCCAGGGCGATCCCAGCCTTTTTTGCGGACCCTTTCTCCAATACTGCCTCTCCAGGACCTTCGAACCAGCGTCCTTGGGTGAACTCAAGTTTGTTTATTCCCGGTGGGGCGTCGGTATCCAGGCCGATAAGCGTGGCGGCCATCTCTTTTTCTGCCAAGATCCTGGATGCTAAGTTCAACCGCGCCTCCGCCGCCTCAACTCCATTGATGCCTTCTAGATCATCCAGAATTTCAGTGGAAGCGAATCCCGTACGGATGATCAGGTCGTTCAGGTTCAACGCATCCACTCTCAGTTCTAGAGACTCCTCGGCGGATGGCATCATGGTCCCCATCCCCACGTACATCGAGACGGCTAGAAGTATCAGCAACCCCGCTCCAATGGCACGGAATCCCATCCGGCGTAGCTCCCGGTTCATTTTTCGGTACAGGTACCGGTTCATCGACCTGCCCCCGGCCCGGATATCCGCTCGATCCTGCCGGAACGCAAATACAATGTCTTATCGGCGAACTCCGCGGCCTCGGCCCAGTGGGTGACAGCGATGACCGTGGTACCGGTCTCTCTGTTCATGTTCCGCAGTAATGCCCAGACGGTCTCCCCGGTCTCAGCATCCAAATTGCCGGTGGGTTCGTCGGCTATAAGCAGTTCCGGTTGGCTTGCCACTGCCCTGGCTACCGAGACCCTCTGCTGCTCCCCTCCTGAAAGTTGGTCTGGGAATTTGCTCTCCATGTCCTCCAACCCCACCATTTTCAGGTATCTAATGGACCGTTCCCTCAGTTCCATGGGGTCTTTTATCTTCAGGGCTAGCCCGATCTCCACGTTCTCGAGAACAGTGAGGGTGGGGAATAGATTGAAGAACTGGAAGACGAAACCGACGGAATCCGCCCGAAATCTGGTGGCCTGGGTGTCGGTCATGGCGCTGATGTCCTTACCAGCCACCCGAACCTGGCCAGAGGTGGGGCTGACCAGTCCCGAGATTATGTTCAGCAGGGTGGTCTTGCCTGAGCCACTGGGGCCAAGCACGACCACGAAGCTACCCCGCTCGATGCTCAGGCTGACTCCGTTGACCGCTCTTACCGCCCGTTCCCCGTTACGGTACTCCTTGACCACGTTCTCCAATACTACTATCTCTTCCATGGCTGATTATTGATATACTACTGGAGAATTAAAATACCACTCGGCCCTCTCAAAATTTCTTGCGAGGGTATTGCCCTTCGAGATACCGGTCCTTAAGTCTCTGATAGCTCAGGGCGCTCCTTTCGGCCTTTTCCCTGATACTGCTGTCGTTATGCCGAACGACCTTTCCCGGCAGTCCCATCACTACCGATCGAGGTGGAATGACGGACATGCTGGTCACCAAGGCATTGGCCCCGACGATGCACTCATCCCCGATGATGGCACCGTCAAGTATCGTAGAATTGATGCCAATTATGCAGCGGTCGCCCACGATGGCGCCGTTGATGACCGCTCCATGGCCTATGGTCACGAACTTGCCAATGACAGTTGGAAAATCAGGGCCGGTATGCAACACTGCACCCTCCTGAACGTTGCTACCCGCCCCCACGCGTATGCTGCTGGCATCGCCACGAAGAACCGCTGTAGGCCAGATAGAGACCCCTTCTTCCAGCTCAACATCACCGATTATAACCGCGGTGGGGTCTACGTAGACCTTACGCTCGACCATAGGTTAGAGAGTGACTTGAAAAGATAAAACGTTGGCCTTACTTCTCGGCCGGTTTGGGAGCAGAGCCGGGGCGCCTCGCGGTCACCCTCTTGGGGAAGTATTTCAAGAGAACGATATCTCCGATGGCCTGTATCCAGCGGAAGGGTACGTTGACTGCCTTGGAGTCCTCCACCAGCAAGGGATTGGACTCGCTGACGAAGAGCCCGTCAACCTTACGGTTCTCCACGTCGATCACCAAATTGTTCACATTGCCCAGGAACACTCCGTTGGGCGTGTACACCTGCATCCCTATAAGTTCAGAAGCCTCCTCTAACATTGGCACTCCCTGGTCGGATATCGCAATCTTCTATTAAAAAGATTATCGGAAGCTTGGCTCGGATAGGCGCTTGATATCCACGGGCAAGCAGTTATGAGCGAAGCATGTCATCGCGCATAGCGGGACAGAGATGCGGAAACGGGGCTCGGCATTATTGGTAGTGCTAGTGGCAGTGATGCTGCTAGCCATATCGGGATGGGCCTTGGAGGGTGGCCTGAGGGTCCCGGAGATATTTCCGGATGAAGGGGTCCAGGACGACCCTGACGTTCAGGGTAATATGACCGTACATTTCATCGATGTGGGTCAGGGCGACTCCGTTCTCATCATCACCCCCGATGGGAAGAACGTGCTGATCGACGCCGGTGGCACCTATGCCCCGTCAGATCTGACAAGGTACATCAGTGATCATGGTATCGAGGTCCTCGACGCACTGGTCATCACCCACCCGCACGCAGACCATTTGAGCTATGCGGACGATGTGCTCGAAGCCTTCGATGTACGCAGCGTCTACCACCCCGGCATGGACTATGACTCGGTCGGCTACCAAAGGTTCCTGGCGGCGGCAGAGGCGGAAGGTTGCCCCGTGTACACTGACATGGAATTGGATGTTGGTGACGAACTGAACATAAGCGTGGCGGTCACCTTCCAGGTCCTCTGGTTGGATTCTCAGGCGGAAAACGCCAACGATGCCAGTATCGTGCTCAAGGTCACCTATGGAGAGAACGACCTGCTGTTCACCGGTGATATCGAGAACAACATCGAATCGATCATCCTTCATGATCAGCGATACGATCTGGACATAGATGTACTGAAGGTATCCCATCATGGGAGCGACACCTCTACGACCCAAGAGTTCCTATCGGCGACAACCCCCGAGTTCGGTTTCATCTCCGTGGAGGAGGGGAACAGCTACGGCCACCCCCACTCCTCGGTGCTGAACAGGTTGGAGAGCAATTCCGTGCAGTACTTCACTACAATGGAGGAGGGAAGCATGATGATACGTTGCGATGGTGAGAACATATGGTTGATGTTCTGATCTTTCAATGGTCGATCGTTTTCCACCTTGCAGCTATGGGGTGGGAAAAAGATGTTCTGCAACCCAGAAGGATTGTGATAAAGGTTATATACAGATGAACCTCAATACGGTTTTGTAGTAACAATGCACAACCGATTTGAGAGGTCTCTAGATGAGCGATGATGAACTCACTGAGATCAGGAGACGAAAGTTAGAGGCATTGATGGGAGAAAATAACGATAAAGGAGTGAAGAAATTGTCCGGAGTCACTGAGGTCAAGGATAGCAATTTCGAGGAATTCATCAAGAGCGCGCCCATAATCATCATTGACTGTTGGGCTCCTTGGTGCGGTCCCTGCCGCATGCTAGCTCCGATAGTGGAGCAATTGGCGGCGGAGCTCGAGGGAAAGATCAAGTTCGGAAAAATGAACACCGACGAAAACGAAAACACTCCAATGAAGTTCAACATCACGGCAATTCCCACCATGCTGGTCTTCAAGAACGGGGTTCAGGCCGATCGTATCGTTGGTGCGGGAAACAAGGACTTCATGCGACAGAAGTTCTCGAAGTACCTGTGATCAATCGATCGAGCGCCCAAACCTCTTAAGCAAACCGTTTATCCTCACACTTTCATTTTACGGGGGGTTAGAATGGATTACGACGTTATTATCATCGGTACCGGCCCGGCAGGATTGCAGGCGGCCATACACGCTTCAAGGAAGAAGGTCAAGGTCTGTGTTCTCGGGAAGATCGAGAACAGCGCTCTTCAGAAGGCAGATGTCGAGAACTATTTCGGGGCTCGCCCTATCAAAGGCCGCGAAATGCTGCAGATCGGTCTCGAAGCCGCCCGGGAGTTCGGCGCCGATCTATTGTCAGAAGATATCCTTACAATAGAAATGATCGAGGAAGGGTTCAAGATCAAGACCGATTCCCTTAAGGAAATGACCACGAAGGCACTGGTGCTGGCACCGGGCATCTCCCGTAAGAAATTGAAGGTGGAGGGGGAAACGGAGTTCCATGGCCTGGGTGTAAGTTATTGCGCCTCCTGCGACTGCAACTTCTTCAAGAAGAGGACCGTGGCCGTTGTGGGCGACGCCAGCATGGCCGCCTCCGCGGCCCTCTTGCTCCGGGAATATGCTGCCAAGGTCTACTGGGTGGCCAAGGAGTTCAAGGCCTCTCCTCAGCTAATGGAAAGGGTCAAGGCCACCGATATCGAGATGGTGAAAGCCTGGCCGTCCCGGATCCACGGGAACGAAGTGGTCAAGGGGATGCTACTGGACGACGGTCGGGACCTGGTGTTGGACGGTGTGTTCATCGAGCTTGGGGCCAAAGGGGTCACCGAGCTGGCCATGGAGGTGAACATCTTCCCGGACGAGAAGGGTTACATCACCGTGGACCGTTCCTGCGCCACCGAGACGCCGGGGGTGTTCGCTTGCGGTGACGTGACCGGACTTCCCTGGCAGCTGGCGAAGGCAGTGGGCGAGGGATGCGTAGCAGGTCTGGCCGCGGCCGCCTACGTAAAGAAGGAAAGTGAGTGATGACATGAGCATGGTCGAGGAACTGATGTCGGGCATCCTGCGCAGCGAGGAAGGCTTCCGCGAGGCGCTGCGAAAGATACTGGATGAGGAACTGAAGATATCGGTCCCGGAGTTCTGCGATAAGACCGGACTGTCACCGAGCACCATCTACAAGATATTGCAGGAGCAGCGCGAACCGAACCTGCGCACGATACGTGCGGTCATAAAGGGTGTGCGGAAGCTTGATGCTAACCCGGGTGGAGAGTTTATAGCGGTCATCGCTAGCCGTCCGGTCCTGAACAAGATAGAGGAGAGGATGATGAGGGTCGGCGGAAGGAACGTCCGGGTGAAGGAATATCCTGCTTCGACCATGGAGGATGCCATAATCGCCGCCGTCAAGGCGGAGAGGGATGGAGCACTGGCATTGGTCTGTGCCCCGATAGTCGCTCCGACAGTGGAACAGATCGTCAGAATACCCGTGTCAGTGGTCGTACCCAGGGACAGCATGGTGCGGGCCATCGAGATAGCCGCTTCGAAGGTGCTTTGATCATTCCTCGATCCTGACCATGCTCTCCAATTGGTCCAGTATCTTCTTCCTCAGGAGAGCGAACTCAGGCGAGGCCCGGTCGCGCGGCCTCTCCCATTTTATCTCGTATATCTCCCCGATGCTACTGGGCCTTGCGGTCATGACCACGATGCGGTCGGAAAGGAACACCGCCTCATCGACTGAATGTGTGATGAATATCACAGTCTTCTTCGTCTCTTCCCATATGTGCAGCAGCTCCTTTTGCATGAGGTTGCGGGTCTGTGCATCAAGTGATCCAAATGGTTCGTCCATCAATAGGATCGCAGGTTCATTGGCCAATGCACGAGCTATGCCCACTCTCTGCTTCATCCCTCCAGAGAGCTCATGAGGATGGGCGTTCTCAAAACCATCCAGACCCACCAGATCGATGTATTTCTGGGAGATCCGGGTCCGTTCTTCGTCGGGCACCTTTTTAAGCTCCATTCCGAACTCTATGTTCTTACGAACGCTTCGCCAGGGAAATAGCGCAAACTCCTGGAATACCATCCCACGATCTGAACCCGAACCGGAGATAGGTTTTCCGTCCAGGAATATGTTCCCAGATGTCGGGGTATCGAGGCCGGCCAATATTCTAAGTATCGTTGTCTTGCCGCAGCCTGAAGGGCCTAGGATGCAGACGAACTCACCTTTGGTCACTTCCAGATCGAATTTTTCTATAGCAACAAGTTCCCCCTCGTCCAAGGGAAATGTCTTTCTTAGGTTCTCAATGATCAGTTTCACGACATCCCCATCCTCTTCGAGACCCGGCGCTCGATGTAGCCACTAAGCTCGGTGGTCACCAACCCAAGAATTGCGATGACGATCAGACCAGCGAACACTTGGTCATACCTGCCAATATTGGATTTGAAATAGATGTACTGCCCCACTCCTCCCCCGATCGGGGCGATGAACTCGGCAGCCACGATACACATCCACCCGATGCCCAGTCCTATGCGGATGCCGGTCATGATATATGGTATGGTGGAAGGCAGGATGACCTTGATGAACAAGTGAGACCTCTTGGCTCCGAGAGTGCGTGCCGCATCGATCAGGATCGGATCAATGTTCCTCACACCGAATACTATGTTGGAGAGCAAAGGGAAGAATATGCCTATGAAAATCACAACTACCGGCCCCAAGAACACTCCCATGGCAATGATGAGGACCGGAGCCCAGGCCAGCGGTGGGATCGGTCGGAACACCTCGATTATAGGTTTGCTGAAATCATCAGCGGTCTTGGAGAATCCCATGACCAATCCTAGAGGTACAGCTATGACGAAGGCCAGGGCGAATCCCCACAGCACGCGGTTAAGACTGGAATAGATATTATCCCACATATTACGCCCGACCGATATATCCGTGATGTTGAAGGCGTCCACAAAGGCTTGGAGAACAATCGAAGGTTCCGGCAAGTAAGGTGAGTTTAAAAGCATGGACAGGCCCTGCCAGACCAGCACGAACGAGACAAGGGAGATCACGGTGATGGTCAGGGTCTTAAGAAACGCCGGGCCTTTTTCTTCATGGAGCAAGTGGCTTATGGGCCAGATATGGCGCAGAACGCTCCGTACCTTGTTAATTTTCTTATCATCTTCTCCCATAGTCAACGCTCCTTATGGAAATGGCCACATATAAAGGTAAAAAATTAAAAGGTTTGGCATCCTGGAACCTACTTGGCCTTGACCACAAAACCATTGCTGGTGAAATAGTCCAAGAACATCAGATGCTGAATGGAGGACGGTCCGGGGGTACCAATGGTCTTACCGTTAAAGTCGTCCAGGCTAGTGATGGACGGATCCACGAATATGGCTGAACCAACGGTGTTCACCTGGGAAATTATCAGCGTATTGACCCCGCCGTTCAGATGTTTCAGGATGGCCGGGGGGCTACCCAGATAACCGATGTCCACAAGACCAGATGCGAACGCGTCCATCTCCGGACCACCGGCGGCGTAAGGCCCGCCTGTGGATGTAACGGTAGCTACTCCGTATACTTCGAACAGGTCCTTATCCTCACCCCATAGGGTATCATTGGCAGCCACCACTCGAGCGAACTGGTGTAGATCCCCTAGCAGATATCCCAGTCTGACCGGGTCATCAGGGTTCAAGATGGTGGTTGAGGGTTCCACATCGGCCGCTTGTGCCTGAAGTGAAGAGTCCACATAGTTGTCAATGAAATCATCAACATCATCATATCCACGAGTGGCCAAGGTTCCGTTGGCTATCAGCGTCAGGTTGATGTATTTCTCGGTGATCGTCTTCATCCACCCTTCGAATTCATCAGTAATTTCGTAGGTCAGTTGCATATGGTCCAAAGAGCTGGCAACTACACTGGTGTTACGCTGGGAGAACTCAGCACCAATATCTAGGAGCTTGGTGTAATTTTCACCATCTGGATTTTGTAAACTGTCCAATATCCAATCTGTAGCCACTTGGTGAGCTTTTAGGACTCTTAGCACAATATTCTCATTTTCCGCCAGATAGTCCTGATCTACGACCATGACGCAGCAGGGATGATCGGACCAAATCTGGTCAGACCATTTGTAGATAGAGGCCGTACCGTCCAAGTAAGCATCAGAGGCGTAGGGCTCCCATGTGATGGCTCCATCAATGATCCCTGCCTCCAACTGCGCTTTTTGGTTGATGGGAGCGACCTCAACCCAATATACAACTTTCTCATCATCGGAATTTCCTCCCATGAATGCGACGGCGATAATGCCTACCAACACTATTGCCGCCACAGCAATCGCAATTATGGTAATCTTCTTATCCATTTGAAGCACCGTATTAACCAAAATCTGGACATCATATAAAGGATTTTTGTCTACTAAGGTAAAATCTATCCTCTTTGTACAATTTTCCTTATGATTTAGACAAATGTATTAACGGGTAATAGATAATAATTGGACGTGTCCAAACGTCATTAAATCTGCATAATCTATAATAATTATGCTAATTACTTAATTAATTATTTATATCTAGTTTATAGTAACGATAAATTCGATATTATGTTCGAATTAAACGTCATGAGCAACACGCCGCTGACCCCGGTGGAAGACCTCAGGGACGTGTCCCTGCAGTTCCTGAAACAGATCGGGTACATTTCCAAGGGATACGACCCCAAGACCGACGTTGAAAACATACAGGAGAGCATTCCTTACAGACTGTTCACCGAGTGCTTCTTGGGTAATATAAACCGGGTGTGGGCCGTGGAGGAACTATCCGCATACCTCGGCACCACCAAGCCAACCGTGTACCGGCACCTCAACAAATTGAAGGCAATTGATGTCCTGGAGGACGTATCCGTGGAGATCGGTGGTCAAAGGAAGAAGGGCTACCGTATTCGATATGG
>Ga0307376_10001507_pt1 | contig 24828 bp, 7 predicted proteins | sample TR2MG_FD_202536 | JGI IMG/M metagenome (GOLD analysis project Ga0307376, IMG submission 202536) | Soil microbial communities from Risofladan, Vaasa, Finland - TR-2 | ecosystem: Environmental > Terrestrial > Soil > Coastal area > Acid sulfate soil | place: Finland: Risofladan, Vaasa | collected...
AACAAATATGTCATCATCAATTCTACAAATGAGTTTATGCTTTACATTAGTGTCAGCATGGACCATTTGTAAAGTTCTGTCATGTGCAATGTGAGGCCCTTGCTGGTGACTTCTAATTAGTCTCCATCCATGGCCTTCATGCTGAATACGATACATCAAAGGCATAATCAATGGACTGACAAGAACGGATTCGTCTGAATCATCAATCTCAATCAAAATATCCCAATCTTTGAAGCTTTGCATCAGTAAAGAAGTCAACATTGACGCCAAATAAGGGTGACGATCTCTGGTGACACAATCAATCATGATTCTGTCACCTCTTTTTACTGGTTCAAGAGCAGGCTTTTTAAACGTTACTGGATCAAAGAAACCATCTGTTTCTTTGACCAATTTGGCCTGTCGTTCTCTTTCCCACTCAAAAAGTAAAGGTGTCATTATTCTAGCCGACTCCTTAAATGTGTAATTTTCTTTGACGTGTTTTGCAGCCTCAGCCCCTTTGGTCAACGACTTGGCTCTTTCTCTTATTACTTCATACATCAAATGCTTCATGTGCCCGATGTGAATATTGGCCCATACACCATTATCTCCGGGAGTCCCCGGATAAGCAGAGCTAAAAGTTGTTCCGGGATAAGGGCTTAAAGAACATGGGTAAGAATTGGATTCGTCAAAATATTCTGAAGGACTACTCCAGTTTGTGAAAATAACGGGAAGTCCAGATGCTGCTCCCTCAAGAATAGGCATTCCGATGCCTTCTCCGTGAGAAGGGTGTACTACACAATCAGCATCAGCATAAAGCTTAGCCATTTCTTCAGTTGAGAAATCTCCTTGTCCACCTTTCTGTTTTGAAGCCCATCCAGTGAAAATTGCCCTTATATTTGCTCTCTTGTCAAAGCCATTCTTCTTGATCCAATCAAGATCACCAAAGTTATTTGATTTGATGACTAGCTCGACTTGGTTACACTTTAGCGGGAAATTTTGTTCGCATTCCGGTGGGGTGTCTCTATCCTTAGGGAATGCCTCACAGAAAGCTGAAACAAGTCTATCAATATCTTTTCTGCCTTGAAAAACTCCTACGGTTAAGAAAGAGAATTTGTCGGCGGGATGTTTTGAACGATCAACTGGCCTCATGAATATTTCATTGACGCCGGGAGGAACGACATTAATAGGAACCTTGAACCCGGAGTCTAGCTGAACACCCTTACAGAATTCACTGAATGTCAGAATTCGATCCATTCTATTGCAGATATGAAGATAGGATTCTCTAACTTTTGTGGATTCACATAGAGAAATTCCAATTTTATATCGAACGTCGATATCAAGGAAAGTTTCCATTAACCAACAAACGATATTAATGCCGTCAGAGAAGTCCCACCCTTCTTGTTTGGCCTTCTCTGTTTTATCAATAATCTTTTTAATAACTGGGTCTTCTACATTTCCCGAATGACTCCAGTCGTTGATATAGACATCAAATCCAGCCTTTTCAAGTTCTGGGCATAGACCTTCTGCAATTTGAGAGAATCCAACAGCGGCACCGATATGAGTATGCCAAATAACCTTGATTTTTTTTCTAGCAGAGATACCCCATTTTTGGTTAAGGTAGGCGATGTTGCCCCCAATGACTCCCTGCATCCCACTAGCGAGAATTTCTCCCCGTTTTCTTTCGTAATCAAAATTTAGGATTTTATTCTGCTGTATCCTCTCAAGCTCACCAAGGAGAATTTTGGGGAATTTCCCTTCTTTGCCGCCTTCAATCGCGTGTTTGTTGGTCCCGCCGCTTTTATGCCAGAACGGAACATTTTGCTCACTTATCTTAAAGCCTTTGCTCATTGCTCTGAAAACAACCTCGGCGTCTTCATAATAAGCAGGCCAGAAGTTTTCGTCAAAATACTTCCCGTTAATTTTGATGGCATCAAGACATTCACGAGACATGATGCAACAACAGAAATAAGGGAAAACCATTCCGGACATAACATCATCTCGTTCCATGAGACGCATGCCTACAATTCCGAGTTTCTTATCCTTCTCCATTCTTTCAAAAAGGATCTGAATAAAATCTTTTGTGCCACCATGTTTGGCAGGATTAATGGCTTCGCTATCTGGATTAACAAGAACAACATATTTGCTAACTGATTTCTCAATAGCAATATTATGGGCACCGGCAAATCCCATATTGGTATCTAAAAGTATTGGCTTTATTTTAGGATTCTTTGCCGCTGCATCTTGAATCCATTTTCTTGTGCTCTCCCTGTGAGGGCTGTTATTGTCAACTATAAGCCATTCATAAGGATGTGAAACATATTGTTCTATCGTATTCCGAAGTTTATCAATTCCATCTTCTCCGGTCAGTTGTGACTCTCCATCTATATTGTAAAGCACTGTAATAATTGAAACTTTGTTCTTCTTATTACCAACATCTTGGATTACATCTTCCCACGCTGAATACACTTTTTCTGGATCATATTTATCAAAAGCTTTCTTTCTAGATGCCTCTCCTTTTTGAGAGAGCAAAGTTTTAGGTCCTTTCCAGTCATCGTAACAAAGCTGAAGTTTTGCAGCAACATCATCTATGTCTACTACGTTATGCCAAACATTGAGATTATTATAATATTCTTTTCCCGACAATTTGCACTGGAAACCTGCTATATCTCCAATCACTTCAGGGAGAACAGGAGTGTCTGGATAAACAACTGGAATTCCACACGCCATGGCCTCAACTGGAGTGAGTCCAAAACCTTCTCCGCTTGTTGTTGTTAAGAAAACATCAGCAGGCCAATAAAAGGCTCTAGGAAGGTAACTATTATCAAAGAAGAAATCATCAAAGAAAATTTTGTCCTTGATTCCCAAATCTTCAGCTAATCTTCTTAAATCAACTCCTTCTTTCTTTTTCTCGTCCCACATTGTACAATCCTGTGGATTACATTTGCAAAGAAGAAAAACATCTTCTTTGCCTTGGGCAAACTTAGCAAATGACTTGAGTGTTGTTGCCCAATGTTTTCTTGGTTGATGACGATCAACTCTAGCAACAACAAATTTGTTTTTAATGCCCAGATTCTTGGCGTTTTTAGCTTCGTCCTTATTGGGACAAGGAACCAAATGTGTCATATCTACAGCATGAGGGATAATACCATAATCCATATTCTTAACAGTTTCAAAATTCATCTGGAGGGCATGATTAGTAACAAATCTGACAGCCGCACATTTACCAAAAACTTTGGAGCCTAGAGGATCAGGGAAATTCCCCTCGTAAGGAAGCCAAAAAACTGATTTATCTAGAATACCTTGTGGCAAATTCTCCATGTAAGAATAACGATAACTGTCATTGTGCCAAAAATAAACGTCTGGCTGAATTTCTTTTTCTATTTTTTTAAAAGTCTCTACATCGCCATATAGATTATCGGGATCTTTTTGCCTAGCATAATTAGAAATAATTTTAATTCCGTTGAATTCAAAGACACTTTCTCCAGCATTTCCTACGTTTGGTCCACCATTGAACGCCATCGCGTAGATTGTATGACCCTTTTTCGACAATTCTCTGGCTGTAAGTCTACATGTCGAACCATAACCCGTAGGAACACAAGGGTTGTCCATAATCAATAGGATTTTCATAGTATCTCCACAAGTTTTCAACTAAGACAATTATAAAAGACAAAAGGCAAATACAACCTAATTTTCAGGATTTCTTTGCACTTTTCGTTCTGTCAAAGTGTCGTTCAAAAAATCGGCATTCCTGTAGGAAGCCCCATTGCAATCATTGCAATCCTTTTTGAAACCGAGCCTAATGCTGGTTCCACAAGGACACTTTTCAAGCAATCCCTCTTTTTGTAGAGTGGAGAATGCTTCGGTCATTGAGTTATAGAACTCGTCCATAACAACTTTTTTAAAATATTTGTATTCTTCAGATTCTCTTGACCCAATCTTAAACTCTCCTAGTTTCAAAATTTCTTTCATAGCCGACATTTGGGCAAGGTACATCATTTTCGCTATTTGTCCGTCAAATGTTTTTTTCATATTAGCACACAGTTTTCTCCTAAATTCTATCCGTGATGTCTTCTTTGTGGTCTGGCACCTTCTTGATCAAGAGCTTCCATCAGTTCACTCATGGTTCCAGAATCTTCATTGTCCAAAGACGAACGTTTGTAACTTCTGACATCATTTGTCAAATCCAAATCGTTGTCGTTGTCGTCACTAATAATATGTCTTCTACGGCCACCTTCACCTATTTCTATTTCAACCCCACCGCCATCCGATGAGCTAATAGGCTTAGCTTTTCTCTTGGCAAGATGTGCCTTATATGTACTCTCCATTTGCATAGCTTCTTGTTTTGAACAGCGAATTATGCTCCCATTTTCCAAGAGTCTTTTTAAAATACGAGACTGACGAACTTTGTCAGGGTCTATCATTGCTAAATTAATTGCTCTTCCATGAGGAACTGAAAGACATTCTTCTATCCCACCACGAATTTGTCTCCCTGTATACAAATCGTCAATAATAAGTGCCGTGTCCGTTGTTGTCTTGATCCAGAAATCAACTTCGTCATTATCTTTCTTAGTTTGAATAGTAGGTTTCGAGGAAACAGGTCGATCAATGTTCTTGATAACCTTTTTTTCTTCGTCCGATATCGGGGTTCCAACTGGAGAAAGATTATCAATCTGTTCTCTGGTCATTTGAGAGATTTCTTGAACACAATAAACATTCGTTTCTTTAAAAAGTTGGTCAAAAAACGAGACATTGTGGGTTAGATTTAACTCATTTACTTTTATAGTGGTCAAAACATTCCCCAAAACAACTTTAATTTGATTTGTTTCAATCAAAAGTATGGCATTTTTCATTTGTCTAGCTCTCCATGTTACAAGTTTTCAAAAGTACATTTTAATTTATCACGCATCGCATTAATACAATTATCCCAATTGTATTCCTTTGTCACTCTATCGTACAATAAGTCGGCTTTCTTCTGTGCTTCTTCTGGATGTTCATAGACATGTCTCATCAAATGTCTTGTCTGTTCAACAGCTTTCGGCCCAAAAATTGGGAATTCTGCGTCCTGATAGAAATACGAAATCTTAGAAAGGTCATCCTTTACACTTTGGAAACCATCAACATCAACCAAATAGCTGTTGGTATCGTCAAGGAAGTCCGTTTGACCAGAGTAGCGGCTACAAATCACAGGAAGCCTACAAGCTCCGGCTTCTGCCGGAGGCAACCCGAAACCTTCACCTCTTGTGATCAGAACATAACAATCCGCAGCAGCATACAATCTAGGCATCATTGTATCGGAAAGAATATCCCCAAATAGACATACATGAGGCTTATTAGGATTTGAAACCATTGAGCTTACTCTAGCAATATCTTCTCGGATGAACTTCTTTTTGGATTCGTGGGTACTGCCAAAATATCTGCTAGATATCAATAAAGAAACGGGTTCGTCCCCTGTGAATTCTTCAAGATAAGATTTTAATAAAACATCATATCCTTTTCGTAGGGACCAACCAAAAACAGATAGGAAAACGAATGGTTTTAGATTTTTAGAAAAAGATATTGGTTCTACGTCTGGATGATATATATCTGTATCAACGCCTAAAGGCACGACGGACAAAGGTTTCCTGACGCCACTTTCAAGAAAGACTTCTTTACACCATCTGCTTGGCACCACAACCTCATCGGCACAATTACATCGTTCAACATAGCCCGGATGTAATCTACGGGTTTCCATCATGGTGAATAACATTTTATAACGAGACCAATCATAGATCAAAGGAGCAGTCATCCCATATATTTTGGGAGCATCAACGGGAACCCTTTTTGTACTAAGAGAAACTAATCTTTCTCTTGTTTTGGGTTCTACATCATTAACTGATTCCTGTATATCATATCTCAGATTAATTCCTTTTTCACTTAGCCCAAACATGAATTTACGATTCATTCTGGCATAGCCACCGAAATCCATAGTTGGACCAGTCCAAACAACTGATATTTTCCCGTCTTCGTCAAACTCTTTTTTGGCTTCCTTACTTTCGGGAATGCCTACTAAAGCTTTCGGACGTTCATTTTGACGGGGAAGATTTGGCCTTCTTTCATCTACAAAAGATGCTTTCAGTTTGTCGTATCGGGAAGTCTGAGATTCCATTTCTTGTAATCTGGATCGGAATTTCTCTTTGACACTTTTTATCTTGTCTTCGGAAGGGTATCCCTTCGAAGCATCTATAACATAATCTCCGGCTATACAATATCTTAATGTGTTAGATCGAATAGCTTTTAGGTCAGGAACTTCAATAGCTTCATAGTTACCCGTATAGGGGAGAAGAAAGCCTATGTCATCCAAATAAATTGGCCCTTCACTGACATTCACAATTTTCATAATTCATCCCAGAATCAGTTTAATTTCATTATACTACATGGCAAAATAGTTTATATCCAAAGTATCAGGTATATTTTTGTAAGTTACTGTGAAACCATTGTCATCTACACTAGTTACATAAACTTCTGGTTCTGTTCCATAAGGATAGGCATTTTCAGGTATCGTATTTTCATTGTAAATACGAGAAAATGCAACTGTGGCAGAACTCACTGGGAACCCAACGAGTATATTCAACTCGCCATCACCTTGAACAGAGGCAATAAGATTCCCATAAATAGGAGAACTATCGCCATATTTCCATAATACTCTTCTTCTCATATATATTCTCTTACTTGTCTATTGAGTTATTTCCTTTAAAACTCTATAACTGCTGTAGCCGATTTTTCTAATGTCCCTGTAACGTAACCATTTGAAGGAGTTACTGTTACATACCATTCTTCTCCGGGAGATAGAAGTGTATTTGGTACTTGATTTGTGTTGTCAAGTTCAGACATTCGAACCCCGTTCTTGTACCAATAGATGACACTTTTATCTTGCAGATTGTCTGGATCTGTAAACGTATAAGTTACCCTTAAGGTAGATAAAGTTGTTGGAGTTTCTGGAATAAGAGAGACATCTTCAACGACTGGAGTTGAAGCCAAAACAGTGATTGAATCACTTGAATACAACTGACCGTATTCCTTACCGTTTGAAGGTATCACTTCACATCTAATCACATTATCTACAGAAACATATTTTTCTCCGTCTTCATTCTTATCTTCTGGTCCCAAAGTTGACACTGTTCCTGTCTTTACTTCTAACCCATTTACATACCAAGTAAAGATCGTATTCTTTTCGTCTTCTTCGTCCAAAGAATTATATTCATATTGAACAGAGATAGTATCGGAACTGCTGAATATAGTATTATCTTCGTTGCTGGACGACAAATAAACATTTGAGACAGTTGGAGGAGTTGCCGCGACAATAATCTTTGGGCTTCTTGAGGGTGGTCCAAATGCTTTCCCGTCGCTTGGTGTTACTATAAAATACCATTCCTGCCCAAAAGCAATCCCGTAGTTTTCTCCAGAATCTGATCTAGAGGCTCTAAAGTTGGAGTTAGAAACCCTTTTGAGATTTGAAATTTCTGGAACAATAGCTCCATTCCTATACCAATCTATCTTTGTTTGAGCAGTATCTTCATCATCTCCTTCTGGATCAACAAAGGTATAGTTTGCTGTCATTGGTCCACCTTTTTGAACAGGAGATGGAGTAATGAAGAGATTGACGGCTCGTGGAGGTCTATTAATGGCTCCCCCATATTGATCTTGAGTAGTCCCGAATTCATAACCAAAGCTATCTAAATAACCGACTTCTTCGGTGGATGGATTGGTAATTTTCATTCCGTATCGGAACACAGAAGGTAATGTAACTTCGACTGTAACCACGTCCTGTGGTCTCATCTTTTGTCTAAATGCTATTATTCCTTTTTCTGGAACCTTAATATACTGATCATTACCTACTTCTTCTCCACCAACAAAAACTCTAATAGTTGAATTTTGAGCCCAATTTCCAGTTATAGATTTATAAACAAAATAATCTTCCGTCCTCAAAATGTCTGCTGTAGACGAATTTTCTACTATTGCATCAATAGATCGGTTGATAGCAACAATAGTTCCACGCTCTCGGACGGCTGGTTGCGTAATTGTAGCGTAATCCCTATCAAACATGAATGATTCGCCATGAGCAAAACTAGATTCAGCAACACCTCCTACAGGTAGCCTAGAATTCTCAACACTTGCCAATTCTGATATCTGCCCTGATATTTGACGGGGGTAGGTAAACAAGAATTGTACATTGGGCTGTGAATAATTTAATGTTGCTGATTCCAGTATAGGAGAATCAAAGTTATTTGTTCTTAAAATTATTTCATATTTTACAATCTTGACCTTAACCGGATTACCTAAAGAGAAAGACACGTTTGGAGGTATTGTTGTGGGTACACTTGTAAAGTTATAACCATCGACACTATAAGATAAAATCATCTCGGCAGAATTTCCAGAAATCAAATTATCTACTGAGTAAGAAACAGCAGACAAGAAACCATCAATCAAGTGTGTCCCTATAATAGCTCCTGATCCGAAACTGGCTGGAGCAGAACTCTTAATCCTATTGATCACGAAGGACTTGTAAGAAGAGTCAATTACGCTGAAACTGTTGCCACCTGTATTGAAAGATATCTTTTCCAAATCAGCAACATCAGTTCTAGCTCTTCTAGCAGACAAAGATATGGGGTCAGTTATAACAAAACTGGTTGCAAATATCGGGAAAGTTCTTGGCCCAGATATTGAATTAGCAACTTCGATAATATCTTCTGGACTATACGCTGAAAAAGACTCATCATTATCTATGGTTGCTATCACCAAGCCTTTTTCTGGGAATAATGGGTTATAAGTTTTAGAAAACAAATCTGTTGCCAAATACATCGCATCATAATAAGGGCTTGCTCCAAACGGAACTTCTTCACGTGTCGAATCAATGAGTTTTTTAGCTTCGACAGCTTCAACTGGATCATCCGAAAGCACTGTAATATCTGGAACAGAAACAATATCACTAAAGAAGCTTACTGAAGAAGATAGCCCTTGTTCAATTATTGATGGAGAGAAAGCAAAAGAAGATTGTGCAGTTTGAGTTCCTGTAGATCCCGCTATTGTAGAATCGGTATTTGAGCTTCCAAAATAGTAGTCATCCACAACTGTTATTTCAATGGCGGCAGAATAAAGTTCTCTTGGCTCGTCAGCCCTTTGATAATTTGCTACTTCTGAAATCGTTTGTTGAGCAGTTTCTTGTTCACTTGCGAACAAAGATAGTTGATCCACTTGTTTGATTGGATCTTCTGATCTTGGCAAAAGGGATGTTGAGGCTGTCCCGTCTTGCATGACCATTTCCTGTGAAGAGAAAAGAACCGGAAGGATAGATATTCTTGGATTGGGACTTGGTTGTACTTTTTCTGTATTTGTCTGGTCTGTCTGGTCTGCATCTTGTGAAATATAAATGATTCCACGTGCCAGAAATTTGGTCCCGTCCGGTGGTGGATCACCGGCATCGTCTTTAGCCGTTATAGTAACTGATGCTGTTGCTCTTCCATCGGCACGAACTTTATTGGGAGTAGCTTCACTTTCTATTTGTAGCCATCCAGCAGCATGCCCACTACCGTTTCCTCCTAAAACATAGATATAATCTCCGTCAATAGCTGCACCTAATCCAGTTCTGGATTGTGGCATTTTAGCGTAAGTAGGAGGGCCAATAAATGTCGTACCGTCAAATGTTTCTAGTTTGTTTTGCCATTCACTGACCTCGTTGCTGCCTCCCAATGCAAAGGTCAGACTTCCATAAAGAACATCTGCTGCCTTGTATCTTGGAACATTTGGAGAAGGCGGATCTACTATGAATGTTTTTGCTGTAGTACTAAATCTTCTGACGGTAGTAGCAAAAAATGAGTCTGAACTACTATTATATCCATAGAATGTTTTGCCATTGAAGAGTAATATGTCATTCCCATTAACACGAGAATTGAGCCCCATTCTATTCTCTGGCAAATTGATGATTTTAACGGGCTCACCAACAGAATGGTCAAATTGCAAGCCTTTTGTAAGTTTGATAAACGTCGATTGTCCATCATACCCTTCATATGGAATGATTTCTTCTGTTGCTCCAAGTTCATTAACCAATAAAAGACCATAAGGTGGAAGGTTAGCTGCATTGACAGCTATTATCTGTCTTGAAGTGGACACATTTTGAGAAAGTGTTGTAACTGGATATGAAGCTAGACTAGGAATTTCAATGGACCAAGTTTCCGAAGTCAAATCAAAAGAGAAAACACCTAAATTAAACTGATCTATTTTCTCTATTTCGTTTTCGCCATTTTCCCCAGTCGTGGTCGTCATTCTACTAACGCCACCAATTACATAAGCCTTACCAGAAACTATTTGGACTGTGCCAAATGCTACTCCTACAGGCATTTCAGGCAAAGTTGTCCAGTAGTCTCCGACTGGATTATATTTGTAAGCTAGGCTAGAAATTCTTCTTGTGGAGAAATTCATTCCGCCAAATATATAAATCTGATTATTGTAAACAAAAGAACTAGCATAAGCCCGTGCTGTAGGTAGACTAGCCTTTGGTGTCCATTTTTTTGTTGAGGGGTCATATTCTTCGTTGATGGCTAGGAAGTTTTCGGCAAATCCTCCGATAGCATACATCTTTCCATTAACAAACTCTGCAATACAACCGGTTCTACTAGTTGGCATTGGAGGAATAGAATCGGGGGTATCCCATATATTTAAACTTATGGAATATCGATCAACGGTAGCTAAAAATTGTCCTGAATCCTGTGAAACAGATAGAGCAATAGAATCTGGGATTAATCTTTCCACCTGTTTTAGTTTATCATAACTACAATATGCTACTACATTTACATAATCTTTTAAGACATCGCCAATAGGCTTAATCGTTGTTTTGGCAACAGGTTTTATCTCAAGAGCACCCGAAGGGGATCTGGTAACTGTATTTACAATTTTAGCTTCGTAGTTTGTGAGTTCAACATTTTGTATACCTATTACCCGTCCCTTTATTTCGTCTACAGTCCATTTTTTTATTACAGCAACTTCATCATTATTTTGATCTTCTAAACTATCATTTTTGAGTTTGCCAATAAGGAAATTAACTACAGTTCCTTCTGGGACATCTTCTCCAGAAAAAGAAAATCCAACATAAATATCTACCGGAGTTAATCCATCCGGTGGTATTTCTGTTACTCTTTCATCGCCTATTTGTGCCCACATTACGGTTCTCCTCCGCTTGTGTCTCTGTCTCTACCAAGCGGTTCTTTGAAAGATAAATAACAGGGTGGTGTATGATTAAAAATACTTGATCCTCCACCATAGAAGGTGATTTGCTTGCCATCTACCTCTAAAATAGTATAGGCTGTTAAAGAGTAAATTAACGCAGATTGTTCCCAAGTAACCGTATCCGTTGATCCATAAATAATGTTACCCCCGGCTCCACTTTCCCCAGCCAAAGGATTTTCCTTAACTACTCCTGAAACCACAGAATTCAGTCTTAATTTGAAACGAGCCACCCCATTTTCTATTCTAGCTTTTGCGTATCCAGCCCTTCCTCCTGTTTCTGTTAGATTGGTCTCTACAAGAATTCTTTGACCTCCGGGTATCCCGTGGAAAATTTTTGTTGTAAGAGTTATGATTTTATCATCTTCCAAAGATGGAACCAGACCTCCAAGAGCAGTTATTCTTTCTCGGAAATAAGCTCCAGAATGGAGATCGGTAATTGTCCCGTCATCTTCTGGTTTAGCAACTACTTCCCACTCAGAATATTCGCTTCCATCTGCATATATTTGGTCCTTGTTGAAGTTGTCTACTTTTCTTAGGAAAATTCTATTTAACTGTTTTGCCCCTTCGGGCTCAGATTGTCTAGTTAAAAGAATTATTCCATATCCAGTTGCTATCATTCCACTGACTTTAGCAGTAGCACTGATTTCATACAATTCCCCATCAGTTATACAAGAGCTAATTTCTCTCTTTTGTTCGAATTGTGCTTGAACCGCTGGATCATCACTTACAACCCCTATGTCTGTTCCGGGGCCAAAAAATATTTGTTTTGCTACTCCGCTTTTTGTGGCAGATTTAACCCCAGATCCAGATAAGCCAGCCATACTATAAAAAGGTCTCTTTTTAAGATTCAATTGACTAATAATGTCCAAAGGTTTAATTTCCCAGCTAATCACTGTGTCATCTGGAACTGGTATTTTAGATTCCCCAGAAGGATCACCAAAGTAGACAAAAGCTTTCTGTTCAGCAATGTTCTGCCCATTGGCTTCAAATGGGAATAAGTCCATATCTATATTAAGAGAAGGAGCAAATCTCATTGGTAATTTTTCTATTTTTCTATAACCCAGATAACTGGTAGTAACCTCTAATATGTACTCTCCGGGAACATCTTGTGAAGGAACTTGTAATTCAACTTTGCTTACAGTAATACTCTCTCCAGTAGGTTGTCCTGTTCTGTCAAGAACTTCGTCAGTTTGAGGTGTTACTGTGAATGTAGAAACACCCTCATTATTTTGATTGGGCATTTTACAAACAGTTGATACGGCTCCGGTTCCCTTGTCTAAAATTCTAAAAAAGACACTTACATTTTCTAGGATAGGCTTCCCTCTAAAAGATAATTCAATGAGCACATTGAAAGAATCTCCCGTTTGGACATAAACTCCGGTTTCGGGCTTTATCTCCATTATTGGACTCTTGTCGAGATTACAAGAAGGGTCCCATGCCATAACATTTATTTCTTGTGAAGGATCATTAGAAATTTTGACCGTTAAAGGATTGATCAGTGTTATCTTTCCAGTTTCAGTGTCTATACCCGTTAGTAAAACTCCTGTGGTCCTATTTCTTATTTCAAGGATTCCTTTAAAAGATACTTCTACAGACTGCATACTATTTTGTACTGAAATTAATGGGTTAGCAGAAAAAATAGAAGATACAATAGTATTTGAAGCACTTTGCTCAATAGCAAAATCCATTGCTTTGCTTGGAAATACGACATCCAAAGGGTTGATAACTGTATCACCTATTTGAATGGTACTTACGGCTGGAGTTTCGGGGGTTTCTTCAATAGGGATCTGTTCCCCATCGATTATATTTACAACCTTCCTTGATAGCTCTTGGATTTTTAGAACTCCAGTATACATCGTAGGACTTTCGTCTTCGAAAGTAACGGCACAGACTGCTTTTATAGTATCTCCAAACCACCCTGTATAAGTTTTTTCGTCGCTTATAGGGAGCTTCCATTCTAACCTGTTGGCGGTACTGTTATATGGTTCTGCTGAAAAAACCAATGGAGATTCTGGGATTACAGTTGATACCGTTTGTTCAATAGATCTTTCTGTAAAAGATATCTCAGAAGATTGATTACTTACACTGTCGTAGGCTATCAACATATAAAAGTTTGGTTGGCCGTTCTCTAGGCTTCTATGGGTGAAGCTTGTTTCTGGTCCATTGTAAATTAAATTCCCGTCAGGTTCTAAAATGTCTCCGGTTTCTGATTCGAATGAAACCGGCTCATCTTCTTTGAACCAAAGTTCGTATCTTTTTGTATCTGAACTTCCAGAATTCCATGCAATAACAATTTCCGAGTCTCCGGAATTAGTTGTTAAATTGATAGGAGCAGAAGGAGGTGTAGGATCAAACCCATAAAGTGCAGGATTGTTAAATGGTGGTTCAAGCTTTTCCCAAAAACGATTACACGGAGTAATTGTTACTTTGCTTCTTCTGGAATTTCCTATAGAGCATATTGTACCAGAAGGTTTTTTCGTAAACATTGCATAGTAATAAGTCTGGTTAGCAACAGCATAAAGACTTTGATCTGTAACTGGCCCCGGATCATTAAAATCAAAATAAGGGCCATTATAGTTTGGATCACCTTCTGGAATATCAAGCAGAACAGTCCCATCGTCTACATTTTCTGGGAATCTATCTGCTCTCTTCACCAATACTATTCTATCATAAGTCAAGAAAGAGTCTATTATTTGAGGGTGGAACCAAGTGATTTTAATTTTTCTTTTGCCTATGTCGTAATCGCCATTCTTTACTACTTGTTCAACTGCTTTGAGGTTAGCAACTCCCATTGGTGAAACAGTGTCTGTAGTTGGTGTTGCAAAAGAGTTTTTCACATAGGAAAAAACTCCAGACATATTATAAGCAAAAGCTCCATATTGATATTGAGTTCCGGTAGCGAGATTTTTATCTAATAACGCTTCACTGAGGCCTTCATAAATAACAATACCATCAGTAGGGCCAGTAACCGGTAAAGCTCCAGCTTTTCTGACGATCCTTATCCCGGCAATGGCAGATGGCGAACCAGCATCTTCTTGGAGAAGCAACCTCATACGTGCTATTTTTCTTCCATTAAACTTAACTACATAGTAGGAAGCTGTTGATCCCACAGGGAGAATAGATTCAATGTCATCAATGTAGTCTTTTAAGAAATCAAATCTTACGCCTGATCGGTCATTCCATGTCATACTTCCCGATTGATCTATAATTAAAGTAATAAATAGATTCCCGAAGTCAATAACAACAGTATCGCCTTGAACAACTGTCCCCTTGAGTTCCTGTTGCTCAAAATCTGCCGCTGATGCGTCGGTCTTTGATAAAGGGAGAGCCGGTTGAATAGTGGCGGTCTGAGCGTAACTATCTACATTGTTGACAAAACTATAAGCTATATATGTTAGTTTTCTATTTAGGTCTTTCGTCCACGAAGATCCGGCACTTATGCTTACCAATAAAGGTTCGTTACTTGCGTCTATCCCGCCTACGTATCTCAAAGCAACCGCATTGTTGGAGTCTCCTCCGTCTAGTCTAGCTACAATCGCTACTTTTGAAGGAACGGTTGAATCGACAGGCATGTTGAAAATGCCATTACCTTGTATTTCAGATACAGGTCTTGATTTTGAAACAATAGGAGACCCATAAGGATAATCATTTGTATCGACATTGTATACATCAAGAATTAAATTGAGGGCACCGGGATTTGTTTCGAATTTAGGTTCGACATAAAGACTTACTTTGTCTAACTTCCCACTCAAAATTGGGATTACTTGGCCAACATATCGGCCACCATAAATCAATTCTTGTGTTTCAAGAATGGTTCTTTTGATGAAAGCCATGTTTTATTCCGTATAAATGGTGTTATTTTCAACGACTAACACAGTCCCGTCAACAATATCAACTAAATGTATCGCTTTAGCGTCAGAAATGGATTCTTTTGTCCAAATTCTATTCCTTAGCTTAAACAAGTAGTTTGTATTACCTCCAGCGTAAAGGACATCTTCATTTGAGGCTATATAGTTCATATTGATAATACTGTCTGTCTCTGTTATATTGATAATATTGAATTTAAATGTCACTTGATCAGATTTTACGCTTCCATCATCATCATAAATACCTTTGTTTGTAGCTACCACAAGATTGCCACCAAAAAATGTCATCTTTGAAACTCTTATCTTATCATTCGGGTTAGAAGAGACAACGAAGGAAAACACTTTTTTCCATATTTTCCCATCAGTAGAAATGAAAAGATCTTTCCCAATGAACGCATAAGCCGTTCCTTGATTGACTAATAATGCATCCACTTTCCCATCCAAAGTCAACTCTATCTGTTGGCCATTTTGAGGGATATGACTAGCTCTGAGCCAGACACTATATGGAGGATCATCAAATGACGTTGCATAATACATTCCGTCACTGGTCCCAGCCAACAATATGTTGTTCAAAACATTGACTGAAAATACTTCGTCTGGCAATCCTTCTCCGGGATTCTTTTCGTATTCTGTTATAGAGCCATTTTTGTAAAGTCTATATATGCCCAATTTGGTTGCAGCATAAGCTCCGTCCAGTGCAAAATTGATATCCCTTATTGGATTGTCTTCCTTTTCTATTTCAACTGCTTCGCTCAAAGCGAAAAGGGATGTTGGATCAACCACAAAAATACCTGAATCCGTTCCTATCCAATATTCCGAAGTTGAATAAAGAAGTGCTGACAGAGGAACTAAAGCAGCGGTCCCTATAAGTGGTTGTTGAGCCTCAATCTTGTAATCTATGGTTGAATTAAATCGGTCGAAATCTTTTCTCCCCAAAATAAAGAATTCACTATTTAGCAAAAAGGATGTAAATGACCTGTCAACAAGACTTGTTTCAAGGCAATAATATTGGTTTCTTTCTAAACCTCTTTCTAAAAAGTTATGTTCAACATCTAGACCCATTTGAAGGACGTTTCCTGCAAAATCTCTTCCCATCGAAAGAGCCAAGCCTTTTTCTTTTTCTAATTTGTCTTCTAACTCATCGTGGAAATACATTCCTCCGTTTTTTAGGGTTGTATTGGCAATCGACACAGTTACTTGATTAAACTTTTCAAGTTGGTTTTTGAAAGAGAATTCCCCTAATCTAGAGTCGTAAATAAACGCGGAATCCGGTTGCAATATTTGATCAACGTAGACTTGTAAAGTAGCATTTGGATTCTGGCTATACCATCCCCCATCCAGTTGATAAAGTGAATAATTTGAGGCTAGAGTAACTGTATCATCCGAGAATCGTTTGGTCTCAAAAATAACCTCGTTCTTCTTAGTATTGTACCTGTATCCATTTTTAACCTCAACACCATTAACTCTGACGGTTGGTACTATTCCAGTAAACTCAGCTAGCCTATAAATTAAACCAGATGGATCTAATACTATAACTTCATTGTCATAAGAAATGTATAAGTCGGACCCAATCATACGGATAGCCTGAACGGAATTCTTTGTAATATTCTTATTCCTGTCAAACTCCACCAAAGAGAAATTAAGGCCATCTGCTGAAGAGTAAAGCCCTTGTGATGAAGAGATAAATAGTTCGAAAGGCATTCTAAAGGCTAGTTTTGAGTTTTGATCAATAAACGGATAAGACCCGACTTTGATCCATGTACTAACATTTCCATAATCATCACTTTTGTAAAGCTCATTAACCGAAATAGCATAAACCACACCATTCCCAGCATAAACAATAGAAACTACATTGGGAATGTCAATCATTTCACTCCACGTGTCGCCATCGTCACTTGTTTTGTAAATACCTATTTCTGTTCCAGCTAAAACATCATTTTCAATAGGTTGTACTGAAAAAGTTTCTGTCGTACCAGCACCAATAAGCCCACCTTGCAACCATGTGATTCCAACATTGTCCTTTATCTCGTAAACCCCTAAATCCGTTGCCGCGAAGAGAGTATTATTGGCCGCTTGAGTTATTGAATGAATAGTGCCTATTGAGTCTAGACCCTTCATTTCTACCCACGAGTTGGCTCTATCTTCGCTGTAGTAGATTTTCTTCCTAGTAGCAGCAATGATTCTGTATTTATTGTCTTCGATAAATTCTTTAGCTGGTCCGTCTAGTTCTGTGATTAAACCAATTGTTGTTACTTCACATTGGCCACTGGTAGCTTGCCAAGTGTTGGTTACATAATCGTAAACTTGTCTGGCTTTTGTTGTTGTAATCGCTACAGTTTGATTGTCGGTTTTAGCTTTGCATGTTTCACCGGCAAAAATCATCGGGTTGATATTAGACCACGTAAGAGTAGTTGTATTAAAAATTTCAGCAGTTGAAATTTCGTCGTCCATTCTAATATCTGGAGTATCTGTTGGATCACAGAAATAAATATCAAAACAACTATCCTGAACGGACTGCAAATAAGTTGAAGAAGGTAATACTCGGTGAGACCATTTCCCTCCAGCTACTACAACTGGAGAATTTGGATCATTTGGGTCAATTACAACAGCAGCATGGTTCATTCTCTTTGCCGACATATTTGGCAAAGCAGACCATGACCCCAATGGGCCAGAACTTGGATCATATAATTCGGCTGATTTAAGGAACCAACTTCCAATGATGCCATCTGTCTTGTCTAATATATCAAATTGAGCCTGTGGTAAACAAACACAAGAAGAAGGTTGATCAATGATACCTCCACAGACCATTACTCTCCCATCAGGTAGCCTTACACATGTATGGTAAGATCTGTTTGTAGACATTGATGGGACTTCAAGGGCTGTCTGTGTTAATGTATCATAAACATAACATGCTTTTGAATCTATACCACCCACAATAAATATCTTGCCGTTATCCAAGAAACAAATAGAAGGGTCTTGTACTGTTACATCTACATTAGTACTACTTAAGTCGAGTGCCGGGAATTTAAGAATACCGTGAATTCTTCCTGAATTCTGTATGCCCAACAGTGCCGCATCTACGATAGTATCTACAGTGAAATTTAATCCGGCTCCAACTGGAGTTGTGGAATTGAGCAGCAGGTTATCAGAAGACGAAAGCAGGAAGCCCGGAATAAGATATGTCTTTAGTATCCCGTTGCTTGTTCCCAGCATGAAATTCCCATCATCAAAAATATAGAAATCATATGTAGTTGTTCCGTTCCCCACCAAAACATCTGTAGAGGCATATACATAATTTTCATTACTGAATAGATCATTAAAAATTGGATATGCTCTCTCGTTCATTCTGCCTGCGTGTGAAATTCGAGGAAGTTGTGCTTTTAGGAGTTCTCCTGTCTTGACTTGAGAACCGTCAATACCAATAATTCTGCTCTCGGGCAGTTCTTTTTGGGTTTCTGCAATGCCTTTAATCTCAAGAGCCACAGTTGTTCCAATTGGTAAAGGTAAAGTAAAAACGATTTGTTTAAGATTAAAATCTACATAATGATCCAGCCCTGTGCGTTCCCCATTAACTAAGGCAAAAACAACATCTCCTTGCTGGAAACCACCTGAAAGAGATTGGAAAACAGATTGCCCACGTGCTACAAAATCATTAAGAACAGTGTCCGGAGAAAGATTAATTTGAGAAGGCCCCTGAGGAACATTAAAAGTAGGAACAGTTGGTTCTAGAGCAAGACTCACAACAGGACTATTATTCATATCAATTGGAGTTGGAAAGGTTACTGTTTGTCTGATTTCATCAACTTGTACCGATTGATTTTTAACACCATTGACTTCTACATCGTAGCCAGTGAATCTTCTATCTATTCTAGCTGGGACATAAAAAGTTAATCCTTGTCCATCTAAACGAACAACATCTGTGCTTTTCAGAGCTTCTTGGAAGACGATAGCATTGATATCGTGATTAATAGAGAAGGAGACTGTTGGTCTTTGATTATTAACCAAAACTTGGTAATCACCAACAAATGGAGGATTCCAAGTAACTAGCCTTGGGTCAATCAAATAAACGGTGTTGCTGTCATAATTAGTATAAGAAACACCTTTACTATGAACAGTAGTGAGGCCGCTAATTGGTATTCCGTCTGCCGATGGGAAGGTATTAACCTGAGAGGTAGTTATATCTGTCAAATAAGCTATTACGGCATTTTTATAAAGAAATATGTATTCTGGGTTTATGGTGTCAGCACAAGTAAACGTATTGTTGGAAAAACAACTTTTCCTCAACTCATTTATCTCAATCATTGTAATTGAGGATTGAGCATTTACACTGGATATGTTTGTTGGTCTGTTAGTGTGTTTATGGAGAATAAGTCTTCTTTCTGTTTCTTCTTTGATAGTTGAGTATAGCTTATTTACAATTCTTTTTTCATTTGAAGCAGAAACAATGCTGCCCGATTTGGTTGTTGCAGTTCCAACAAGCAAACTGTGTACAGGCTGAATACTGCCAGTATCTAAAACAATTAAGAGATTATCTCTCATAGCTCCAATAATATAGTAATATGTTTTCCCACCAACAAGGTTTTTATCGCTATAACTTCTCAGACCAGCGTTAATAGTGTTTATCAGTTGATAGTTAGAAAACTCGTCTTCGCTACGATAGATGTTGAAAGCTGTTGGACTATCTCCAACTGGGTATTCCCATAGACCAGTAATTACATTGAAAACCATGTCATGGAAATAAAAATTCCACGTAAGATCTATTTCGTTACTTGTACCGTTAAAAACAGCTACTGCATCAGTTGGAGCTAAAATTCGATCCGGTCCAGAATTAAGACCTTGGTTTGGAGAAATATAGTAAGTTGAAGAGTAGTTTCCTTGTATTTGATTATTGCTGGGGTTTAGTCTTACAGCAGAAACAGCATATCCATATTGTTTTCCATTGTCCAATGCGGTGTCAACGAAGGAGGATGTCATTCCTACATCTATTATGTAAGTGGCTATAACTTCAACATTTATGTTTGGAGAAAAATTAGATGGGGCATTAACTAGGGTCTTTTGGATAATGTATTTAATAATATCTGGTCTTTCAATTTTTCCCCAAGATACTTGGACCTGAGAATCACTTGAAGTTAACCTTACGTGTAATGGGATAGGAGGCAGAGAAGTATCTTCTGTTGGAGTGACAACAGTATTAATATAATCAGAATAGAGATTGGCGTCGTTTTTGGTTCTAATTTTAATAGTCGTAGGTACATCGTTAGTTAAGCCAGTCAAAAGCCACTCATTAATATACGGGGTGGTTAATACATCGGGGCCACCCAAACTAATACCATATCCAACAACTCCCTCTGAGGTGCTGTGATTCCATTTTAAGAGAACCTGTTTATCTCCGGGTTCGGCGTAGAAAGCTCTAGGTTTATTGGGCCGTGTTGTTATCTGAACACTTCCAAAGACGAGAGCCCCTGCACTTCTATTTCCAAAACCATCTTCTGTGCAGATTTTAAAAAGATACTGAACTCTTTCTTGGAATTTCTTATTCGAACTAAATCCGACAGACAAAAATTCGTTATATCCATAAACTGTAGCTGTCGTTGCTAACCCGACATCAATTGGTAAAGCCTCTTTCTCATCTATAATTGGGATAATAAGATACTTTGTTTTGTAACCTGTGACTGCCAAGTTAATTGAAGCAGTTGGGCTTGGGCTTGGACTCCAATTAAAAACAATGTTTCCAATGCCGGGAGTTGTTAATGGATTGACTGGATTGTATGGGGCGCTTGTTTTTGAAGCAGCCCCTTCGATAATAACTCCTGTACTTAAATTTCCCGGAGGAGTTGTCCCGTCATTTGAATTGGCTCTAGTTTGGACTGTAACCCTATATTTTCTATTATTATAAGGAACTGCTATTTGATAAGAGGTAGCCAAACTTTCAGGTGGTGTGGCTACAGTACTGTCTATAGTCCCATCGGATTTAAGAAGGTCTACTGTTATTTTGTAAGACTGAAGATTTTCAGTACTACTTGACTGAAATGCTATTGATAATTGTCCATCGCTCGGAGAGATAGAGAGACCTTTTACTTCTGACGCTATTCTAGTATCAGGCAATGTTGTGACAAAACTAGATGATATGGGCGTCCATGGGCTGACATTCCCAGATTTGTCAATGGCTCTAATTTGATAATAATAGTTAGTTCCACCGCTGAGATTAGTATCTTGGAACGGATTTGATAAAGTACCGTTTTGCCCAACTGTAGCAATGGTTACGTATGGACCTCCTTGATTTCTTTGTATTTCGTAGGAAGTCACATCGAGTTCGGTATTGGCATCCCATGTTAAATTAATAATGTCATAAGCGACCGATACTCCATTGAAGTTAGTTGGAGCACTTGGTGCTGTCGTGTCTGTGAAAACAGCACTAGCCGGTGGACTAGATAACGGTCCCTGAACTTCGACAGGGAAACCTCCGGGATTGTTAAAAACACTTGTTTGGAGATAAATATAGCTTTTGGCGTTGTCTATGAGAGTTCCCGTTTTTATACCCAAACTAGTTTGGTACAGACTGCTGATTATTCCAGATCCCAAAGAAACGCTAATACTTAAGGGGTCAGCCAAAGGGTCAACATCAGTAGTTGGATATACGTTCCACCCGAATAGTACTCCATCGCCAGATGTTTCAGCTAAATCAATAAGCTGATTGTCTATTGTCGTCATTCTTTGCAAGTCTTCAGAGGCACTGTACATGTCACCTCTTTGGTAGAATTGCATTAGGTAATGTGGGGTTCTTTTCATATTTTATATTTCGAAATTATGAGTATGGCCTGCCGAAATTTGCACAATACCATTTATGATATCATGGCTATGTCCTGCATTAATACTTGTTCTCCCACTGATAGCTGTTTCTTCCGTTATAGAAACACTAAAGGTTATCGTATGGCTGTGCCCCTGCACTGTTTCGATTGTTACGGTTCTTGTATCTCCAGAAATTTCTTCTGGGAACGTTTCTCCGGGCATACCTGCTAAATTAAGTCTTATGATGGCGTCGTTTGCCAAACTAAATAAAAGAGCAAATTCGTCAACAACGGGAACGCTTTGTGGGCTTGATATTAGTTTTATACCAACACGAAGGTTTTTCCTTTGTTGTTCTGAAGGAAGTTCAAAAACCTTATTCGGGACAATAGGATAATATTCACTGAAGTCAACAGAATCTTGTCCTGATATGCCGAAAACAATATCTGTTACAGGAGGGTTAATACAACCGTTGTAAGTTAGAATTCCTCTCTTTAGATTATCTGGCAATACAAAGTTCGTAGTAAAGAAATGTACTGACTGACTCGTTCTTAGCTGAACATCTACTTTGTAAAGTTCTGGGCTCTGCACTCCGGGCTGAGAAACAATTAAGGTAGCCCTGAATTGTAGGAATTGACCCATTTGGTTGGTTATATCATTAGCAGTAGGACTTGTGAATTCATCACTCCATGTTGCTTCAAGTAACTCAGATTTTGTTTTTCCTGATCTTACAGCAAGAGTAATGGATGTTCCTGTTGGGGTGTTTCCGTACCAACTGATATTAACCCATTGGACCAAAGAAGTTGTTCCATTAAATACTTCGGACTCATAAATTCCAATGTCTTGGGTAACCTTGTCTCCACTGAAGAAGGATTCTGAACCATTAAAAATATCTATTACGAAAGCCGAGTCATCAAATTCAGTCAATCTGTGGACTAATGGAGGTAATTTGCTATTAGCTGTTCCTCCTGTCGTAGTGGTCGAAGTTGAATCTGATGTGGTTCCTGTTGTTGTCGTTGTTGTTGTAACAGTAGTTGTTGATCCTGTTTTGTCATCTAACGTACACGGATTGTAACACTTTATTACATTCCCACTATCATCTAGGATTCTTGTTACATTTCCAGCCCCGTCCCTGAACCTTACATAAGCACAAATACTTCTTTCTGTAGGAGATATTGTAGCTTGAGTTATCGAAGTTCTGATAATTTTGTTACCAACAATCATCAAAATACTGTCACCAACCTGAATCATGTCAGTGATTATCCCAGTACCTGCCGAAGCAGTGAATAGCCATCTCTTCCCATCGAACATAAAGACATCTTCGTCGGCTGCTGCAAAAACATTATTATTCAATACATCCAAAGATGATATCAAAGCTGCCGAAGTATCAAATGACTTAATAAAGAATGATTCACCGCTAATATATCTCAAAATCTTTCCATTTGGATATGTACCAACGAACATGAGTCCTGAATTGGTGATTGTATCTGAAACGATACTGGTTATCGCATAGTCTTTATCAGAATGAATGATAATAGTATCACCACTAGTAGGATCATATCGGAAGACTTTCCCGCTCCTGCTCCCATTTAAATAATGAGTATGGCCATTGGTTTCCTGAACAACTCCATTATCAATAACGTGACTGTGCTCATCTACTGTATTTGTTGTCCCGTCAAGATTCTCTAAAAGTGTAGCTCCCGATGGAACAATAATCGAATGTCTGTGAGACTTTGTAGTTGTAGTAGTTAAAAGATCCCCTTCGCTTATTTGTTCGTTTGATGTGACCCAGAAAAGTTTACTGTCGAATACAGCAAACCCATTAACTGAATTTTCATTAGTATCCATGAAAAGACTAATGTTCCCGTCTTCGTCCATTTCATATATTTTGCCTTCTGGGAAAGTTCCAAAGAAAGCACGAGAATCAAAAACAGCTATCGAAGAAATTCTTTCTCCTCCGGGTACTATAATCTGGAGAAGGGTTGTACCGTCCCACGTGAACGCTCGTCCGTTTATTCCTGTGCCAACTAACAAATATTTCCCGAAGGTAGCCAAAGAAGTAATTGTACTTTCACTAGTATTGAACAACAATGTGGCTTCCATCGTTGATGAATCGATTTGATATACACTTCCCGGATCTTTCGTTCCCACCAAAAGTTTATCATTCCATATATGGAAAACCGTAAAGGTTGCTGTGGACGGCAAAGTTAAAATAGTTTCAGTTGTAATAACTTCCGTAACATCAGTCATTGAAGTAGGAGGAATACTTAAAATATAGTTTTTGGTAAAAGGAATCCAAGAGACATCAGAGAAATCGGATCGAGTGCTTACCTGCATATCCGAGACACCGGTAACAGCATCTTGGGCAGTAAGGGACAGAGTAACACTTGTCGGAGAATTGATCTTGGTTATTGTTGCACAACCATCAGGAGCAAGGCTGTCTAATGCGATACTATCAGAGATATTACATGCTTCGGTATCTCCCAGTACCTCATAGACGCAACCATTTGTTCCAGCTAAAGCAACGAAGAGTTTTTGGACTCCCGAAGCATCAGTATAAACATCCATATCCACAATTTGATAAATGGCTTGAACAGGGGTCCATTCTCTCAACCATCCCGGTAATGAAGTCGCTTTTGTATCATACGCAACATATACCATAGCATCAGAAGAGAGTTCAAATGATAAATAATCATTATTACTCTGGTTTTTTTCATCGTTTGTCGAAGTAGCTATATATTGCATTAGTCTTAACGAAGTTGGGACAATGGCAATTTTTTCATCAATGTTTGTGTATACAACAGATTCCTTGTCAATATCTTCCCTGATTTCTGTCGAAGCGGGGCTTGATGCAACAATAACATTTCCAGTACCAGTCAATGGAGCAGCTAATACAAAATACATGGAAGAGTTTGTATCTGATCCATCTGCATGGTTT
>Ga0307376_10001512_pt1 | contig 24787 bp, 35 predicted proteins | sample TR2MG_FD_202536 | JGI IMG/M metagenome (GOLD analysis project Ga0307376, IMG submission 202536) | Soil microbial communities from Risofladan, Vaasa, Finland - TR-2 | ecosystem: Environmental > Terrestrial > Soil > Coastal area > Acid sulfate soil | place: Finland: Risofladan, Vaasa | collected...
TCGCCGCCTTACCACCCGTTGCTTTCATCCAACCGCTTCTCAAGGCGTTCAGGAACTTACTTCCAAACTTTGTTTTGCCTAACAACTTTACTGGTACGCCCGTAATAGCTTGCCCCGCCGTCTCTGAAGCGGCCTCGATAGTAATATCACCCCATGCCTTAGCGAAAGATGTGGCCCACCCTTCCTGCTCCGCACCGAGAACCTGGGCTTGTACTTGTCTTGTCGCCGCCTTCTCCACTACCCTGGGAGTCAGTCCTAAAGTTGCCCTAGTAATCGCACCACCCGTCCAGCCCATACCCTTAAGGGCTATTCGACCGACCTTAGTCTTTGCGTATTTTTGCAACAGCTTCGTACCTGCCTGCTGAGCAGCTTCGCTCCCGATACTCGCCAGGCCGCCCGTCATTGCAAACTCCGCCATCCACGTAGGAAGGTTCAAAAGCCCCTTGGCTACTTTGCCGCCGAATGTATATCCCTTCTCTTGTTGTTCCTGAGTGCGTATCCACAAATCTTCGATAAGTTTAGCATCTGCTTCTTTTGTAGTGAATGACGGCGGCCTAATCCCTTGAGCACCAGGAGCAAGCCCCCCTGGTCGGGTCGGCTGTTTATAATCAAACCCGCTCCGTAGTCGCTGTGCAGCATCAAGGTATAGTAATTGCTCCGCAGCCCCAACAATTCCACCGACACCGGGTATATATTGAGCACCTTTCGCCGGACGGGTAAATTCTTCTTTGGCTGACTCCATAAATCCAATAGGTTTTTCCCAACCTCCGGTTGCACCTTTTCCTCGGAATGTACCACCCTTGCCACCTGGAAAGAGTACCTTGCTCTCCGTTACCTCTTTATGCTCTCCGGCGATAAGTGAATCTACGAAGTCCTGGTTAATACTGCTTTTTTTGGGGGGAGTGAAATAATCTTGTGGGACTGGCGGGCCTACAAGTTCAGGCTCTAAGGTGGCAACGTTCCCATTAAGCTCTTTTATAAAATCACGATTTATCGCCATATCATGCTAACCCGAGCGCCTGCTGAGCGGTCTGCTGAATCATTGAAAAGGCTTTGTGAAGATTAGATTTATTGAGTTTCTTTGTTTTCCACAACTCTATTATCTTTTTCATAAGTTCCGGGTCGCCCTCGTATTCTTCTCTCATATCCACATCCGGCAATGCCTTCTGCATCTCCTCAAGTGTGGCCATATCATCGACATTCGATATTCCCATTTGTGGATAAGACTTTTTCACGTTTGATTCCGGCACGACCTCGGTGGGGGCCTGGAAGTAATCCCCAAGGCGGTCGAACATTCCCTCGTCAGGCTTTGGGGGCAAAAAATCCTCAAACCTGTCGTGTTCTAAAGGCTGGAAATACTCCGTCGCCGATTTGGATGTCTCTACTTCAGGCTTAGTTCTTCCGGCAGTTCCCTTTCTACCTAAGATTTCCGGGACCTCTTTCGTCCGGAGATATTCAGTTGGGGCTTCGTATTCTTTTGTCGGAGTTGACTTCATCCTACCAAGTACCGACTTTTCAGCAGCATCGAAATAAGCGGCTGTTTCCGGAGTCATTTCTTCTTCTAAGAATTTATCTTTAGCAGCTCGTATCTTGCCCAGGTCTTCAGAACCCTTGACGTAAGGGTCTTCACCGCGGCCACCATAATAACCTTCCCCTCTATCCAGTGAATCTTTTCGCGCCCTTGCGAGTTGCCTTTGAACTCTCTCGCTTTTGACAAACTGCTCCATCTTCTGTCTATTTGCTTGCATATCCGCTTGATGTTGTTCTTCGGCAAGTTGCATTTGCTTGGCTCTGCCAGGTTGCAAAGCTGTTACGCCACCTGATATAAAGTCGCCAACAGGCTTGAATATTGAAGTTGCAATATCTCGAAAAAAATCTTTTGCCATTATGTATCTCCTATTTTGTTTATGGGCTTGGGGTAGCCATTCCCTGACCAAGTCCACTAAAGAAACTGGATGCCGCAGAATACCCAAGTCCCGGACCCGTGCTCATTCCTGAGCTTGAGCTGTAATTCATGTTTAGAAGCGATAATAGGATTTGTAAATTTTCGGGGTCCGTGAGTTGGTTGGCCTCGGCAAACTTCATAATCTCATCTTGCAATTCCATCTGTGCCTGGGTCTGCTCGGCTTGCCCGAACCCGAATATTTGACTTAGACCACTGACTTTGGAAGCAGCTATTGCGAGATTATTCTTAATCTCCTGGGCCGGGATCTGCCCGAAGGCCATTGCCGGAGAAAGTGTCGCCAAGCTCCTGTCCGCCTTACCTTCGGCGAGGGCCTGGTTACTCTGAAGAACGTCCCACTCAAGACCTGACCTTTGAGTACCGAGCCAGTCGGCGGTGTCCTTGCGGGCCTTGGATTGTTCCTGGCTCCTCGCCGAGCCGAAGAACCCCGGTCCCGCAAAGTCCTCCGAAATACCCGGTATGGTATCTTCGCGTAAGGTCTTCATTGTCGGGTCGTAAACCGCACCCCTGAAGTAATCCGCAGTTTCCTCTCGGCCAATAGGTTTGGCCCCCATCTCTCCCGACAAGAGCCCCTTGGCCGCCGCGCCGGTTTCAGCGAATAGTGGAGTGCCCACCGTCTCAGGTGTGGAGAAATAGTCAACGAACTTTCCCGCGCCCGTTAAGGACTCCTGCTGTAAAGTCGAAAACGGAGTAACCCTCGATTCGGGATACACCTCCGTACCTTTGCCAAGCGTAGGCAGGTATGTTTCCAGCGCTTTGTCAATACCTGCTCGTTGTTTTGCAGTCTTGGTATCACTCGTCTGCTTGCTGCCACCCGAATCGAAACAACCCATCTTATAACTCCTTTATATATGAAGTCTCGAACTTCCTAAATCCAATTTTCTCATAGAACCGGCATAGGCGGTCGTGCATATCCGATGCCAAACAGCTTGCGTTAAAAATTATATGACTGCAACCGTGTTGTTTCGCCCATTGCCTGGCCGCCCTAATCAAGAGCATAGTGCCGTGCCCCCTTTTATTATCCGACACAAACCAATAATGTTCTTCTGCTATCCTTTGATTACCGAGTGGACTGTCAAAGCTAAAGATTCCCATATAGCCCACCACTTTGTTTCTTTTCATTAAGAGTAACAAATCTGCATCGTCCTTCTCAATCAAACCGGCCAAATCCGAATAATGTATTTGAGGAACCAGCTCTATCCCAAAGCCCTCTCCCTTACATTCTTCTTTCCATTTCAAAGCTAATAGCTTTAACTCTTCAATATCATCAATTACATTTGTGGCCTTACGAACTTTCATTTTTCCTTTGGAGTTGCTCATATCTATCAACGTCTGTTGTCATTGCGAACAGGGTCTGTATATCTTGATAATGCTGGTCTAAAATCTTCTTTATGGCCCTGCCCATGTCCTTTTCAGGTATCCTGGGGACAGCCCTGCTCACCATTCCGGCCAGCTCACTCTCCGACCTGAGCGGCCCTGTAGTATAGACCGACCCTACCCCGTGAAGAGTCGCTGTCATCGCCAAAGTAGCAGGTGTAACTGTTATATAGTCAACTACTACCGTAGGAGCGTGCAGAGTAGCTGTCATAGCTAAAGTGGCAGGTTTGACTGTTACATCCTGCGTTGCTTCCCCGTAAACATCGAAGATAGGGTAGTAATCTGGGTAGGAATATAATCCAAAGTTAAGATGATTCCATGAAGCATCCTCAGTGTCAATTATCTCAACTTTTACAAATCGCCCACTTTTATCTGTAGTATCGACCTCTACCCAAGCGTAATCGCTTTTATCTTGCCAAGTGCTAATTCCAGAAGCTACTGCGGCTCCCCAAGCTTCAATATTATCAGAAACATATATATTTAAGTCAATGGGGTCATCACTTGAATATGAACGGCCTCTCACTTTCTGGACATTATAAGTCTGCCCTAAGTCAACTATGAAAAAATGTGTATGGGTAGTATAACATTCCCAAAGATTCGTTCCACCAAGGGCACCAGCCACCTGGCCAGCTGCTTCTTCATAGCAAAAAGCGACACCAGCCCCACCAGCCATCAAATGAGAACTGTTTATCCCTAACCAATCAGCGGCCATCGGGGTTCTCCCTGCTCAATAGATACTTTACATAAATGATAATCTTCATGTTTAAACCGTGGCCAGTGTGACGATTCCGCTCGCGTGCCATTGTAGAGTGAAAGTGCCAGCCGTTACCGATTTCTCAGCACCGAAATCAATCGAAAAACACAAATCGTCAGTAGCAACGGTATCGTCCCAAATAACTGCGTGCCAGGCCGAGAAGGTCGCAGTTGTCCACGCAAGGTCGGTCGCATCGAACTTGGTAGTCGCACCCTGCGTTACCCCCTTACCGGCCAAAGTCCCGCCACCAGCAGTGTAGCCCGTCCCGGATATTTGGTTGGTATCCACGTCACCGATAACATTGTGCGTAGTCGTAAACGAATGGCTGTCGTCAAGGAGCATTACCTTGATAGTGTCGGCCTCCATATCGACTATCTTGTTCATCAGGTTGGCTTTCCACCTGTCGTAAATTCCACTTGCCATAAATATTTCCTTCCTTTATCCCAATTTCGGTTTCGGTGCCGCTATTTGCAGGCATGGTACGTGAACGGTGCAATCCATACCGCCGTTTGCGTTTGGTGTTTCTTCCGACCAGCACTCGCCGACCATGTGACCGTCCTCGTCAACATCAATCAGTTTATCTCCGACCTGCACATAGTTTTTGCCGTCAATTATCATTACACTTCCCCTTCTAATTGAGGTTCTATCAACTCATAATTTGAATATTGGAAATCGTCACCGTCCGCATTAGTGAGCCTGAACTGTATTTTCTTTGAAGTAACCCATATAGTGAACTCGTATGTAACGAACTCGCTCGTAAGGACTTGTTCGGCGAAGGCCGTCCAGCCGGTAGATGTCGTCTCGAAACTGGCCGTTCTGTAGGATACGACAATCCCAGTACCCTTAGCCGTTACTCTTATACCCGGCCAGAGCTTATTCTTTGAAGGAACTTCGAGGTCATAGACTTCGGTGATGTGCCTCGCCGGAACAGCAACTGTGTCGTCTGTGGTTAAATCCGAATCGAATTGATAGACGTATCCCGCCGAGTCGCCCAATACCAGACTTTCATCCGTTAATTCTTCCTGTAGAATCTGGCGATAAGTCGTGCCCGCAGTAACGGCAGCGGCGTAAGTGGTAGTTAAGGTTTGGGCCTCTCGATAAGAAGCACCGGCGAAATAGCTCGAAGCCCCTATCAAGGAAACCGAAGTAATCCCCCCCGTTGTCGTAGGCCACTTATGAAGGAAGTCCCGCTTCATCCATGACCCGGTTTTTATATCAACACCATAGCCCTGGGTAATGTACTCTTCGCCGTTCGGTACTATGTAAATCCAGAGTCGTGAATTTTCAGCACCCATATAAATCCAGCAGCGGTTCTTAAAAACGGGGTCAAGGTCTCTCTGAAGGTAATGCTGAATGTTCTTACCTATCATCTCGATATTTGAACCGCCCCCGTAAGCGTAGATGTTATAGTCATTTCCTACAAAGTAATGGACGTTGTTCTTCGAGTAGAGAAGGTGGGCGGCCAAAAGACCCAAATTCGGCAACTCAATATCAAGCTCGAAGACCCTCGTGCCTCCTACATGAGTCAATGACCATATAGAGTTGTTCTGATATTGAATCCACTGAGCGCCTAACAGGGCTCCCCAGATATTATGCCCACCGGCATCTAAAAGGTCTCTATAACCTGAACCCGTCCCCTTCCAGGTTTCGAGCTTACCGGCCATCGGCCAGCGAATGCGCTGGTTACAATCTATTAGATTTCCGTTGGCGTCCGCCTCTTTTGCACTTATGAGTATAGGCCGGTTATAAAACGCACCCACCTGTAAGGCGTAATGCTTGGTAATACCACTATCGACGTGATGGTAGCCGTCCGCTCCCACAAGGTCGGCGAAGTACGTCTCGTATTTACCCGCCCATCTCTGAATAGGAGAAATTCCCGTATTGACAAGGCAGTGATGATACCAGTCGTCACCCGTCCCGTTAAGGGCAATGCCGTCCGTATGAAGGATTGCCACCATACCCATTGGGTTGTGGATATTGCCCTGCAAGGCCACGCCGGATTGTGTAATATCGTCCCACTCGCCATTTACATAGTCCCGCTTAAAAATCTTGTCCTTCGTTACAGCCAAGAAATGCTGGGTCTTGTCAAGCTCGGTATAGCTACCTAATAAGAGGATGGCATTGCCACTATCAAGCGGCAAAGAGTCTGCTTCTACCTGACTAAAGCCATAAGGCGTCTTAACAGTACCTCTCGAATACAAGACGTTCTGGGAGCCGTCCGCCGCCGAACCTCTCAGTAACTCGGTGGCATCCCGTTTGGTCGCGTCAAAGCCCCGGTCAACTTGTTTTGTTAAAATATCTGGCATTATAATATATAATCAATCTTAATTCTGTAAATCTGTCCTTGGAAGTTAGCTCCCACACTGGCAAATACTACATTTGTATCATTAAAGCTGACAGATATTGAATTGTCTGCTGAGGAAGCAGCATAAGATTCAAAAACCTGAGCACCTCCACCACTATTCTTCATCGCCACAGAACAAGCCAAGATTTTTGTTGCTCCTGATGTTACACTATGAGCTACAGATGTAGAGGCATCAGCATCAAGTGTTCCGGTAAAAAACTTTGTAAACACTGCGGTTCCAGTACCATTAACAGTAGGATAACCATGAGCTTTTCCGAACGCTTTAATACTTTGCTGACTTGCCACTTTAGTAGCAGAATCCGAATCCATCGCATCTTCGTCAAGAAAACCGCCGTTAGTCGTTTCGTAACTCGTAGGGTCGATATTGCCGGTAACGTCAAGTGTGCCGCCCACAGTGCCCGTACCGCCAATAACAGTGTTTCCGGTAGCCCCTGCTACGGTAAACTTATTGGTGTTAATCGTAATATCGGAAGTGGATGAGCCGATTAAATCGTCATCTGCTCCGAGATTGACATGGTTGTTAAATGTGCTCTCCCCTGTTACTGCAAGAGTACCGGCAAATGTGCGATTGGACGCTAATAGTACCGCAATTATTTCAGTTGATATTGGTGTCCACGTTGGAGTAGTTGCCGTTAGGACGTTAAACTGGTTATCCGGGTCAGCATTTGAATCAAACCACAAAGACCCTAAATCGCCGGAATCGAAAGCATCTCCGTTTACCTGTGTAGTCGGCTCAGCGTCTTGAAAGAAAGCCCTGGCCGAACCCTGCTTATGCACTCCGCCCGCCGAGCTGGTAGCAAGTGTTTCGTGCTCCTTGTTTATACGCGCAGCCACACCTTTTCTAAGGTCGTAAATCTCCTTGTAGGCGTTGCCGTGGGGCTGGTCGATGTCAGGTGATGCAACGTCCCACTTGGTTCCGTCCCAGGGGTCATGGGTTCCCGCAAAGCACAAAACAACACAAAGCAGAATCGTAATAATCACAATCGTTTTTTTAACCATTGTAAAGCTCCTCAAATATCATTTCCTGGTAGTCTTGAAATTCCTCAAGCCACTTATCGAATAGCACCCTCGTCTTTAAGGCCTTGGACTCGAACCTCGGCTGACCTAAAGCCAGCTCATCGTATATCTCGGCTAAAGAGAATAGAATCAGTCCCTTATCCGCGCCGGTTATCACCGAGGCCACCTCATCATTAGCCAAGTCGGTCGCCCAGTCGGTATAGTCAATTCTCAAATTCAATCCCTGGTAGTCTCTCTCTATCGGGCAGTTGAAAATTATGTTATCACCCTGCCTTGTGTACTCGATGGGTTCTGACGGTGACTCCTCAGAGACGGGTTCGTACTTGTTCCTGAACTCATTAAGAGGTCGGTACTTTAAGCCCGCCTGACGGGTACTGGCACCGTTGAGAATCCAAATCCCTCCTATGTGGGCGGGGTCGAGTGTGCTAATGTCGTAGGTGGGCTTGGCGGCAAGTTTGGTAATAGTCCCGACAGTAGATGCTGTTTCGTCTGCAAGATTAGAGAAGTAGGTAACATGAGTAGTGTCGGCAACGGACAGTATCTCGAAGTTGCCGTTGAAACTCGTATCAGTCCCGGACGTACCCGCAACAGTTGCTATATCACCTACCTCAAGGTCGTGGACAGTTGCGGACGTAATCGTAACAACGCCCGTGGCCGCCCTGACAGCGGTAGAGATAACGTGTGCGGTTGTCGCCCATCTATCTAATCGGTATGTGGTACTATCGGATTTATCAAGGCCAATGATTCTCGGAGTCTTGCGGACGATATGGAGTTGGGCTTCGAGCAGGGTATCTAAGACAAAATCTTCCGTAATAAGAACCGAGTCGTTATTTCGACCCGACCGCAACCGTATAGTGTCGATTAACTCCGCTCCCGTTTTTGCCATTTATCAACTCTCCCAATTGGTCATTTCTGTGTTATTGTGCATTTATTGAGATTCACCAGTTTTACGCTCATCCCGCAATATGGACATCTTGTTATCCTGGAAATAGTCATTACGGCAAAGTAAAAGTTTTTACAGCAGGGACAACACCATTTTCGGTCGCCTTCCTCTTGTTTCAAATGGATACCTTCATCTTGATACCTTGCATCTTTCGGCCATTGGTCGGGGATATGGGTCTTGATTTTTAGGTCTTTGATGTAGTTGTGAATATGGTCTGCCGCCCGCTCACAAGCCCTGCCGTCAATCTTGCCGTAAAGATGTTCCTGCAACTGGTTAAAAACGTCTTGGTTGATATTATGTTGCTGTATATCAACAGTTCTCAAGAATTGTTCAAGCTCCCCGCAAGTCTCAACCTTCGGACAGACCGAAGCCAGTAGTTCATCGGGATTGATATTGTGAAAATTAACCGATGGTATTTTCAAAAGATGTGCCTCGATAGCCATTGTAGAGCCGCTATGAACAAGAATATCCGCACAACGTAAAGCATCAATCGCCGGATAGCTTTCGGGATAAATCTTAACTGTACCATCGAATGCCCCCCTATATTCATCTATCCTTTCGCCTGGCCGGACTTTTAATTCAAAACTAAACTCTTTTTTGGGGAGATTTTGTTTCAGTTTTCTTATTGCGTCAATCCACAAATCCCTTCCTTCTCTGTGTCTTTTGTATAGAACATTCTGATATTCGGAACCATCCGGCAAACCGCATTCCACGAGGTTGGGCATACCATCCGCACAAGACCAGCCGGTTGCGAAAAGAACTGTTTTATAGATTGTCCAATTCACCGCACGCCAATATTGCGGTTGGAAATACAGGTCGAACGCAAACGCCCCACAGACTTTCAACTTATCTTCCGGCATCTTGCCGTGTTCAACCAGAATATCCTTGAACTCCTGACCCCATACCAACTCCAAATCAACGTATGGAGAATAGTCTTCCAAGCCAATAGTTATTATCTGCCTGTCTTTGTCCATCTTGGCAAGTGATTCTCTGCTTGCGCCAGCTTCGCCACGCCGAACAATGTTGATACAGCCCCATTCCCTGCTATATTTCATAAAATTGAGTTTGTAGTCAGCACCAGCCATAGGATATATAATCACATCCGGTTTTAGATATGTTACAGATTGAGTGGCGGCACTTGCGTAATTGTGGACATAGACTTCGTGGCCCTTGGACCGCAGAAAGTCCGCTATACGCTTGTCAACGAGATTGTCTCTCTGTCCAGTCAGTGAAAAGAATACTATTATCATTTTGTTACTCCTTCTTCTATTTTTTTCAATTCTTTCTCTTTTAAGAGCTTTTTATAAGCACAATGAAAACACAGTCCATAACAAGGGTCATTCGGAACTAATATCTCAGCCTTATTTATACACTTAGAGAATTGGTATCCCCCATTAGGTAGAATTATTTCTTCTTCGAAACTACATTGAATCATTTCAATACTCCTTCTTCTGTAATTCCTGCAAGTTTGGGTTCCCCGCCTCTCGTGCGCCAGTCGCCCTCAAGGGGATTTTCTCCGTTATAAAAGTGTGTGCCGGGAAACGGCTGAAATCTATAATTACCCGAAATTACCAGTTTGCCCTTGTTCCTCTCAATAAACTCGCCCGTTAAGTTTCTGTCCTCAATCCTTTCGCCGGGCGTGTAATTCATAATGGAGCAGCAGACCGGCAAATCCGTCCGATTGCATATATCAATACATCTTTGATGGTCTTCAATGGTCTCTTGTTTATTAAGGATTTTTAACATTCTATTACTACCCGACTCGGCACCAAAACGAACAGACCTAAAACCCATACCTTTCATCCTTTTGGCAATGTCCATATTCATACGATTCGACCGGACAAAACCATGTAGCTTGAACCTCTTATTCAGTCTTTTAGCCATCCATAAACGGTATATTTCGTTGAACCTGCCTATATTGACTATGAACAAATCGTCCATTATGTAGAGCAGTATCGAGCTGGGATAAACCTTGTCGATGAAATCGACCTCATCAATAAAGTATTCCGCCGAATGAAACCTTGCCTTGCCCCAGTAGTTTTGAGATGAACAAAAATAACAATGCCAGGGACAGCCCCGGCTTGAAAGAATGGGAACATTAAGTCCGCATTTGCCCCTGTATGGAAAACACAAGGTGTCAAGATTGGGTATGTTCGTCATCCGCATAATTCTATCTGTGGCCTTACCGTCTAAAATCTGTTGAAGTGCTTCCTCGCCTTCACCAATAACGATATGCTTAAACGGATAATCCCTTAATCCTTCCCACATTGTACCCTGTCCGCCGATAATTACGGGAATGTCCGTATTCATTACAATATCCACCGCTTCCATCAGACCGCCTGCGGTAGAGCTCAGGCCGATTAAATCGCAGTCTTTCAGATCATCTCTGCTTTTGACTATGGTTATATCGCCGCAACAGTTCGACTTCAAATAACCGAGTCCCAATGGAAACTCGCTTATAGGCTCTTCACCGCCACAAAGATAGAGCTTAACCTTCACTAATCGGTCCTCTCTTTCCGTAAAACAACGGGGCGTAAGTAATAAAGCCATCTCCTCTTATTGGCCGCACATCGGTTACTTGTTCGACAAAGTATCTATTACCCTCTATGTCCTGACAGATACGCTCATAGTTCCTTAATAAGCGCCAGGAAAAATCGGGGCAGGATTCTATCAACTGATTCAACCACCAGCCGGGACTCTTGACCGTAATGTGAAGCGGTGGTTTTCCGCTACACGCTATCTTTACGAGAATACCATGACTTATCCTTCCCATTTCTCTTAAAACATCAGATACTTTATCCTCCGGCAAATGCTCCATAACGTCAAAACTCAGACAATAATCAAACTCGTTATCCCCGAAAGGATAGGGAAATTCAGTCAAGTCGTGTTTGATAAATCTGTATTTAGACCTGTCGTAGATGCCTTCGCATCCGGCAACATCAACTCCTGTAACGTCTAAATTCATGCCCGACAATAAATCACATAGCTTGCCGTTCCCGCAACCGAGCTCAAGAATAGAAATAGGTTTATCCGTCCAGGGATTATGAGATTCGCCCCTTTTATCCCTAATCAAATGGAGCCATTCGCACATCACTTTTACGGCCTGGTTGACATCCCTGTAGCTGGGACGAGAATAGTGCATCGTTCGATAAAAACTTTCCTGCTTACTTAACATTTCTTCTCCTAAAAATCTCCTACCGAGGCAGAGTCTAAGCTCCACCCCGGTAGAAGAAGAAGCATTTAGTATCCGAATAGTTGATAATCAATGGTATCAGGTGAATCACCCGCAGCCGTTCCCGTTGCAAGGGAAATGGGTCCGCGTCTGGTGAATGTGACCTGACCATTCGTAGGTGCGCCAATAGTTGCTACAGCGGTTATGCCGTCCTTGAGCATACAACCGTGTCCGTGCAAGACCTTTTTGAGCTTAGTTGCTATCGTGAAGGTCTGACCGGATGCACTTGCTATGGAAACAGCGTTACCGATTTCCATACGAACACCGGCTAAAGTTACCATCTTTTGAATTTTGTTATCAAAAGCTGCCATAATTAAAACCTCCTAAAAAGGTTAATATTGAAGGTTTCAATTACCCTGTGGTGTCGGCGGCCAGAGCAAATGCCGAACACAGTCCCAAACCATTCGAGCCGGTATTCGCATCCACAAGTGTAAATGTGAGCAGCGAGCTCGCAGCAACAAGCTGCATACCCTGACAGGCCGCAACAGAACCCGAAGTAGTATATACCCCGTCAAGACCTGAAATGGTATCCACAGGACAAACACCACCGCACCAGAACCAGCCATAGTAGGCATCGGTACAAGTGCCAAGTGCAATGCAGATTGGCCCGATATTGGTTGTCGTGGAATCGCCTGTATTGGTGACGTTGTACCACGCTCCGGCAGTAGCGACATCCGTAATATACGGCGCGCAAATACTCTTTACCGCAGCCACGGCAGCAGAACCCTTTTGGAACCGCAGATAAATCAAGGTTGACCAGCCGTGGTTTGTGTCGTCATAAACCAAGCGCTTTGTTCCAACCGCAAAAGCTGCCGTTGCAGCATAGGTCGTCCAGCTTGAAGGGTTCGGGCCATTCGTAGGCTCACCCGGCCAGTTGTCGATCAGGTAAAATTTCCCGTCATCTAATCTGTTAGCTGTCATTGAAAAATCTCCTTAATAAAAAAGGCCGGTTTTTCCGGCCATCTACTGTTTAGAAAAACATTTCACTCCATAACACCACGTTCTAAGTTATGTTACGGGGTCACTAATTCGTAATAAAGCTGGCTACTTGGATGCCAGCAGACAAGGTTGCCCTTGAACAGAATCCGGGCCAACTTCATATCCGTGCCTCCGACAAGTTTCTTCTGGTCGAAGAACTCAGTCATCTTGAAAGCGGAGTCCGGATGGATGTAGAAGTCCCAGTCCTTGAGGTTAAGGCCGTAAACTCTGCATTCGAGAGCCTGTGCCGCTGCGGTCGTCTCGCCCATTGCCGTATTGTTGGCAGTCTTGAGGAACGGGTCCTTGATTATCCTGCGACTATCGAGAACCATTTCCTTGAAGCCCTGCCGGGCGGTACGATTGTCCTCGATTTTATAAGGCATTGACCTGGCCTCGGCCTCAGCTTGCAAGCTCAGCCAGAGCGTCCCGCCGAGTATGGTAACAAGGTCGGTATTGTCGCTCTCCAAGTCCTCAAGGGGCTCGAACCACGTCCGCATCTGCGAGATACTGATTGCCACAGAAGTCGCCTGGACAGCCGAAGTGATTACTCCGCCCATCGGCTGAAAATAGAAGCCGGCATCGGCACTCGTACCTGCACTATACGTCCTGGTAATCGTCCCGTATGTGGAATCGACCTCAAGAGCATTGTTCAAACCCTGCATGTACTTATTTGTGTCTGAACTTGCTTTGGTCTGGCTCATTGCCATATACAACTTTTTCCGCAAGTGGATACGCATACCCTCGTTACACTTCTTGACGCGGTATTTAGCCAGGTTTTGAAGTTGCGTACCGTCCTTTGTTTGACGGGCGTTTTCCATTTCCTCGTCAACATCAATCTGGATGGGAAGCTGTATCTTCTTTTTGCGGAAATAAGCGGTCTGGGTCGTGTCCTTGACGCCGTGCGTTAAGGTATCATTGACTGTGTAGTCTTGCGCGAGGTCTTCGTGCGTCCCGGTGTCCAAATTCTTGTAGTAACGAGCACCTCCGCTGAACTTCATATTCTTGCGCTCCAAAAGGAGTGCAAGAATCGGGTTCTTTTTCATGTACTCTGTCTCCCACGTGGCATCGTGCAAATCACGTGTGAGATTGTCTAAATCTTGGTGAAATGACATTGAAAATCTCCTTACATATTAGCAGCAGCCGCAAGGTGCTCCGTAGCATCATCAAGCGACAAGCCGCTTGGTATCTTAGCTCCTGACAGACTCGGAGAACTTCCGCCCCCTGAGCCTGTGTCGAGTGGTAAAGAAGATTTTTTCTTATCTTTAGAGTCTTTTGATTTGGCCGACTTGACCTCTTTGTAGCACTTTTCCATTGCCCTGGTCGCTTTGATGGGATTGCCTTTGGGAACATCGCCCTTGGCAATCATCTCGTTGAACATCTTAACGGCTTCATTGCGGCAGTCCGCGCCGTACTCGGTATCAAGCCCGCCAAGAAGTTCTTCGTAAGCAGTGTCTCTTGCCGCTTGGACCTGGTTCTCCCTGTCCCGCTTCTCGTAACCAGCCGCCTTCTTATTCAATTCGCTTATCTCTTTGTCTTTGGCGTCAACTTTCTGGTTAAGGGCTTTTATGGCCCTTACGAGATTCAGGTCGGTTCCCTCGTATTCGGATTCTTCAAGCTCAACATCCTTAATACCGGCCCGGGCTGCTTTGGCTTCGGCTTGCTCAAGCTGTTCTTTGAGGGATTCGTTCTCTGATTGTGCGGTCTCAAGCACAGACCGCGTATTAGAGAGTTCTTCTCTTGCCTTCTTTGCGTTAGCGGCCTCCTGGTCGGCCCTTTGTTGCTGCTCGTCCCATTTGGCTTTTTCCGCTATTTCTGCATCAGCTTTGGCTTTTGCCTCAGACTCTAATTTTTCTTTTTCCTCTTTTTCACTCAACATTTTATTCTCCTTTGTTTGAGCACTTGTCTCGTCTCGGATTTCTCTATTGCAGGCTGGCCCTTTAGCACTTGTCTGTTTGGCTGTCTGCGTCTAACAGGATTGCAACGAGCAACCCTGATTTTCCCAATAAAAAAAGCCGCATATAGCGGCGTTAAAAAAGCCCCATTTCTGGGGCGTTCACTTAGTTAAGTTATAGTTAAACTACTTTATCACTCCCACTATTCATTTTCTCTTCCAACTCTGGCAACTCCAATACATATTGGTCGCCTTTCTTTACTATCACTCCTTCAGCCCCACCCCAAACAGAAGCAGGATACAATCTTGCATCTATTGAAATAATACTACCTATTGGCAAATCAACTGTCGTTACTGCAACTCGTTCCGTTTCCATAATCTTCTTCTCCTTAATCATGTCCAAAAGCTCTTACATATCCTACTTCGTATCTTCTTATATTCTTACCCCTCTGCCTGGCAAGGCCGAATCGCTTCGGGTCTTCCTTCATCGCTTCGCGCTCGCCTCTTTTCTCGCCGGATTTTACAGCGTCCTTTTCTTCGCCGCTCATACCAGTCGAAAAGATAGTTGTCTCTGCGCCGGATAATTCAATCATTTCGGTTCTCCTTCTTCTTTGGTTTGCCTTTCGATAGCTTTCCTAACTATCCAAGGGGTCAAGAACTTAACTGATAACCACCCACCAATCGAAATGCCGATTAAAGTTGATAGCGTGATAAATAGCTCTTCATTCATTTCAGTTCTCCTTCTTCTACGCTACACCTTTAATCTGCAACTGCCCCGCCTGCATCAATAACTGGGCTAACTGCTGAAGCTCCGGCACGCCCGAAGCCTCGATGAACTGCTGTACTTTTTCAGGTTCCATTTCACCTAATATTTGACCCATCATAATAAACTTATAAAACAGTTGCAAGCCCTGATACCGCTCTAAAATTTCTTTTCTTTTCGAGATATTCAAGACCCTCAGCATGTCCTCTATCATAGGATTCGGTACGGGATTTGCAAGTAAATCATAGGCCAATTTATATTCCGCCTGCTTCTTTTCTTCATCGAATGGCAGTGTCGAACCAGGCTCGATATTCACATCGAACCTTACGTCAAGGGCAGCCTGTTCGGCCTTCATCCCGCTCTTAACGTCATCTGCTATCATCTTCATCAGCCTATCGGGTTCGTAGTTTCCCTGGCAGATTTCAGCTATTAACGTGGCCGAGTTATCAATCCAAATATCGAGAAATACCCCCTGCAAGCCAACATAGTCCAGAGAGTTCTGATTAAGCCTCACAATTTCAGCCTTGGTCTGCTGGCCTTTCTGGGCAGCTCCACGCGCGACATCCTGCATGAACATCTGGTCGTCAATGTCTTTCTTTAAGAGTTCAGCCAGTATTGGTACGGAAGCGTCAAGGGGCGGCTCCTGGAGGTTCATTATCGACTTGATTTTGCCTTTCGCAGCTATGACAATCCTGCCGAGTCCTGTGATAGCATCTACCTTACTCCTTACCTTGCCATCCCTGCCTATCGCTAATGCCCCGGCCTCGATGACCTTTGTGGGGTCTGCCGTTCTCCTGACCTGATTGACCATTGAGCTTACCGTGATATTGAGGAAGTCGTTATTGTTCCTGCTCATTTCTACGGCGTTTCCACCCTGCCACATGTGAGGTAATATATGGTAGGGCATTACATTGAACGGCCATCGGCTCTCTTTATGAACCTGGTCTTCTTCTTTAGGATTGAGAATAGTACACCCTATCCTTAGAACGAATCGGCCGTTCGGATATTTGGGCTCATCGTATTCCTGCGTGACTTGCGTAGGCCATTTAGCAAGAGGTTTCTTGGTCTTGGGGTCTAAGAATAAGCCTGTGGTTGGCTCTATTGCAATCTTGCCCTGCCGCTCTAAGTCCGTTGCGGGAATATTATCTTCAATCTTTTCGTGCTTTTCCTCGTAATCCCGCCAGTAGATTTCCTCAATATCGACATATCTCTGCTTGTCACCGGCTATCACTTCATTTGCTGACGTATCTCCTGTGGCTCCACCTTGATTAAGAATGAAACTAACGAGCTTTGATAACATATTCTGGCGTGAAAGCGAAAGACTTGAACCCTTCTGACTCTTATAGGAAATCATATCGCCTGCGGTGTACTTGGGGTCGCTTGCGGTATAAGCCTCCGCCTCAATCTCATCTTTGACATTCGGCCATCTATTCTGTGCCCATTCGAGCTTCACTCGTCTCTTTGAGCCGCAATTCTCGGCATTTTCCAAACTCTCGGTCGATGGATCGCACCAGAATAATGCCGGGTGAATAAAAACCTCCGCCGCCTTACCCATCCAGCTCTTAGATTTATCGTCCCAGCCACCTCTGGGTTTCGGCTCCCACATAGTCTTGCCGACCATATAACCGAACACGGCACAATCCAAAAGCCCCATAATCAGTTTCGGACGCATGGCGAGTTCATACGGGGATTGCCAGAGATATTGAAGATGTCCCGCCCACTTCTCGGCGTATTCGGTTGCGCCCTCCTGCTCATCGTCCCAGGCGTGGGTAAGGATTTTGGGGTGATTATTGGCCAACTTCGCAATAGTCTGGAACATCAAGGGATAAATACGGTTTACGACAATATATTCCCAATCCTCTTTGAGTTTCCAGCCCTGAAGCTGCTGGCCCCAGGCGTATTGAATGGCGGTGAACCAGATGGTCATCCACTTTTTTGTTACCGCCATTCCCGCATCGCGCATGTCATCGAGCAATGCGTTCAGGTCAGGATGTTTATCGCCGCCTGTGTGAGCCGGGCCGTGCGTAGTTGACTCGTGTGGGTCCATATATTCATTTCCGGCTCCTTCTTCTAAAAGAGTTATTCTTGTATTTTCCAGCAAGTCTCCATTTGTGTCGGTTTTATGTCAACGAGCTTGCCTTTGACAATGCAGATAATCTCAAAATCACTGTCTTTTTTCTTTCTTGTTACAAATTGTTCAACTTCGGTATAGTCGTCAATGAATACTTCAACGTCTTTACCAATGTAAGTTTCTTCATAGAACACAAAATAATAATATAAATTCTTGTATGGGATTTCTGGAATCTTCATCGATTCTCCTTTGATGTGGAAACATCTAACTTGAAATCTTTTGTTTTCTTGATTAGGTTTTCGGCCTGAAGGCATAACCAACAAGGTGATTTTTCACTACATTTGCAACGCCCTCTCAGGTTTGATGCTAAGGCTTCAGCACCCAATACAATCTGATACAATTCTTTTCTATATCCCTTAATTGATTTCTGAATTTCATCAATGTATCTTTTTTCGCTCATGGTTTAATCTCCTTCTTCTAAAAGGTTTATTTAATAGCCAGTGAGAATCGCGTAAAAGGCATTGATAGTGCTGAGGTCGATTTCCATATAGATTTCGTCAATGAATGTCTGGTCGAATTTCAGACCTGCTATCCTGTTGTTGCCTGAATCCAGAATCTCTACCATACCGCTAAACAAGCCGCCCGTAACAGTGATGGTATCCACCCAAAGGCCACTGGTGACAGCAGCGGAAGTAATCGGGTGCGTGGTTGCAACCGTTGTGCCGAGTGTCATTACCCCCGTAAGTAAAGTGTAAATCGGGCCATTCTGCCGGGCAACGCCTAATAACTTATAGCTTGTCAGAACATCGTCTGCCGTGTCCGTTCCGAAGGCGGAGATTATCAAGCCGTTGGCATCGTGGAGCGGCGGGTCTTTGAGCTTTATCGGGCCATTGTTCGCCGTTACAGTCGGCCAGTTGCTACGCTTAAAGACTGTTATCGCGGTATCATCGCTTGCAACGGCGTCCCTCAAGGAAACAAAGGGTATTCTTGCTGTGTTTAAGAGCATAATTTCTCCTTATGGATTAGAGGCTGGTGTCATAATAACGAAATTCGTGCCATCATAGCACAACGGTACTATCTGGGCTGCGTCTATATGACCATCGGCAGGGTCGGCACCTAATACAGTCTTCAAAGACTTCGCGCCGAGAGAATTTATATTAAGCGTGCAGGCCCCTGTGTTGTCGGTTACGGGATTGAGCCATATCACCATTCCTGCATTGTAAGAGGTAATCCCCTCTATTGTGGCAAGGTAGGTATCATTCGCGGCTGTATCCACGGCGTAATTGAAAGCCTTACTTATCGCTACCGTTCCCTGGTCGTAAGCAATCCCACCGGAGACCGCCCGCCAGAACGCAGGGCCGTATCTCGACCGAGCACCCATTACAAACAACAAAAGGCTAACCAGTAATACGGTTATCAGTGTTTTAGCCTTCATTCTTTTTCCCTTTCGATAATCTTTATGGTCTTGATTCGCTTGCAGCCACAGATTTCACACGCGCATTGATGATGTAATTCTTTCGCCTTACCGAAGTACCCTTTGATTCTCGCCCATGCCTTATTCCTGAGCGTTACCGGAGAGTACCAGGTATGACGGCAACTGTTCCTCTTGCATTTGTGCAGCCATAGTTTTTCTTTCATTACAATCTCCCCCTGCCTGCGTGGTGCAATCTCTGGCCTGTAGTCCCCTGCGCCATGTGGCCTGAGTTCAATTCATCCCATACCGCATCAGTTATGTCGTCTATGTTCTGCTGAGTTACTGACCCAGCCGAGGCCGTTGACGTATAAGCAGGATAGAATTTAACTTTATCACCAGCGGCCAGATTAAATTTACATACTCTGTCGAGGATTATTTGTTTGGCAACGCCACCATAATCAGCAACCTTCCTTAATTCTTTAGCCGTGCCAGTGACATCCGTTATGACTACAGAGGCATCGTTCCAGGCGTCATCGTCCGCAGAAGTATCACCATCCAAGCCTGATGCGGTCAAAACAAAGGTCTTATCATCAGTAGTTGAGGCGATGGTCGTTTCGTGAATAATCAATTCATCTATTATAGCCTTGATTGCATCTAAGAGTAAATCAAGTCTTCCACCATTTATCCAGTCCGTCAGTGCAGCCAATCTTGCCTCAGTACATACACTTGCTAAAGCAGCACTGTCTGTTCCCCGCATATCCGTATTTGTGGTGCAGGTTCCTATGGTCGAAGAAGCTAACGCTGTATTCAAGTCAATATCCGTAAGATGAATAGTAACAGGCAGAACAACCATTCCCGTAACAGTTCCAAACACTACTACACGGTCTATCCCAGCAGCAGACGCCAGAGCAGCATCTGGTAAATCCAGTCTATAAACACCGTTCCCAATCTCTAAAAAACCGCCTGTCTCCCAAGTATCAGTAAGCGCAGGTGTAGTCAATGCAGCTTCCGTTATGCTAACAACAGCAGCATCTTTCCTACGGTATTTAAGGTCAATACCGGTATTCCATAATACACCCGTCTCCGGCGTACCGTCCGTAGAATCAATGATATATATTTCTATTGATTGACTCGTAGCACCTTTCTTGAATAAGTAACTCATGCCGAAATCCTCATATAAGCAGTTGTTATTAGAGGAAGAATTGTTCCTGATGGCACCGCCTGATAACCGCCTAAAAGAGCAATCTCGGCAGGGTCTTTGAACATGCAGAACGGCTCTCGGTCGAGCAAAGCAATTTCATGAGCAAACAAGGCACGGTTGTAAAAATAAAGATATTCAAGATTGGCCTGTATTTTTGAAGAGTAATATCCTATCTTTGGATAGTGAGTGGCTCCATAGTGGATATTAGCACAAGCCGTATCGTCCTTCCAAACACCATCTACATACAGACTGATATTTACACCGTCATATCTACCCACAACCTGATAATCGACTCCCGTACTGAGAGCAGAAGGAAGTTCAGCATACACCCAATCACCACCTCCGGTATTATCTACGTACAGCCGTAATTTCCCTGGGTCGCCCTGATAACCAAAAATGAATCCTTCATCCCCCGTATCTGCTTGGTCATTGTTTGAAAATATTACAGGTTGATTTGTAAAGCTGCTGTACTTTACACCTGCCACAATCGTAAATTGCGTTGGTTTCAAAAGAGCCGAATCGGTTAAAGTGCCGTGGTCATCTCCACTAAATGTTACAACAGAACCGTATTTGCCTGCACCCCAAACAGGCGTACCATTAAGCGTAACATTTTGTTTGTTGCCGCTCAAATCAAAGACTTTATTGCCTGAGCCTTCGAGCATAGGCCAAAAGCCAGCATCGGGGATAAGACCGCTATCGTAATCTAACGGCCATCCCATCGGTGGTTTTTGTTGATAAGGCCATCCCATTTATTAGTCCCCTGAATTAGCTGTCTGGTAAACTATCTCACAATCAGCGGCAACAACATTTTCTATGAACTTGAATTTGCCATCGTTATCCATATTGTTTGTAACGGGGTCTGTCACGGCAATAGTTGTCTCGGCAGCGGGTTCTGTTGCTGCGAAAGCAATAGCAATAGCCGTGCCAATAGGCCCGACAAATCTTGTAACTTCTGACCAAGCATCATCTACAGCCGCTTCGGAAGCCATTTGAACTATAATCTCAGTTCCCGTATGAGCCGTAGTACTCGAAAGGGCAATGTCTATGTGCAGTACACTATCCCAAGAAGCACTAACATCTATCGTACCTGATTCAAGAACAGTATTCTGTGCAATCTCCTGCCATTCCAAACTCTGTGTATTCTCAGTCTTAGTAGGAGTCGTAATAGATGTTGTCTTAGTCAGTCTTACTCTGACAAAAATTGTTGAACCATCAGGGTCATAAGCATTATTGAATATCACACGACATTGACTTGCTGACAATGGTATATGAACAGCGTAAGACTTCACGCACTCATTTGTTGCGTGGTCTATATCATAAAGAATAGACGTTGTTTGGTCTTGTTCGTGGGCCAATCCATCTAAAATCGTAATTGTATCTGCCATTACTCAAGTTCCTCTAAATACTGTTTACCAGCCGCCTCTGTCTCAGCTACAAAAGCCTCAACAGCAGCAGTAGCGGCCAAAGCTGCCAAATGTTTTGCCCGTATCTCCTGACCAACGGCAAGTTGTTCCGCAGGTGTTTGTATTTTGGCTCTGTGTACAATATAAACCTTTGGGTTATCAATGTCCTCGCTATCAGTCCTTGTGGCCACAATAGAGGCTTCAAAGGTTGATATGTTTATTGGCGTTATTTCTAAGTCCCATGTTATCGCCATTATGTTTCTTCCTTTATCAAATCAAACTCAGGTGGGTCTTTCTTCTGCTTGAACAACCCCTTGTCTTCCTCTGGATAGTCCTTGCTCTGCCTTATCTCGAACGAGGCCCGGAAGCCCAGCTTGAAGCCGATATAAGTCAGTACGGCCCCCGCAACTGTACCGGCTATGAAACAGATTATGGGGATGTAGTTAGTCATATATTCTTCTTTTAGGCATCTTGATAAAGTCTAAATAACATACAGAAATCACATCTTTTTCCAAACTAACCCAAAATTTACATAGTCCAGGTACAAAAAGGTAGAGTAGAAATAATGGCCTCGCTCTCATGTCAAAAGATGCCTTCCCGCCACGCTTTACTCGAAACAAACCTACCTTTAACCATATAGGCCAAGTGAACCTATCACCCCGACTTAATGCCCGCTCTATGTTCACACCGCTTCCTCCCCAAGTGTGGGTGTTCCATCTTCGTCAACACTTTCCCCGGCCTGCTCAATAGAGATGGTAAATTCGTCCTCGGCCTCGGCATCATCATCCACAGTAGCCTTGTCGCTGGGGTGTAAATTTATTAGAGGCCCATCCTTTTTGTGAAGTTCGGCGGCTATAGCAACTGTTTCTTCTGTTTCTGCAAACAGCTCCTCTAAAGCCAATAGCGAAAGAGTCAGAGACTTTGGCAATCTCATCTTCTCATGTTTATCTTCCATGGCTGTAACCTGCTCGCCAATGTCTTTCATAACAAGCTCTCTGTATGGCGATTTCGGCAAAGCCAAAAGAACCATACGAAAGATTTTTGACCTTGTAATGGATACCTCAAAGTGCTTCCGGTCAGCCTCAACCGACTCCTCGCGGAACCTAAGCTCTTTGAGCAATACTACCTGGTCTCTGGTAACAAGCTCCGCTTCCGAGATACCGGCATAAGGGTCTCGGACTACATCTAGATTCGCAATACTTGTGATGTAACTTTCGTTTTTATCAAAATGTTCAGAATGTTCAGACATAACTTGTTCTCCTTCTATTTTTCCACAGCATTTCTTATACTTTAGCCCCGAACCACAACGGCAAGGGGCGTTACGTTTTTGCTTCGTTTGCATTTTCTTCTGCTCGCATCTCGTCGGTCATGTCAATATCTACTATGAGCATTCTTCTCCTGTGGCTTGGCTCTTAGCCTTTACAAACTTACAATAAACCAAGCCTTCCTTTCTTGTGCCGAGAGGATACTTCTGTTTAATATGTTTGGCTCTTAGCATTCTTCTCTGTATTCTGGTTAGATTCATACTTCGTCCTTCCTATTCAAACTCGCTCATATCTTCATAAAGCAGACCAAACTCATCCTCGTCATCTTCGACCTCGACCGCTCCCATTACCGCAATGTTTCTCTCAGGCTTAGTTTCCTGCCTGTCCCAGGACAAGTCCTCGTTCAATGGGCATCGCTGGTGGAGCTGCAACAATCCACCTAAAGTAATCACGCAGTCATCATGCTCCCCTGTCTCGGCTTGCGGCTTTCCCTGCGGGTTCCATATAAAAACTCTCATTTCTTCAACGAATCGAATGTCGAAGACCTGTAGTTCATGCTCTTGAGTCGCCTTCTGCAAGTCGGCTATCATTGGCTTTCTGGTCTTGAGTGTGGTCTTCCAGCCGAGGTTCTTAGAGTCCTCTCGCTGTACGGTTTCCTCCTTGTGTTCCCGCCAGTAGATGAATGGATAGTCCGCTCTCTTGAACGCATCAAGTACGCTTTGACCTATCGAGTTCATCTCTGGCGAGGCCCAGGCATAGTTGTAGAACTTTGCGGCCATAATCATCTGGTCGCCAAACTCTATCGTGTCCGGCCGGCCATAATATGTTATGGGCATTTTGAAATGGTTACGATCCAGAATACCGGCCACCGAACGGTCAGGGTCGCTCTTTTTGTCATTGGGGTCTGATAACACTCCCTCTGCAACATCGCCAAAACAGGCGTAGCTATGGTGCTTTATAGGCCACTCCCACACGCTCCAACAGTTCTGCCTGCGATTGACGTGCCGATATTTGACCTTACCATCTTGCTCATAGAACTCTATTGTAGCTACCGGGGGACGGCACCAATTCTCCATAATATCAAGGTCGGTAGGCTTGAATACCATCCGACCGGTTGCTCGCTCTGCTTCCCTTGCCGTCCGGGGATATTCCTGCTTAAACAAATCATAATCACCACCACATTTATTCTGGACCTTGAGTAGAGCAAAATATACCTGCTCCTGGGTTAGCGTAATGCCCATCTCTAACCCCTCTTTGATATACTCATCCATTTCAGGGGTCATATTCGGTACAGTTTTGCAGCCCTTAGGTAATGGCTCTTGATATTCTTCCTCGTCTTGCCAGCTCAAGAATATAGGCAGATAGCCTCGAAGTACCGTTGGGTCAATCTCTTTTGTGCCGTCCTCGTTGTTCTTATACAAGCCCCTCATTCGCTTGACGGCAGCCCAATATAGCTTTGAAAATGCGTTGGTTGTCCCATTAGCTGTAGTCTCTAAGACTATCATTGTATTGGGCTCATCCGGCACTTCCTGTAAAATACCAAGTAATTGCTTTTCTGCGTTCTTCCAGAATGTTACCTCGGTCAAGTGAACACCCTGTGTAGTCCCACCCCTCCCTAATACATCTTTGCCAGCAGTTTGACACAATATCGAGGACCTGTGGGGAGCTGAATATTTAATCTCTTTTCGATTTGAGTGTACGGTAGTCCTTCTGACATCAAGAGGTACTTCCTGTTGAAATATTTTAGTCATATTAAAGACTTTATCTGTACCATCCAGGTCCATTGAAACCAGGCAGGCGTGCCAATTCTCCTGGCGATTAGCCTTCTCAAATATGCAAGCCTCAATGAATGTCGATATTCCTCGCTGCCTGCATTTGTAGATGAGCAGCATTATTGGCAATCCATACTTGGCTTGAAGGGCCATCGCATTATTGACTTTGAGCTGGGCTTTATTATGAATCAAAGGTACGAGCTTGGTCTTCTTATCGACTATCTTCAGGTTCTCCTGCTGCCAGCCCAATGAAGTCGCTTTGTATTCTTCAAGCAGAGTCGCCATTACTACCCTCTATACTCCTTTGGTCTATCCCTGTCCCTGCTTCCTCGGCCTCGATGATTCGCTTTTTCATTTCTTCGATAGTTAAAGGCTTTG